>WNGP01006704.1_pt1 | contig 13850 bp, 10 predicted proteins | sample 5407671 | NCBI WGS metagenome assembly WNGP01 (sample SAMN13153381, study PRJNA577476) | soil metagenome | isolation source: 40 cm soil or saprolite under Garry oak tree replicate 2 | place: USA:California | collected 2016-06-15 | reverse complement strand
TATCGGCGTCGAGTCCGAGCTCGCGGCGGAGGGCCTCGCGGCAGAGCGTCTTGTCCTCGGGCTGCGCGGCAGAATAGTGGCGCGTGAGGGCGGGGTCCTTCGCGGGATTCCAGGTCTCGTAGTCGATCCCGTTGATCACCCCGTAGAGGTCGGCGCTTCGGTCCTCGAGGACGCCCTCGAGCCCGCTGCCGAAGGCCGGGGTGCGGATCTCCGCCGCGTACGTCCTGCTCACGGTGGTGAGGAGATCGGCGAAGGCCAGCCCCCCCTTGAGGAAATTGATCTTGCCGTAGAACTCGATGCCCGCGGGGGTGAAGAGGTCCCAGCCGAGGCCGGTCATGGGCATGTCGTAGTGCCAGAACACGCCCTGGTAGGCGAGATTGTGAATGGTGAAAAGCGTGCCCAGCCCACCCAGCTCGGGGTGATCGCGGTAGAGCGTCTTGAGGTACACGGGAATGAGCCCCGTCTGCCAGTCGTTGACGTGGATCAGCTGAGGCCGCCAGGTCGAAGCTCCCTCGCGGCCGAGAGCGATGAGGGCCTCGAGGGTGCCCCGGCAGAAGAACGTGAAGCGCTCGCAATTGTCCAGGTAGTCGCCGTCCGCGGTGCCGTAGAGCGCCTCGCGATCGAAATACGCATCCTGGGCGAGGAAGTAGAAGGGCACGCCGCCCGGCCCCGCCGCCTCCAGGAGCTGGCCCTCCACGAGGCGGTCGCCGATGGGAACGCGCACGCGCTCGATCACCGTCCGCGTCCCCGTCACCTGCTCCTTCACGTCCCGGTAGCGTGGAATCAAGACGCGCACGTCGTGGCCGAGGGCGTGGAGGGCCTGAGGCAGCGCCCCCGCCACGTCGCCCAGCCCGCCCGTCTTGGCGAAGGGCGAGGCTTCGGAGGCCACCACGAGCACGCGGAGTCGCGGCGACGGCATGTCCCAGATCCCCTATGCGTCCTCTTCCAGGATGGGGAAGACGAGCTGGGTGATGTGCGAGGAGATCCGCTTCAGATTGGTCAGCACGTCGAGGTGGATCTCGGAGGTCTCGAGCGACTCCGCCAGCCCCTGCCGGAGCCGGGCCAGATGCGAGGTGCGAAGCTCGCGCTCGCGCTGGCGGATGATGGGGCGCTGGTCGAGCACTTCCTGGGCAAGGGCCCGGTCCCCCGCCGCGAAGGCCGCGATGGCGCGCTCGAGGTTCTTGGAGATCATGCCGTGGAACTCCAGCAGCTCGGCCTCCCCCGCCTCCGAGAAGCGCCGCCCCTGATAGAGCTTCTTGCGGGCGAGCTCCATGAGGTTCTTGTCGATGATGTCGCCGATGTTCTCGAGGTTTCCGATAACGGAGATGAGGCCGATCTCCTTTCGGGTCAGGTCCGGGGACATGGTCTCCTGACCGAGACGCGAGAGGAAGAGCTTGATCTCCCGCTCGAGGTAGTCGAGCTGATCGTCGCGCCGCTCGACGTCCTCCAGAAGCTCCTGGTTGTCGCTTCGGAGGACGAGCATGGCGTCCCGCAGCATGCCCTGGGACACGTCACCCATCCGGAGCGCCTCGCGCGTCGCCTGCCCCAGGGCCAGGCCGGGCTGGTCGAGGTAGCGGTCGTCGAGATAGCGGGTCTTGAACGGGTTGTCGGCGGTAGTCACGTCGTCGGGGACCATGGCCGTGATCACCCGCGCGGCCCACGGCGCGAAGGGCAGGAACACGGCGCTGATCGCCACGTTGAACAAGGTGTGGGTGTTGGCAATCTGGCGCGCGGGATCGCTCGCGGTGACGCCGACGAGCGAGGCGAGCGGGTGAATGAACGGAAACACGAGTGCCACCCCCAGCACCTTGAAGGCGATGTGCGCGACGGCCACGCGACGGGCATCGGCGGAGGAGCGCAGGCTCGCGGTCAGCGCGGTGGCGCACGTCCCGATGTTGGCGCCCAGGACCACGGGAATGGCGCCGCTGAGGGGCAGGAGCCCCTGGCTCGCGAGGGAGAGAACCAGCCCGATGGTCGCGGCCGAGGAAGACATGCCGGCGCTGAACACGGCGCCGAGGAGAAGACCCAGGCCGGCATTTGCCGACAGGGCTACCAGCACCTGGCGCGCCAGGCCGCTCTCCGTCACCGGCGTCATGGCCTCCGTCATGAGGCGCATGCCGAGGAACACGAAGCCGAAGCCGAGGACGGCCTGTCCCACGCTCTTGACGAGCCCGCGCCGCCCGAAGAAGGTGAGCCCGAATCCCGCCGCCACCAGCAGGAGGGCGAGATCCTGGATCCTGAAGGCGAGGATCTGCACGGTGAGGGTCGTGCCGATATCCGCGCCGAGGATGACCCCCAGCGACTGCCGGAAGGTCATGAGACCGGCCGACACGAAGCCGATGACCATCAGCGTGGTCGCCGAGGAGGACTGCAGCAGCGCGGTGGCGAGCGCGCCGGAAGACACGGCGCTGAGCCGCGTGCGCGTGGCGCTCGTCAGCAAGTGTCGCAGATGGCCCCCCGCGGCGCGCTGGAGCCCTTCGCCACAGAGCTGCATGCCGTAGAGGAGCAGGGCGACCCCGCCGAAGAGCTCCAGGAGGATCATGGGGCGCGGGGTGTGGGCGTCGGATAGCCGAGCGCTATATCGGCCATCACTCCAACCAGATGCTGCGTGTTGTTGACGGAGTGCACGCGCGGCGGCCTCACCTCGGTCAGCGAGCCGTTGGACACCGTCAGCCGCCAGATCGAGGACAGGGGAAGCCCGAGGCAATGGGCGAGATACGCGCTGATGACGCCGCCATGGCACACCACCAGCGCCTGCTGGCCATCGGGATGCGCGCGGGCAATTTCGTCCACGGCCCTCACCACGCGAGCTTGCACCTCCGCGAGCGGCTCGCCTCCCGGAGGCAGACAGGCGACGGGATCCCGCACCCACTGGGCGTACGGATCGCCCGGCAAGGCGCGGATCTCCTCGACCGTCCGTCCTTCCCATTCCCCCAGACAGAGCTCGCGCAGATCCTCGACGGGCGTGACCGGCACATTGGTCCCAGCCGCGGCGATCTCGGCCGTGCGCCGCGCCCGCGCGAGCGGGCTCGTGTAGACGGCGGCCACGGGCCGGCTCTGGAGAACGCGCGCGAGCGCCTCGGCCTGGCGCGCTCCCAGCTCCGACAGCTCCACGTCCTGGCTGCCCTGGAATCTTCGGATGGCGTTCGAGACCGACTGTCCGTGCCGGGCCAGGAGGAGGTGGCTCATCGCCGGTGCTCGACCGCGGCCAGCGCCGCCTCGAGCCGGGACAGCGTCTCCGCCTTGCCCAGCAGCGCCGCCACCTGGAAGATCGGCGGGCTCTCGGTCTTGCCCGTGACGGCGATGCGTGTGAGCTGGGCCAGGTCCACGAGCTTGAGCCCCATCTCGGCGGCCAGGCCGCGATAGAGACCCTCGAGGCTCGCCGCGTCGAACGCCTCCTGCGACTGCATGCGCTTGATCAGGACGGCATAGCGATGCGGGGCTTCCGCGGTCCAGAACTTGGCGGTGGCCTGCGAATCGTAGGCGGGGGGCGGGCGGAAGTAGAACGCGGCCTGCTCGGCCATCTCCACGAGCGTGTGAGAGCGCTCCCTGAGACTGTCGGCCACGCGGGCGACGTACGAGCGATCGGCAGGGACGGGCAGCCCCGCCCGCGCGAGGAACGGCTCGAGCTCGGCGGCCAGGCGCTCGGGCGGCATCACCTTGATCCACTCGAGGGAGAGCCAGAGAAGCTTCTCGCGGTCGAATACGGCACCCGCCTTGCCGACATGCGCGAGGTCGAAGTGGGCGGCGATCTCCTCGGGGGAGAGGATCTCCCGATCACCGTGCGACCAGCCCAGACGCGCGAGATAGTTGATGAGCGCCTCGCGCGGGATGCCCTGGTCCCTGAACTCCTCCACGGTGGTGGCCCCGTGACGCTTGGACATCTTGCTGCGGTCGGGCGCCAGGATCAATGGCAGGTGAGCGAAGACGGGGGCGGCGTAGCCCAATGCCGCGTAACAGGCGAGCTGCTTGGGCGTGTTGTTGAGATGCTCGTTGCCTCGGATGGCATGCGTGATCTTCATGGTCACGTCGTCCACGACCACGCAGAAGTTGTAGGTGGGCGTGCCGTCGGAGCGAACGAGGATCCAATCGTCGAGCGTGTCGTTGTCGAAGGAGACCGTGCCCAGGATGGCGTCCTCGACCACCGTCTGTCCGCTCCTCGGCACCTTGAGTCTGAGCGTATGCGACTCGGAGGCAGGCACGTCGGCGTCGCGGCACGTGCCGGGATACCTGAAGGTCTGCCCGAGCGCCTGCGCTTCCTTCCGGAGGACGTCGAGCGTCGCCGGGGTGCAACGGCACCGATAGGCGCGCCCTTCCGCCAGGAGCCGCTCGGCATGGGCGCGATAGATCTCGAAGCGCTCCGTCTGCCGGTAGCCCGGCGTTGGCGGGCCCTCGTCCCAGTCGAGCTCGAGCCAGCGCAGCGCCTCCAGGATCTGGCCGATGGAGGCCTCGGTCGAGCGGCTGCCGTCCGTGTCCTCGATCCGAAGCACGAAGACGCCCTGATGGCGCCGGGCGAAGGCCCAGTTGAAGAGGGCCGTGCGGGCGCCCCCCACGTGAAAGGAGCCCGTCGGACTCGGCGCGAAGCGAACCCTGACCGTCTCAGGCATGCACGATCATCTTACCGCGTTAGAAGCGGGCTCGGCGCATCACCGCGCGCGGAAGGAGGCGGATGACGAGCATGACCCAGCGCCAGATGGGCGGGACGTAGACCACGGGAGCTCCCGCGTCGAGGGCGCGGAGGACGACGCGCGCCACCGACTCCGGCTCCCCCGCGAAGGGCGGCACGCGTAATCCCGCCGTCATGGACGTCTTGACGAAGCCGGGCCGCACGGCGAGCACGCGCACGCCACGATCGGCGTAGGCGAGCCCGAGGCCGTCGAGAAACACCGACAGACCCGCCTTGGAGGCGCCGTAGAGATAGTTGCTGCGCCGAGCTCGATCGCCCGCCACCGAGCTGAACGCGCAGATGGTGCCGCCGCCGCGCCGGGCCAGTCGCTCCGCGGTCTGCTGGCAGAGCACCACCGTGCCGGTGAAATTGACCTCGAGGAGCCGGGCCAGACGCGCGCTGTCGCGCTCGAGGGTCTCCTGCGGGGCGAAGTCGCCCCCCGTGACGATGAGCGCGTCGAAGCTGCCCAGCGCGCGCTCGGCCGCGTCGAGGGCAGCCGCGAAGCCCTCGGGCTCCGCCAGGTCGAGATGGCCCGTCACCACCGGTCCGCTCGCCCCCCGCGCCGCGAGATCCCGGGACGAGGTCAGCAGCTCGTTCGGATCGCGGCCGAGGAGAGCGAGGGCATCGCCGCGGCCGGCGAGGAGCCGCGCCAGGGCCCGTCCCATCCCGCGCGTGGCTCCCACCAGCACGGCCTTCACGGTTCGTCCCCGAGGAGGCGCGCCGACAGGGCGGAGCCGAATCGATGCTCGGGATCCCACCGATCCCGCACGCGTTGCCATTGCGGGAGCCGCGGCACCATGCGCTCGAAATCGTCGCGCCGGGTGACGGCGTCCTTGGCCAGATAGATCCGTCCGCCGGCGCGGACTACCGTGCCGTCCAGCTCGTGCACGAGGGCCTCGGTCGTGGGGCCGCGGTAGGGCAGGTCCATCGCGAGGGTCGTGCCCTCGAGGGGAAAGGACAGATACGCGTCGGACTCCGGGCCGCAATCCTTGATCACCGCGAGAAAGGACGTCGCCCCCCCCCGGCTCACACGCTCCAGCAGCTCGGAGAGCACGGGCCCGCCCGCCGCTCGCGGGACGACGCACTGGTATTGAAGAAAGCCGCTCCGGCCATAGAGGCGGTTCCAGTCCTTGACGGTGTCGAGCGGGTAAAAGAAGGCGTCGTAGGGCACGAAGCGGCCGCCCGTTCGTCGGCTCTGGATCCGGTAGTAAACCGCGTTGAAGGCCCGCATGAGAAGTGGGCTGAGCAGCCACTGGGGTCCGTCGAAGGGGAGCCCGCGCACACTCGTCTCTCGCGGGCGCGCGCCCGGGGCCTCCCCACGCGAGGCGTGGCGCCCGCGCATGATAATGCCGCGCCCGAGGCCAGACCCGGTGGCCAGGCAGTCGATCCAGCCCACGGTATAGGGCCAGTCCTTGCCCGCGTGCCTCAGACCGTCGAGCATCTCGGCGAGATGAGCCGCCGGCTCCACTTCAACGAACATCCACGGCGTCTCGATCGGCCTGAGGCGGACCGTCGCCTCCGTGATCAGGCCCGTCAGTCCCATGCCGCCCACCGTGGCGAGAAAGAGCTCGCGCTCGCGATCCGGGCCGCACTCCACGAGGCGACCGTCGGCCGTCTCGAGCACGAGCCGGCCCACGAATCCGCCGAAGGAGCCGTCGCGGTGATGGTTCTTGCCGTGCACATCGGAGGCGACACAGCCCCCCACCGTGACGAACTTCGTGCCCGGGCTCACGGGAGGAAACCAGCCACGCGGCACGAAGACCCGGAGGATCTCCGCGAGGGAGAGCCCCGCCTCGCACGTCAGCGTCCCCGTGGAGGGCTCGAAGGCCAGGATGCGGTCGGCCCGGACCGTCTCGAGGACGAGAGACTGGGCCGAGGCGGGCACGGCGGCGTCGCCATACGAGCGGCCGAGGCCGCGCGGAAGGACGCGGCCCGCGCGCGGGAGCCTCAAGCGCTCCGGGCGGAGGACGGCGGCGCGGCAGACTGGATGGCGACCCCAGCCCGCGATCGTCTCGACGCTCAGCCCGTCCATCGCGGGCCGTAGATGATGGCGAGGGTGGCCAGCATCCAGAGGAGGGCATCGACGAGGAGCGCGCGATCGTTCACGAGCAGGTCGGATGGATTGCCCCCGAGATCGCGCCGGTAGAGGAGATAGAGGTAGCGGAAGATGCCGTAGAGGACGAAGGGCAGGGTGAGGGGCAGGAGCCGGGTGTGGAACTTGCCCACCGTCTCCGCCGACATGGTGTAGAGCGCATAGGCCGTCACCGTGGAGGCGGTGACCACGGAGATCATCTGGTCCAGGAAGCCTTCACTGTACTCGGCGAGGATGGGCCGATGGGCCGCCGCGTTCCCGGTGAGCGTGCGGTACTCGTGGCGACGCTTGCCCAGGGCCAGGAAGAGCGCGATGAGGATGGTGCAGATGAGGAGCCACCCCGAGATCTCAACGTCCACCGCCACCGCCCCCGCCACCGCGCGCAGCACGAAGCCGGTGGCGACCGTCAGCACGTCCAGGATCACGAGGTGCTTGAGCCAGGCGGAGTACGCCGTGAGGAGCACGCCATAGCCCAGGGCGGTCAGGCCGAAGACGGGCGAGAGCGAGAAGGCCGCCGCGAGGGAGGCGGCCGAGAGCACGAGGCCGCTGGCCACGGCCGCACGGATGGACAGCAGCCCTGCCGCGATGGGCCGCTCCTTCTTCTGCGGGTGGAGACGATCCTTGTCGACGTCGGCGACGTCGTTGAAGAGATAGATGGCGCCGCTGAGCCCGCAGAAGATCACGAAGGCGGCCACGGCGCGCCAGACCAGTGGAGTGAACATCTGCTGGGCGAAGACGACGCCGGCGAAGACGAAGAGGTTCTTGACCCACTGGCGGGGACGGAGTGATGTCAGGACGGCCGCGAGCATTCTCAGCCGTCCTACAGGCGGATCACATGCGGCTGGGCACCGAGCGGCCCGGTCAGGTTGCGCGTGTCGAGCACCAGCCGCGCCTCGCGGACGAGGCGGACGGGGTCGAACTCGCGATGCGCGGTGAGGACGAGGACCAGATCGTAGGCGCCGAGGGAGGCGGCCCAGTCCACCGCGGTCAGGGATCGGCTCCCTACCGTCAAGGTGGGGACGTGGGGGTCGGCATAGTCCACGCGCGCGCCCCGCAGGGCGAGGGCGTCGATGATCTCCACGGCGGGCGAATCGCGCACGTCTCCCACGCCCGCCTTGTAGGCGACGCCGAGCACGAGCAGACGTGAGCCCTTGAGCGGGCGGCCGAGGTCATTGAGGGCGTCGATGGCGAGCTGCACCGTGTAGCCCGGCATGCCTCGGTTGATCTCGTCGGCGAAGGCGATGAAGCGGGCCTCGTAGCCCATCATGCGCGCCCGCCACGAGAGGTAGTAGGGATCGCTGGGCAGGCAGTGGCCGCCGATGCCGGGGCCGGGCTGGAAGGGCATGAAGCCGAAGGGCTTGGTCGCCGCGGCATCGATGATCTCCCAGACGGAGAGCCCGAGCCGCCGGCACATGATGGCCAGCTCGTTCACGAGGGCGATGTTGACGCTGCGGAAGATGTTCTCGAAGAGCTTGACGAGCTCCGCCGCCTGGGGCGAGGAGACGGGCACGACGCGCTCGATGATCAGCCCGTAGAGCGCGGAGGCGAGGCCCATGCAGGACGCGGTGACGCCACCCACGACCTTGGGAATGTTCGTGAGGCCGAATCGGCGGTTGCCGGGGTCGATGCGCTCGGGAGAGAAGGCGAGGAAGAACTCGTGGCCGACGGTGAGCCCCGCGGCGGCGAAGCGAGGGAGCAGCACCTCCTCGGTCGTTCCCGGATACGTGGTCGACTCGAGCACGATGAGCTGGCCCGCTCGCAGGATGCGCGCCACGTCCTCCGTCGCCGCCACGATGTGGGAGATGTCCGGCTCCTTGGACTTCCCGAGCGGCGTCGGCACGCAGATGATGATGGCATCGGCGGCGGTGAGCGCCGCGATCCCGTCGGCGACGACGAGACGCCGTGCCGTGACGAGGGGAGCGAGCTCGTCGCTCGGCACGTCCTCGACGGGACTCACGCCCGCGCGGATGCGCGCGGAGCGGCCCGCGTCCGCGTCCACTCCGATCACGGGCAGGCCCGCCTTGGCGAAGGCCACGGCCAGGGGCAGGCCGACGTAACCGAGCCCGATGACGCCGATGGTGGCGTCCCGCCGCTCCAGCCGCTGCTTGAGCTCCTCCGCCACCTGCCCCCTGGGCGCGCTCAATGGAGCCGTCCGAGCGCGTCCCGGATGGCGCGCGACGTCGCCTCGATCTCCGCGTCGGTGAGCTCCGGGAAGCACGGCAGCGACAGCACCTCGGCGGAGGCCCGCGCGGCGTGGGGGAAGGCCCGGTCGGCGTCGGGGAGGGCGAACATGGGCTGGGCGGGGATGGCGATCGGGTAGTGGACGGTGGTGCCGATGCCCGCGTCGGTCAGGGCCATGGCGAGGGCGTCTCGCTTCGGGGTGCGCACGGTGAACTGGTGGTAGACGTGGCGCGCGGGCAGGCGCTCCTCCGGCAAGGTCAACAGCACCCCCGCGAGAAGCTCTCGATAGCGCGCGGCGATCCGACGGCGCGACTGGTTCCAGTCCTCGAGCCGCCGGAGCTTCACGCGGAGGAGGGCAGCCTGGAGTTCGTCCAGCCGGCTCGAGTAGCCGAGCTCGACGTGCTCGTACCTGCGCGACGATCCATGATTCCGCAGCCGGCGTACCTGCCCGGCCACGTCCTCGCGGGCGGTCAGGATCATGCCCCCGTCGCCGCAGCCTCCGAGGTTCTTGGTGGGATAGAACGACAGGCACGCGACGTCGCCCCAGGCTCCCGCCGGCCTGTCGGGCGTCCATGGCGGCAGGCTGGCCATAGAGGTGGACGGGCATGATGGCCCGCGTCCGGGGCGTCACCGCCTTGTCCACGAGCGCGGGATCCAGGTTGTACGTTCCCGGATCGATGTCCACGAAGACGGGCCGCGCGTCCACCATGAGCACGCTGGTCGCCGAGGCCACGAAGGAGAAGGCCGAGGTGATGACCTCGTCACCGGGCCGGACGCCGACCGCCTTGAGGGCGATGACGAGGGCATCGGTGCCAGAAGCGACCCCGATGCCGTGGGAGACACCGCAGAGCTGGGCCAGCTCGCTCTCGAGGGCGGCGACCTCGGGCCCGAGAACGAAGCGGCAGGAGGCGAGCACGCGCGCCGCCGCCGCCGCCAGCTCGGCCTTGAGCGCCTCGTGCTGCCGCGTGAGGTCGATCTGGGGGATCATCGGCTGCCCCCTCCGCTGCTTCCGCGGGCGCTCGTGCCGACCTGGCCGACGCCGAGGAGATTGACGGAGAATCGGAACTCGTCGTCGGAAGCGTAGCGGTGGATGAATTGCACGGTGATCGCCCAGCAATCGAAGTGGATGTCTATCCCTCCCCGGGCCTCGGTGGCCCTGCCATTGGTCACGTCCCAGTAGCTGCTGGCCTTGAGATCCACGTTTCGCGTCACGCGCGCGGTGGCCGAGGCCTGAAGGAAGCGGAAGCCCGCCTGCTCGTTGAAGCGCGGTCCCATCGTCACCGAGAAGTCACGGAAGATGGCGCTGATGTCGGCGTTCGCGTCCCGGACCCCGAGGCCGTAGACATTGTACCGGGCATCGGCCCGGAAGCGGAGATGCTCGTTGGGCTGGATGAGGACCTCGCCCACGGCGTCCTTGAAGGGCTCGCCGACTCCCAGGAAATTGTAGGTCTGGCTCAGGGTCAGGCGCGCGAGCTCCCAGCGCACGGGCTCCTCGTTGGGTCCCGAGACCGTGCGCGCGTTGAACCGGTTGACCAGGCTGTACGTGACTTCGTTGGCCTTGTCCTGGGCGTCGATGCCCGTCCGCGCCTCGTAGCCCGGGTCGATGCGGATGGTCGGACCTCCTCCGGGCTCCCATTGCGGATTGTCCTTCTGATTGATGCCGCGAATCTCCAGGAAGGTGGCGCGTGGCTCGATGACGTGCTGGAGGGCAGAGATGCCGCCGATGCCGCCGACGTTGAAGACGCGCGAGACGCGGGTCTCCAGCTGCACGCCTGCCTCCACCTGCTGGCGGACCCGGTCGTCGTCGACGGTCTTCTCCACGGTGACGGGATAGCCGTTGTCGGGGCCCTGGGAGATCGCCGACCTGACCACCCGCTGGTTGTAGTAGGTCAGGCGTCCTCCCAGGAACGGGGTCATGGTGAAGAGCCCGGCCACGGGCACCGGGTAGAGGAACCGGGGATGGACATCGCCCCGCACGCCCTCGGATCCGATCTCGCGGAAGAAGCTGACGAAGGAGGCCTGGGTCTCGAAGAGAAGACCCGGCACCCCGGGCACGGCCTGGCGGATGCCCTCCAGCTTGATCTCGGGCGCCCGCTGCAGCTCCACGGGCCGCGGCGTGGTCAGGTCCTGGTACCAGTACACGCGGCCTACGAGGTTCCACGACTCCCACCGCTGCGTCACGAACACGTTGGTCTCGGCGCGCTGTCGCGCACGCTCGCCCGCCGCGTCGGCGTATGTCTTGTAGATGTCGTCGTCGGAGGTGACGTTCGAGTCGATCTTGAGCGACATGCTCGGGGTGATCTGCCACGCGTGCTTGATCTGGATCCAGCCGCGGTTCTCGTTGATGCCTTTCGAGGTGCGCGAGTCGAGGAAGGCTTCGTTCACGCCGAAGGCCTGGACCTGCCCCTGGGCCTCGCGCGACAGGACATAGCGATAGTCGAGTTCCAGGCCCATCCCGCGCTGGGTGAAGGTATCGAGCGTCACCGTGAGATCCTGGCTGTCGCTGATGGCCCAGTAGTACGGCACCCGGGCGAAGTATCCCTTCCGGGAGTTCTGACCGAACTCGGGAAAGAGGAAGCCCGACTGACGCTCGCGTCGGAGGGCCGCCGCGAAGAAGGGCACCCAGGGCAGGACGGGCACGCTCTTGACCCAGAAGGAGGCGTCCCGTCCGAAGACGATCCCGTCGAGGTCGGCCTGCCCTGACCCCAGATGCACGGACCAGTCGGGCACCTCGCCTTCACACGTCGTGAAAACGCCCTGGCGCACGCCGTACAGGCTCTCCCCCAGGCGGTCGAACCGCTCGGCGGAGAGGCGGTAGTACGGAGGGATCTGGGCCGCGCCCTTGTAGACGACGCCCGTCCCGGTGTTGAGGTTGTAGTCGACGCGCTCACCGACGAGGCGATCCTGCCCGTCGAAGAAGACGACCTTGCCCTGGGCCACCGCCTCGCCCGTATTCCGATTGAGCTCGACCCGATCGGCGAGGAGGCGGCTGCCTCCGCGGGTGATCTCCACATTGCCGGTGGCAAGCAGGAGGTCCGAGTCGCCGCCGATCTGCTGGATCCGGTCGGCTACGACACTGGTCTCGCCGCTGCTATCCCGGAGCGTGACCGGAGCCTGCTGGGCCCTCACTTCAGCTGGGTGGATGCAGAAGAGCGCGACCGCCAGGGCCAAGGGGCCGAGTCGTGCCGCGAGTCGCGCGGGCAGACAGGGATTAGGCGTCTTTTTTAGAGACACAGGCCCTCATCCTATCTCAGCGGCCCAGGTCGTCTTCGCTAAATATATCTGTCTTTTCAGTGGCTTGGACGAGAGTCGGCCCAAGGATCGACAGCGACCCTGCCACACAAACCATGGGGGTTCGCGGATCCGAGAGCGCCATCCGTAGGGCCTCGGCCGGCGAGGGAGCGAGATCGGCCTTCAGGCCGGGCCAGAGCTTTTCCGCCAGGGCCTTCACGGAGGCGGCGGGAGCCGCCCTTGGGTGCTCGCTGGCGGTGAAGATGACGCGGCGGGCCAGTGGCAAGAGAGGGAGCAGAATGCCGGGCTGATCCTTGTCCGAGAACATGCCGATGATGAGCGTGCCGCGCTGTCCGGGGAAATACGCCTCGAGCGACGCAGCGAGAGCTCGGGCGCCGGCCGGATTGTGCGCCCCGTCGAGCACGATCGGAGGTGGCCCGGGCAAGACCTGGAAGCGCCCGGGCCAGTGGGCAGCACCGAGGCCGGCTCGGATCGCGCCCTCGCTCACGCCGAGGAGATGCGCCGCGGTGGCGGCGAGGAGCGCGTTGCCGGGCTGAAAGACTCCGAGCAGCGCCACCCGCACTTGATCGAGCGTGAAGCCGGGTCCGTCAAGATCCAGCCACAGACCGTCGAGCCCGCTCCGGCGCACTCGCGCGTGAAGATCCCGTCCCTCGAGGAGGAGGGGCACCCCTGCTTCGGCGGCGCGCCTCACGATCACCGACTCAGCCCCGGGCTCCTGGCGCGCCGACACGGCGATTCCGCTCCGAATGATGGCGGCCTTCTCCGAGGCGATCTTCTTGATGGTGTCGCCGAGGTAGGCCTGGTGGTCGAGGTCGATGCGGCTGACGACTTCCACGGCGGGACGGCCCACGGTGGTCGAGTCGAGCCGCCCACCCATGCCGACCTCGAGCACCGCCACCTCGACGCTCTCGCGGGCGAAGTGATCGAGGGCGAGCGCGGTCAACGCCTCGAACATGGTCGCGTCGAGGCGGGCGACCAGGGTACCGAGCGCCTCGACCCCGTCGGCGAAATCAGCCTCGGAAATCGGGCGGCCGTCGACGCGAATGCGCTCGCGGATATCGAGGAGGTGGGGCGAGGTGTAGAGCCCGACCCGGCGGCCGGCGGCCTGGAGGGATGCCGCAAGCATGGCGCATATGGAGCCCTTGCCGTTGGTGCCGGCGACCTGGACGAGGGTCATGGCGCGCTCGGGATGGCCCGCCGACTCGAGCAGCGTCTCGATGCGCTCGAGGCCAGGACGCATCCCGGCCATCTCGCCGCCCCGCAGCCCGGTGACGCGGGCCACGGCCTCGCGGTAGGTCATGGAGTGGGCTGGGATGGGCCCGCGAAGAAAGCGAGAATGCGACGGAGTGTGTCTCGGAGTTCCCGGCGCTCGATCACGAGATCGATCTGACCGTGCTCGAGGAGGAACTCGGAGCGCTGGAAGCCCTCGGGCAGCGGCTGACGTATGGTCTCCGCGATGACGCGCGGGCCGGCGAAGCCGATGAGCGCGCGGGGCTCGGCCAGAATGAGATCGCCGAGCATGGCGAAGCTGGCCGTGACGCCGCCCGTGGTCGGATCCGTGAGCAGCGAGACGTACGGCAGGCGCTCGTCGGCCAGTCGCTTGAGGGCGGAGGCAGTCTTCGCCATCTGCATGAGCGAGAGGATGCCTTCCTGCATCTG
>WNGP01006437.1_pt1 | contig 13853 bp, 17 predicted proteins | sample 5407671 | NCBI WGS metagenome assembly WNGP01 (sample SAMN13153381, study PRJNA577476) | soil metagenome | isolation source: 40 cm soil or saprolite under Garry oak tree replicate 2 | place: USA:California | collected 2016-06-15 | reverse complement strand
AGGGCGACCAGCACGGTTCAACTCTTTCGTGCTTGTAGAGCGGCGTGAGAAGTTGAGCCTTGACCGGCTCGTTGGCGTCTGGCTCGTGTCGACTCCCACGAGAGTAGAGAACTGGCCGGCGCCGACCTGCTCATACAGGCTGGTGATCTCGGTCGTGATCAAGTGGGCCACGCCGAGGGTCCCAGCTGGATGGATACCCGTGAAGATCGACTCCAAGCACTACTGCGGCCGGCTCACCCTCAGCCCCGAGGGCTCCCTCTGGTACGGCCACCACCCGCTGCCGCTTGACATTGAGGACTGGAGGACGGTCGGAACCGGCGATCAGCTCCGGACCAGAGGGCTACTCGCCTGCTACGGCGCCGCGGAGCAGCTGACGGACTTCGGTCTCCCGGTAGCGGCGATGCCCACCCAGGGTGCGGATGCTCGACAGCTTGCCTGCCTTGGCCCACCGGGTGACGGTCTTGGGGTCATCCGGTACCGGCCCGAACTGAACATTGCGTTTGACAGGCATGGATTCCAACCTCTCACTGGAAGCCTCTCGCTAGGGACCATCGGCACCTGACCGCCGGTCTTGAGCAAAAAGGGCAGAGAGCCCAATTGCTGGGTCCCGCTCCTGACCGACCAGCTATCGCGGGCCGCTCGCCATCCACGCCGCCAAGGCGTTCCCGGGCTGGGCATTCAAACTTTGCCTCACCAGCCCGTTCTTCGAGGCGCTGACCGAGGGCCGCGGCACAGTGCAGGCACTGCGACTTCCGCTCGGCAAGGTCGTCGCCGTCGCCGAGCTGGTCGACGTGGGGCGGATCTCCAGCCCCGAGGCGCTCGGCTACGTACTCGGCGCCAACGAGGTCGCGTTCGGCGACTACACCCGGGGCCGGTACGCCTGGGTCCTGGACAACGTCCGACCGCTGCCCGAGCCGATCCCGGCGCGCGGCGCGCAGAGCCTCCGGTGGTGGGATGCACCGGCTGAGCTCGCGCCCGCTGGAGGTGGTGTCCGGTGAGCGCCGAGATCCCCGCCGAGGCTGTCGACCTGCTCCAGGCCATCTACGCCACGCTGCGCCGCAGCGACGACCGGGCTGCCGAGCGGGTGGCGACCGCACTCGTCCCGGTCATGGGACGCATCCGCTGCCACCTGCCGGTCCGCGCTGACGACCTCCCCAACGCGGCCGGCATCCTCACTGAGCATTCGGACCGGCCGATGGGGCGTCGCCGTGACCGCGCCGGCGCCCGCCGAGACGCGGCCCACCTGGGGCGGCCCACCTGGGGCGGCCCGACCGTGGCCACGGCCGTGGGCGTGGACCTGCCCGCCTGCACGTTCTGTCGTCGCTACGTCGCCCACTCCTGGGCTGAGCACGTGGCCCTCGTCGGCGACTCGATCGATCCGCTGGCCAAGGCCGCCGGGCTCAAGGTCGGGGACGCGGCATGAGCGAGACGATCCGCCGCGCCGGGTTGGCCCCGAACACCCTGGAGATCAACCAAGTCCGCGCCAACCTGTACGCCCCATCAACGCCTCCGAGCACGTCGTCCTGTATCTGATCGCGCTTGACCGCATGGTCAAGGCCGGCGTGCCGATCACCGTGATCACGGTCGACTCCTGCATCGCTGGTGAGATGGTCCGCTCACCTACCCGGAGCCTGGCGAGCACCTCGCCCGCTGCGCCCATGACCGGCTGATCGAGCGGGGTGTACCCAAGTCGGCGCTGCGGGTGCGTGACGAATCCCCGCCGGTCGTCCGCCAGCCGCTCGGCCACCACCAACTGACCCTTGAGGACATCACCTCATGAGCCGTCGAAGAGCGGTCGGATCGTCACGATGGCATCCCTTCCTGCGGCCGTGCTGTCGAGGGCTGGTCGGCGGGCCAATCTTCCTCGGCCTCCTCCGCTGGGCCCTCAATAGGTCTCGAAGACGATCACATTGCTATCCGCGGGCCATGGGCGCGCGCGACATTCGATCGATCCAGCACCAAAAGGCGCTCGGCGCGAACGCATGCGGTCTGGGAGGTGGTAGCCGTGGCCGTCGATGAAGCTCCGGCGCCGGTGGCGTCCAAGCCTCCGCAGAATCCCCACTATCCGCAGAACCTTGGTTGGGGTCGGGCGCCGGTTCCTTGCCACCATGCTGGTGGCCCCCGGCGGGTGAGCTGGCCAGCGCCTTCGGCTGGCCGCGTGCCGCTGCCGGCGCCGCGCTGGAGGAGCTAGGAGCTGGTGGAGCGCGGCGAGGCGGTCGGGGAGGCGGGCTCTTACCGGCCCGCGCGTAGCGCCGCACACGCCGAAGACCACGCTCGGCGTTGTCGTGGTAGAGCTTGAGGATCGCGTCCTGGTAGCCCGGCTTCTCCCACTCGCGATCCGCGGCTTGGTGTCCGCGTCGCGGTGGAGGTCGATGCGCCCCATCCCTACTGCCTGCCTGGGCAGCCCAAGGTTCGCCCCGCCCGGGGAGAGGGGGAATGCGAGCCGGGAGGCTTATCGTGCTGCTGCTCGGCGTGCGGGCTGGGACTATCCTCGGTGCCAGGTCATGGCTGGCGGGGAGGTGCTGCGATGCCAGGTCGGGGGTTGGTCCCGCCGCCCGGTCCACACCAGCCCGGCCAGCCCGAGGCGGCTACCCAGGCGCCGGCCGCCCGGCTGCTGGACCGCCTCGACCGTCCGTTGCGTGACCTGCGGGTCTCGGTCACCGACCGGTGCAACTTCCGCTGCCCGTACTGCATGCCCAAGGAGATCTTCGGCCGCGACCACGCCTTCCTTCCCCGCGCGGAGATCCTCTCGTTTGAGGAGATCACCCGGGTGGTGCGCGCCGCGGCCTCGCTTGGGGTGACCAAGGTGCGGCTCACCGGCGGGGAGCCGCTGGTGCGCCGCGACCTGGAGCGGCTGGTCGCCATGGTCGCCGCCGTCGAGGGGATCGGCGATCTGGCGTTGACCACCAACGGGGCGCTGCTGGCCGGCAAGGCGCGGGCGCTGCGCGAGGCGGGCCTGTCGCGTGTGACGGTCAGCCTCGACTCGCTGGACGACGGGGTGTTCCGGGCGATGAACGACCGGGGTGTCCCGCTGGCGCGGGTCCTGGAGGGAATCGCCGCCGCCCACAAGGCGGGGTTGTGGCCGGTCAAGCTCAACACGGTCGTCAAGCGGGGCGTCAACGACCACGGCCTGGTCGACCTGGCCCGCTTCGCCCGCGCCAACGGCCTGATCGTGCGGTTCATCGAGTACATGGACGTGGGCACGACCAACGGCTGGCGCCTGGACGACGTCGTCCCCGCCGCCGAGGTCATCCGCCGCATCGACGCCGAGCTGCCCTTGGAGCCGGCTGAGCCGAACTATCGCGGCGAGGTCGCTTGCCGCTGGCGCTTCCGCGATGGGCGGGGGGAGATCGGCGTGATCGCGCTCGGGCGCGCCTGTCGACCGACGGCAAGCTCTACACCTGCCTGTTTTCCGCCGCTGGGCACGACTTGCGGGTCCTGCTCCGCCAGGGTGCCAGCAACGACGAGCTCCGCGCGGCGCTGGCCAGGATCTGGCGGGGGCGTGGCGACCGCTACTCCGAGCTGCGCGCCGCCCTGCCGGTCCGGCCGGCCTCGATCGAGATGTCCTACATCGGCGGGTGACGCTCCGGTCGACCGCCACCAAGCGCCAGTCGGCGGTCGCGCCGTTGACCGATCCCGCCCACGTCGGCTCGTGGGCTGGGCTGCCAGCTGTCGGGGACCTGCCAGTTGGCGACGAAGGCGACGTCGCGCACCAGGGCGCCGAGGTTGGCCGCCCCGCCCTGGGGAGCCGAGCGGCTCCCCGCCCTTGGTGAAGAAGGCGGCGTTGGCGGCGGTGAGCTCCTTCCACGGGGCCGGGACCGACCTGGCCCGACGCTTGGTATCCCCGCTCTGCCTGCGCCTTCTCTCTCAGTGGTTGTTGCGCTCTGCCGTCACTCGTCGACCTTGGACAGCCTGGTGACGCCTGGCCAACCCGGGACCGCGCCGACCTGACCATCCTCACCCGGCTCGCCTGCGTGCTCGCCCACCCCAGTGCCACTTCTCTCGCCGGCATCGCGGCCGATGGGCCTTGCTGGCTTGTCCGTCGCGTCCTGGGCGAATAGCCTCCACCCAGCGGCCGATTCAGCGATCCCAGGGATGCGCTGGTGGGAGGGGGGAGGCGGCGATGTCGAAGTACGCGGTGTTCTTCACCCTCAACAAGCTGTTGCACAAACGTGCGGACCTGGCGGTGGCGCTCAGCTGGGGGGCGGTGTCTGCCGGCTCGACCTTCCCACGTGGAACGCGTGGTCGCCGCATTGCAGCGCAGCGGAGGGTGGTGCGTGACAACCCCGATGGGCGTGGAGACCGTAATGGCGCTGACCAGTAGGGCGGTCGAGGACTCAAGATCGGGACGGCTGGACTCGCTCGGGGCCGGGCGCTCACCCGGAGGACGGGCGCGGGGTGGCGTGTAGCTGATGGAAGACGGGGCTGACGGTGAACTGGTGGGCGAAGGGCCCGCCGGGGACGTCGATCACCCAGGTGTGCAGCATTGGCGGTGCCGCCCACGGCACCTGCCCGGGCGGGCACGGACCGCCCGGCCTGTGCAGGCCGGTGATCGTGCCGTTGGCCGGGTTGGTCGAGCAGAGGTTGTCGTGGGTGTGCCACTGGGTCAGGCAGCCGCCGATCGCCTTGCCGGGCTCGCCGGCCCGGTTCATCAGGTACACCGCGGCCACAAGCATCGGCCCGCGGTCGGTGTAGGCATACATGAGCCCTTCCGGCCGGGTGGGGTCCAGCACGCGACCGTCGGTCACGTAGGCCGGGTTGAAGTAGTGCTTGATCGCCTCGCGTCCGTGGTGGTGGGGGGCGTAGCCGGCTGCCAGGGCGTCTGGCAGGTCGGCGAAGCGCGCCAGGCCGCGCTTGGTGTCGGCGACCAGCTTGTTGGCCGCCGCCGACTGGGCCGGTGTGGGCTGGCAGGGACCGGTCGGGTGCTCGTGCGGGCCGGTCTCCCCGTGGCCCGGGACGTGGCCGTGGACGTGGCCGGCGCTGTGCGCGTGTGCCGCTGACTCGGTGCTGGCGGCCCAGTTCAGCGCCGCCACCGACAAGGCGGTGACCAGGATCGTGCTGAGGAGCAGCGCACGGCGCGCTAGGCGCGCCCCCCGTAGGTTGGTGGTGAGCCCCAGTCGGGTCCAGGCCGCGCCGACCACGCCGACGGCCACGGTGACGATGCCGACGAACAGCAGCAGGTGCCCGGGGTTGGACAGCGTGAACAGGCCTTCCTCGTGCGCCAGCTCTGGCTTTCGCGCGTGCAGCGCCGCGTCCCAAATCAGCCCGGTCAGCAGCAGCGCAAGCCCGACGACGCCGAGCCCCAGGAACCAGCCCAAGCCTCGTAGGCCACGGGCGGGCGGCCACTCGGCCGAGCGTGTCCCGTCGGGTAGGGCCAGCTTGTTGCTCATCGTTCACACCACCTTCCCCACATAGACGTCGCCGTGGTGGGGATTGGTTGCGGTGCGACGGCAACAATGCGGCAACAAACGCAGACGCATCCGATCGCGAAATGTGAGATGGCGGTAATCCTTCAGAACACTGACTGGGTTTGACTGGGGTCGTGGGGATCGCCCAGTCGGTTAAGCATGAGCGGATGTATGGCGCGCTCGTGCGGATTCTCCAGGCCGCGCCCAGCTGCTCACCACCACCTCGACCCCTGGTCACGGGGCACGCGGAGGATCAGCTTGCCGTGACGGTCGTAGAGGGCGATCGCGCGGAGCTTCAGCGCGTCGGGCGGTGGGATAGTCACCGCGAAGAACCTCAGGCCGAACGCCGCGACCGGTTGCACGTCGATCGGCGCCCGGCCGTTCATCTCCAGCCGCACCAGCGCGGCCCCCGCCGTGACGACCCCGTCCGCACGCGTGGGCACGTACCGGCCGCGGACCTTGACGTAGAACCCGTTGGTGCCCTTGACGAAGTCGCTGAACCCGAGCGAGGCAAGCCCCTTGAGCGGCGGGCGGACCTGCTCGCAGCCGCCGAAGAAGATGTAGTGATTGGGCAGCTGGTAGGCGATCGCCTTCCAGCGCTGACCACGGGACTCACCAAGGGAGACGCCCTCGGCGATGACGACGGAGGGGGTGGACGGCCCGATCGGCTTGCTGCCGCAGACAGGGCCACCTCCCGCTCGCGTGGGCATCGAGGTCGCTGGCGGGTTCTTTGGGGTGTCGCCGAGGACGCCCTGCTGGCGGCTGGTGTCCAGGTGCCCCCACACGGCCAGCGACCCACCCAGCAGCGCGACCATCGTGGCGCCGGCCAGCCGGCGGCGCAGCCGGCGGATCCGGCCGCGGTCCCGGGCCGCAGCCGCCCCGGGCGGCGTCACCTGCTCGGCGACTTCCTCGGCGACCTTGGCCAGCTGTTGCTGCAGATCGTCCATGGTCGCTACACCTCCTGGATGCTGGCGTCGAGCTGCTTGGCGAGCGCGCGCCGGGCCCGTGCCAGTCGCGCCTTGACGGTCCCGACGGGAACCCTCAGCTGCTTGGCCACCTCCTTGACGGGCAGGCCGAGCAGGTGGTGCAGGACGACCGCCTGCCGGTACGACCGCGGCAGCGTGGCAAGCGCCTCCACCACGGCAACGCGGTCGACCGACAGCGCCGGCACCTGCGGGCTCGGCCCGATGCGGACCAGCAGCGCCACCCGCCGGCGCACCCGGCGGCGCTGGTCGGTCGCCAGGTTCATCGCCACCCGCCGCACCCATGCTTCCGGGAGGTCGTAGTCGCGCAGCTGCTGCCACCGCACCGACGCGCGCGCCATCGCCTCCTGGACCACGTCTTCGGCCTCGTGCAGGTCGCCGGTCACCAGGTACACCTGAGCGGCCAGGCGGGCGAAGGCCGCTTGGTAGAAGTCGTCGAACCCGTCCGTCCCGGTCACCTGGTCTCCCGGGTGAAGGTCTTCTCGCTAACTACACGATCTGGCGGCCGGTGCGGTTGCGCGGATGGTTATTGGACGTGGTGATCGTCAGCAGGCGCATTTTGGTATGAGCGTCGTAAAAGAATAGAATAGGCCATGGCTTACAATTTCCTTGGCTGTGATCGCGACCAGCCCTTCCTGCTCCCACCCGACCTGCGCGACTGGCTCCCCGCTGGCCACCTCGCCTGGTTCATCCTCGACGTCGTCGACCAGCTCGACCTTCAGCCCTTCTACCGACAGTACCGCGACGACGGGCACGGCCACCCCGCCTACGACCCCAAGCTGCTGCTCGGCGTGCTGCTGTACGGCTACTGCTCGGGGGTGCGCTCCTCCCGGCAGCTCGAGCGCCGCTGCCAGGAGGACATCGCCTTTCGCGTCCTGGCGGCCAACCAGACCCCTGACCACGTGACCATCGCGCGGTTCCGCGTCCGCCACGAGACCGCCCTGGCCGGGTTCCTGGTCGAATCGCTGAAGCTGTGCGCCGCCGCCGGCATGGTCAAGGTCGGGGTGGTTGCCCTGGACGGCACCAAGCTGGCCGGCAACGCCGCCGACAAGGCCAACCGCACCCACGACCAGCTCCAGACCGAGGTCGCCGAGATGCTGCGCCAGGCCGCCGAGACCGACCAGCGCGAGGACCAGCTCTTCGGGGATGCCCGTGGGGACGAGCTGCCCCCGGCGCTGGCCAGCAAGGCCGGCCGGCTGGCGCGGCTGCGCCAGGCCAAGGCCCAGCTGGAAGCCGACGCCGCCGCCCGGGAGCAGGCCTACCAGCAGCGGGTCGCCGCCCACGCCGCGGCAGCGCAAGCCAAGGGCACCAAGCCCCGCACGCTCAAACCCCGGCCCCAGGAAGCCCCTAACCCGAAGGCCGTCGCGAACGTCACCGACCCCGACAGCCGCTTCCTGCACACCCGCAACGGCACCGTGCAGGGCTACAACGCCCAGGCGGTCACCACCTTGCACCAGCTCGTGGTGGCCGCCGAACTCACCGACGAGGCCAATGACGTCCACCAGCTCAAGCCCATGCTGGCGGCCACGGCTGCCACGTTGGCCACCGCCGGGATCGAGGAGCGACCCGAGGCGCTGCTCGCGGACGCTGGCTATTGGTCGATCGACAACCTCACCACGATCCCCAACGCGCCCGAGCTCTACGTCCCGCCGGCCAGGCATGGACGTCAGGGCAAGCCCCGCAAGGACGGCAAGCCGTCGGCATCCCGGAGCGACAGGCTCCGCGCCGCCATGAAGGCCAAGCTTGCCAGCGAGGACGGCAAGGCCCGCTACGCCAAACGCCGCGAGACCGTCGAGCCGGTGTTCGGGCAGATCAAGGAACACCAGGGCGCCCGCAGGTTCCTGCGCCGCGGCATGGGCGCCTGCCAGGCGGAGTGGAAGCTGCTGTGCGGCACCCACAACCTGCTCAAACTGTGGCGGCACACGGCCACCCCGCCAGCGACCAGGCCGGCCACCGCCTGAGCGACCACCGGCGGGTCTTCGGGCCGGGCCGCCAGCGCCGGCGATCAGCTCCCCGGGACGATCGCCCGCGGCTCTTGGCGCCGGGGACGGTCAGCAAGACGGCAGCGCGTCCTTTGAGCAACACCCGTCAAGGGCGAGGCCATCGCCCGGGCCATGCAGCAACCAAGCGACCGGGTCGCGGTCGTGTCCAAGGCGGTGGAGTCCGCGGGGGGCAAGCTTGAGGCCTACTACTTGATGTTTGGCCAGTACGACGGCTTCGCCATCGTGGACCTCCCCGATTCCCGGGCGGCTGCCGCGTCCAGCCTGGCGGTGAGCAGCACCGGGGCCTTCGAGCACCTGGAGACCCACGAACTCATCGAGGCAGAGGACGTCACCCCGATTCTGGAGCACGCCAAGGGCATCACCGCCCAGCTCCCCGACAGCTGATTTGAGGGGTTCCCGCCGCGCAGGGCGATACCGGGGCGAGCTGGCTGGGCCGCCGGTCAGGGCCGGCTGACCCCCAGATCACCTACCGGAGCGGGTCGAGGGCCGCCCCGTCGCCACCGACGGTGGGGGCCTGCTGGCCGGGCAGTAGATCCATCACCGCGACGAGTGGGGGCGGCGGGGCGCCAACCGAGCTGCTCCCGCGGCAGCGCCCGCCAGCCGCCAACGCCATGGCCACACCCCCCATCCCGCGCAGGTGCGGCGCTTGCCCGTCCCCTTGGCCCGCCACAGCCGGTCCAGCTCCGCCGCCAGCGGCCCGGTGCCGGCTGGCGACCCGAAGGCGCGACGGCCGGCGCGCACCGGAACCTTCTCGCCATTCTGCAGCAGCGGATGACCGCTGTTCGGCGACTGCCCGGAAGGCGAGTGCGGCCGGGACAGCGGCCCGGCCCCTCGCTCTCCCCCAGCGGCATCGACCAGTGGCATCGACGGCCCACACCGTCGGCGTCAAAACCCAACCTGTGTCGCGCCGCACCCCCCGAGGTCGCTGCCCGGTAGCGCCGCCCAGACCCGAGCCGAACGCGTGCCGTTCCAGCGGCGCCGCGCCGTCGCGGTCCAGGTGCCGCTGCGCTACTGGTTCGTGGGCGGTTCAGCGGTCGCGGTCTCCGTCTGGGTGTCCGGCTTCGGCCCCGGCTTCTCGTCGCCGCTGTCGTTGTCCTGGGGAAGCTTGGTCACCTCGGCCAGCACCGGACCTGGAGGGGCGCCGGTGGGCGGCGCGACCGTGGTGGTGCGAGCCGGTCGCGCCGCGGCGAGCCTCTGGCGCGCCTTGCCCGCCTGCTCCTTCGCCACCTTCACGGCTTGGCGGCCGCGCGTGGAGACGGCCAGCCAGCCCGCGAGCAGGCCAAGACCGACCAGCGGTCGCCACCACGGCCTGCGCGCCGAGTTGCGACGCTGCTTGCGTCGTTGCCGGGACATCACGGGTTACCTCCCGCCCCGCCCCCGCTGATCGGTCGGCCTTGCTGCTTTCCAGTAATCCAACCGTCGGCGTGGCGGGTTCCAGTCGTAGGTTCGGGTCGGCTTGCGGTCAGTTAGGTCAGGCGGCTCGTTGTGGCGCCGGCTCCGGGCTCTGGCTTGGACCGGGCTGCGCGCGGCGCGGGGTGCCGCCGGGTAGCGCGGCCGGTGGGCGTAGCGGCCGCGGCTGGATTGTTGATGCGCCTGGCCAGCTGGACGGCTGGTGGTCGCCATGGTCGGGTTGGTTGGTGGGGCCGCTGATCCAGTAGCCGATGGCCGGGCTCGACCAGGTCCGTGCTCGAGTGGTTGCCGGCCAGCTGGTGCCGTCTTGTCCAGCGGGGTCGGTCAGGAACCGGCGGATCGCCCCGACGGCGGCACGGTCCAGGTCGTCGTGGTGGTCGCCGCCGAGGCGGTCCAGCTCACCAGCGACCTCGGCGGGCGATCCGGCCAGGGCGCCGCCAGGCCAGACGACCACCACCTCGGCGCCGCTTTGGTACAGCGCCCAGAGGCCCTGGCGGCTGCGGGCCGAGCAGGTGGGGATGCCCAGCGGGATGCCGCCGGTGCGGTGGGACGACCCCGAGGTGGCGACCAGGATGTTAGTGATCGCGGTGGGCTGGTCGGTGTTGCGGCGAAGCCGCCCAGGTGGGTAGTGGATCACCATGGCAAGTCCTCCCAGAAACAGCCGGCCGGTGTGGCGATGTGCGCGTGGAGCGCTGGCGCTGCCGGCGTGCTGGTCTCAAGCTGCCGGGTACCGGGCCGAGGCGAAGGGTGCGGGGTCTTGGACCTGCCTGATCGCCTGCCGCTCGCTGCCGGCTTGGGTCCAGCGCGCGCCGCAGCCGGCGCAGAAGACCAGCGGGTAGAGACCGAACATGATGGTGGTGGGGGCCGATCCGCACCGCGGACAGCGTGGCAGTGGCATGACAACCTCCCTGGTGATCTCCTTGGTTGACGTTGGCCGGCTTCACGGACGAGCGGCGGGTGGTGCTCCGTCGGACGCTGCTGGCGCCTGGACGGCGGCCGGGACCTCGACGGCGGGCGATGTGGCCGTCGCCGACGTGGACGGCGCTCGGGCTGGCGGTGTGGCCGCGGCCGCCGCTCCCTCCCTGGCCAGGAACCCGCCAAGCTCCTGGATGGTGCTCATCAGCGGCGCGGGGAACACGACCGTGGTGTTCTTGTCGACCCCGATCTCCACCAGGCTCTGCAGGTTGCGCAGCTGCAACGCCAAGGGGTGGGCCATCATCACGTCGGAGGCGGCGCCCAGCTGGTCGGCGGCCAGCGACTCGCCCTCGGCGGCGATGATCTTGGCGCGCTTCTCGCGCTCGGCCTCGGCCTGGCGGGCCATCGCCCGCTGCATGCTGTCGGGGAGCTGGATGTCCTTGAGCTCCACCAGGGTCACCACCACACCCCACGCCTCGGTCTGCACGTCCAGGATCTCGCGGATGCTTTTGTTGATGCGGTCGGTCTCGGCCAGGGTCTCGTCCAGGGTGTGCTGGCCGACGACCTTGCGCAGGGTGGTCTGGGCGATCTGGCCGATGGCGGCCTGGACGTTCTCGATCGCGACCACCGACTTGGTCGCGTCGACCACCTGGTAGTAGGCGACCGCGGAGACACCCACGCTGACGTTGTCGCGGGTGATGATGCCTTGGGATTGGATGGGCATGGTGACGATCCGCAGCGACACCCGCCGCAGGACGTCGATCAGTGGCACGATCAGGGTCAGGCCGGGTTCCCGGACGCCGATGACCCGTCCCAGCCGGAACAGCACCCCACGCTCGTACTGCTTGACGATTCGGACCGAGAGCGCCAGCCCGAGCAGGACCAGCACCGCCAGCACGATCAGGACGGTCACCAACGCGGCCATTTTCCTATCCCTTCCTTACCGGTAACCGGCTACCCGCGGGACCAGCCCGTCCCTTGCTTTGGGTGTGCGCGGTGCTGCGGCCGATGGCTCGTTCCCTACCCTTGGAGAGCAGCGGGGGCGTAGCCGGCCGGCTACCCCCCGCTCGACTCAACCGGCCGGCTACGCACCCGCTCGACTCAACTGGGAGTCGTGTCCTCACCGCTTGCCGCAGGGATCCTCGCTCGACCGGGGCGCACCTGGATGCGCTTGGGGGTGGCCTCCTCCACCTTGGGCACCAGGATCTGCAGCACGCCGTCCTCGGCCGTAGCCTCGACCGCGTCCGCGATCACCTGGGCGGGCAGGGTGATCGAGCGGCGGAACGCGCCGTAGCGGCGCTCGATGCGGTGGAACTGCTGCTCGGACGAGTCCTGCGCGACGTGCCGCTCGCCCTGGATGGTCAGCAGGCTGCCCTCCATGGTGATCTGGACGTCATCGAGCTCGACCCCGGGAAGCTCGACCGTGATCAGGTAGGCGTCCTTCCGCTCGGAGATGTCCAGCGCCGGCGCCCAGGCCGTGGTCGTGGCCCGACCGCTGCCCTGCTGCTGGCCGTGCAGGCCGAGCGCGTGGGCAAGCATCGGGCTCATCTGGGCCATCTCATCCTGCGCGCTGCGCAGGTCCTGGAACGGGTCCCACCGGGTCATGGTGGCCATCTGGTCTCCCTCCTTGGTGGGCCGTGCGGCCCGGCGACTCGGGGAGAACGCAGATCGGGTGGTTGACCGGCGTTCACTTACCGAGTACATGTACTCTATGGTAAACAATGTTCAATATCAAGATCGCCGTTCAGATGAAGTGAACATGGGGGAGGGAAGCGTGCCGGAGCGAGCCAAGACACCGCCGAGCAAACGCGCGACGGCAACGTCCGGCGAGCCCGCGACCGACGGGCGGTCCCGCTCGCTGTGGTTCAACACCCCCATGAACGACCAGGACCGCCGCCCCCCACTCACCCGCCAGCGCGTGGTCGCCGAGGCGCTCACCGTCATCGCCCAGGACGGCGTCCAGGCGCTGACCATGCGCACCCTGGCCGCGCGCCTTGGGGTCGTCCCCGGCGCGCTCTACCACCACGTCCGCAACAAGGAGCAACTCCACGACCTGGTCCTTGACGCCGCGCTCGCCGAGGTCGACGGCCACCTCGACCCCTCCCAGCCCTGGACCCAGCAGCTCAAGCTGCTCGCCCATCGGCTGTGGGAGGTGCTGGAGGCCCATCCCGGGGTTGCCGCGGTCCTCAAGACCCGCGACCCGCTCGGGCCGCACTCCCTCGCCCTGGCCGAGGCGTTCCTTGCACCACTGCAGGCTGCCGGGTTCGGAGGCCGGCCTGGCCTTCTTCCTCCTGGTCGACTACACCACCGGCTTCGCGGTCAGCCCCCCCACCGCCGTCAACGAGCAGCGCGTCCGCGACGCGGCCACCAGAACCCAGCTGCACGAGTTCTTCCGCTCGCTGCCCCCCGACCGCTTCCCCGCCCTGGTCGCCCTCGGCCCCCACGTCTGGGTCGACAACCGCGACCAGCGGTTCACCGCCGGCCTGGACGTCCTCGTCGACGGGCTGGAGCACGCGCGGCGCTCCCCCACCGACCGGCGCTCGGAGGACGACCGACCACCACCACTCTCCGATTACGTGAAGAAGCACGGCAGGCGGTGAATGAATGACCCTCAAGGGAGGTAGCCCGATGAGCATCGGCGCTCGCTGTGGGTCCTGCAACCGGGAGCTGCTGCTGGTGCAGCTGGTCCAGCCTAGCGACGGCTTCCGGTGTCCGGCTTCTGGTGTCCATCTTGCGGCTTCGCCTTCGCGCCCGCCTACGCGACCGTTGCCCCGGGCGTGAGCACCCGCGTCATGGCCGCGCAGCAGGCCCTGGTCACCGCGCTCGCCAAGCTTGTGTCGATGACCGGCGACCGGCTCCGGCTTGACCAGGCCACCGTCGTCGACCCAGTCGCTAACCCCCTGCCCCAGGCCAAGCAACCCGCTCTGGCCCGCCAGCGTCGTGCGCACCGGTGGGCCCGCGGCGCTGCCACACGAGGTTGTCCCGCGGTTCGTACAGAGGGTAGCGCCCACCGTCCTCCCCGGCGGTGGGGCCTGCCGGGCAAGGTCTGGGTCCGGACCACGCCACCCACGCCGGGTGACCTCTGCGGGATCGTCAGCGTTGGCGGGTGTGGCAACCAGGCTGGTCGATCGGCA
>WNGP01003135.1_pt1 | contig 13855 bp, 14 predicted proteins | sample 5407671 | NCBI WGS metagenome assembly WNGP01 (sample SAMN13153381, study PRJNA577476) | soil metagenome | isolation source: 40 cm soil or saprolite under Garry oak tree replicate 2 | place: USA:California | collected 2016-06-15 | reverse complement strand
GCAGGTCAATACATTGATTCATTCCTCAACAAGCTTGAGAGCGCCCTAAAGGGCGCAAGTTAGACTGTCGATTTGATCTATCGCGCGGTAGAATTGGCATCTCGCACAGATCCGCATGTCACAAACGACCAAGTTTCCTCGGGCACGGTGCCGTACGCCCATCGCTGTTTGTATGTACCGGCAAGAAGTGGTGCGGGGGGTGGGATTCGAACCCACGTCGGCGCCTCCGGAGCGCTCCGTGGACCCTTCTTGATTCAAATTTCCATCGGCCATGTTGATCACAACATGATTGTGCTTGGCTAGCTAAGAACATTCCGGTCGATTCGTAAGGATTGGGACCCCATGTATTGTTTGACCGTGCGCATTTGGGTGTTAGGTCGGCATTCTCGCATAATGCGCCGAGATTTGCGCAACCTATGACCGCCAGTTACAGCCGTCAGCCGGATTGTACGCGAACGGTGGTTGAGGCTGCGAAGGGTCTGAAGTTGGTCTGTGTGAGAATGTTTGCAGTTATCTGAAGAACATAATCTCCTGGACTACGTAGTAAGGACCTTACTTGGGTCATGTCGAACATTACTGCAACGTTACTGATGCCGTTGTTTGTTTGAATATTAATGTGGGGTTGAAGGCTTGTAGACAGAGTGTCGTTGAGGCGAATGCTGGAGAGTACCAGGTTGGACACATTAAAGCCGCTAGGAAGCGAGATCGTGGCTACGAGATATTTGGCGGGGCTTTGTAGTCTAATTGTAGGGGGGCTGAAGCTCAGATTTCCTACGACCTGTGGGCCGAAAGGTTTCGTGAGTGGGTAGCGGTCTTCATTGGTACTGAACGAGTAAGGGGTATCAGCTATGCCGTCGCGGCCCGTGCAAATGTTCTGCTGTGGTCCGTTACAACTGTCAATATGCGAAGAGTCGGACCAATAGTTTCCTCCGCTAGGATACCCATTGTCCCAACGGTTCTGGGACGAATATGTGTCGCTCGACTGTCCGGTGTTGTTGATGAAATTGTTGTGAAACACCAGAACGTTTGTAGTGTCATTCAGGACCACTCCCTGGACACTTGACTGGATGTTGTTGGCATTGATCGTCGCATTGGAAGAGTCTTCGATGTTGATGGCATTGATCGAATTGGAAATAGTGTTTCTTACTATCACGATGTTTGACGACTGAGAGACCTTGAGAAAGTTGTGAATGAGTGGAGAAATGCAATAGTATTCACAAAATATCAGTGGCGCGACGAGGGTGTTTCCATAAATGTTCAGGCCGTTGCAGTCAGAGATTCTAATAACTCCGTAGTATTCGTCCACAACTCCCGGAACTCGATTTCCCTTTATAGAAACATTGGAGCACGAGTTCAGAACGATTGCCCCCGTAACACTCTTCTGAATCAGGTTACTAGATATTTCCAAGAAACTTGAGTTTTCCGCGTCCAAACCCACGTCCTCGCTGAAACTATTAGCAGATATGGACACATGTTCGGAGTTGTAAATAGTCAGACCAGTGCAGTCGGTAGAGTGTATGTTGCATGAAAAAGAGTTGCCTGAGATGGAAACGTAGTTAGAATCGAAAATCGCGGCTGTGAAACCGTAGACCCCACCCCCGACGCTGTCAGACACTGAGACGTTGGTCGATGATGAAACACCAATGCCGCCGACAGAGTGAGAAATGACATTCAAAGATGATTCAACGTAGAGACCTCCTTGAACACTTGAAACTAGAATATTCGAGGATGACTCAACGGAGAGACTACTTTGAATGTTCGAAACTTTCGTTGCAGTTGAACGGGTTATTAGCATCGCGCCGGTCAAATTGTCTACGAGGGAGTTGCTGACAAAAGCGGTCTCCAGCTGGGCAGATGTAATATTGGTTATTCTAACTCCACTACAGTTTGCTACTATCAATTCGCCCGCTTCGATCGAGTCTAGGTCGAGCCCTGAGCAATCCGTATAGAACAATAACGGGCCACCGTCTACTTTGTTGTCCGCAGTTATGAGGTTGGAATCGAATTGTTCGGGCGAGACACCTCTGATGGCAATGTCCATGGTCACCGTATTGTTTTCAATAGTTAATCGAGTAGAATCGCGAACGCCAATGTCCCTAGTCACCGTATTGTTTTTGACGGTTAATCGAGTAGAACGCTCAATATTGAGCGTATAGAACTTGTTTCCAGTGAGAGTGGCATTATCCGATGATGATATCGTCACAAAACAATAACCCTGCCGGGGGATTCCGTCGATATACTCCGTCCCTGTTGATTCAGAAATAGTGAAGTCGCTTGAGGAGATGATGTCAATTTGGGAGACGTCATCTTGGGAGATGATTATCCCTCTGGAGGAATTGACAGTAATCTGGGAGAAGTAATCCTGGGAGACGATTATGTTTCTGGAAGAATTGATCCTAATTTGAGACCCACCATCAAGAGAGAAGGTCATGTTTCTGGAGGAATCGAGCGTTACGCCTGAGAAGAGGAACGAAACATCAACCTTGCCATTCGAGACATTTGTCATATTGATTCCAGATGAGCCGCGAACACTACGAATCAGGAAATAGGAGTCGGTGTTTCTTATAGCAATCCCCGGTGACTCATCTATCCACCAGCCTCCTATCACGTAGGGGTCAGATGCGGTTCCGTTGCCGCTCAGGACTCCGTTCTGCTGTGTAAAGCCTCCATTCTCATCGATCATTATGGCCCGGTGGTAGTTGCGTGGCGGAGGCGCCCTCACCGGATTGAGTGTCAGTAGGGAAGCCAGTATGACTATCAATATCAGTACGAGCGACGGACCTGTTTGCCCGGTGTGTCGCAAGAGGATGTGCAGGCTCTCACTTTGATGAGGCTTCCACATAAGCGTTCCTAAAGGCGAAGCTCTTCCGAGTTCACAAAAACGCGAAAACGACTCGTTTGCTTGGTCCGGTTTCGATAATGTGACACAAGCATATAGTCAATTATTTCAGCGGTCACGTTTACGTCGAACTCGCTCGCTCGTCCGAGCCCGAACCACAATCCATCCGAAACTGACAGATCGGCTATCGTCGAGTACAACGTGAGCGTTCACAACTCCCTATTGCCGAACGTCCTGACGCTCGATCTGGGGGAATTGAAGAATCCCTCAACTGGGTATCTTACGCGGCTCATATTCACGCGGCTGGATTTCCGTTTGCTGGAAAACGCGCACGTTTGCGGACATTCCTGGGTTCGTGAAGCCAGAAGACTCGAACGGCGCGAACGGTGCCCTAAATGTGGAGAGTTTGGAAGTGGGTTCGGGACAATCGGCAATGAGAAGCGTTTCTTCCACGAACGCAATCGCAGTTGTTACATCGGGGTCGTCCAAAATCTGTTGAAACGCAACCCGCTCGTGAAATGCAGCAAATGTGGTGAGATGGGGCGGGAACATCATGGGAAAGACGGACACGTCAGAGTGCGGCACGCAGATCGGACATGCTATATCGGCTGAGAAAAATTTGTAACGTTCTTCACTGTATTACAACGTGGCGTCGTTACAAGGCTTGGGAGGGAAAAGCAGTTCAAAGCTCAAACAATGCGCTTACGCAGACAAACATGCACCTATCTTTCATTGCGAAACTTGTGATACTCTATACTGCTTCTTTCATCATGCGCTTCATCTGAAGCTGAATCCATATCACCACCTTAAACAAATCGGTGAGGACGGATGGGATTCTTGGATCGAATGGTCTATTGGCTGTAACCTTCCCACATTGTAATACAGTAGAAGACGTTACAATATCGACTGACTCGACCCTTTGCCATGATCTCCGAACTTCCCGCATGCTCCACCAAATGTGTTCAATTGTGCGCATAGATCTATTAAGATATATTCGCAAGTGAACGAGCTTTTGGTCTCGAATGCTGAGTAGGAAAAAACCATACGAGACGCATCGAAGCCCTGCGACCTTCTGGTCAAAGAGTTTGTCAGTCGGCATACTGCTTATCGTCGCGCTAGCTATTGTTCCCATTGCAAACGCAAATGGGCTTGCGATCAAGAAAGCCTCCGCAAAGGACCCACTAGTTCAAACGCCCTTCGGGCTACTCCCAAGAAGTTGCGTTGTGTTCGTGGGAGATAACGCTGCTCTTTTGCCCAGTGTCAACGGAATCGGGGATACAGTGCGCATGTCTAATGGAAATGTGATCAATTTGTCACCATGTCCTCAGTCCCTTCGCACAAGTCATGAGGTGCAAGGAAGTTCTCGACCTAGTCCCTGTCCAAACGGAGCGTGCGACACCAGTTGGGCTGAGTATGCGACTTGGTGCTATTGTCCACGGATTCCTCCAGCGATATTCTACTTGGATGGCTACTGGCACGTACCCCAGGCTCCAACTACCAATCATGGTCAGTTGATCTACCTGTTCACGGCGCTTGAGCCAAACGGCGGTGGTACCTCATATCCGCTGGATCAGCCAGTGTTACAATGGGGTGTCGGTTCAGATGGAGGTGGACCTTACTGGACTATCAACAGTTGGATCTTAACTTCACACACGAATGTCCTATACGGAACAATCCAGAATGTTAACCCTGGGGACACTATCTACGGGAGCATTGACTCTTCAGGCTGCAACCCGGACGCTTGCGACTGGCAAGTAGGTGCCTCAGATACAACTACTGGCTACGGAAACAGTGTATTCTGTGGAAACCCCACGGGGCGACCGGAGTGTCACGTTGCAATGTATGATGCCAGCGTCACTCTTGAGGTCTTTGGTATTCAAAACTGCTCCGACTATCCAGCCAGCAGCACTACATTTTATTCGATGCAGATGGCAAACACACAATTCTTCCAATATCTTACCCCTGCATGGGGTTTGACGGTCAACAACGACGGATGCGGAGAAAGCATCACTAATGTGTCCCCTGGCAGCGTAACGCTCAACACGGTTGCACCTCTTTCATGCTCTGCCAGCGCGAATCCCACGAGTGGCACGAAGGTGGTTACTGTACAATTCTCTGCCTCATGCTCTGGAGGAGTCGCTCCATACAACTACAATTGGCAGTTCAACGATGGAAACGGGGGGTCCTCTTCCCAGAACCCAAGTCACACCTATGCCTTTAGCACAGATGTCAGCCCATCAATCTACTATCCTACGCTCAGTGTGACGGACAATGGCGGATTCACCTCCCAACCTGGTGTACCAACGATTTACGTATACTGCTCGGGATTCTGTCCTCACTAACTCAACCCCGGAAACGGTCATCTCTCCCTTTTTTTTCTTGTCCGCTAATGCGAGAATAGGCTCAACGCTCGCCAACCCGGCGTCCGGCGTTAGCAATTTGACAACACAACGACGGTACGACACCCGGGAATTACCAGCCCATCGCTGACTTCTATATGCATCAACGGTTCACCTACGACTGGCTCATGTACTGTTGGAACAGCTAACGGTCCTGGTGTTGTTGAGGCGACTACGATAGAGAGTACGGGGGGCAACGAGTGCGGTGGCATTTACCCCTGTTCTGGATTGGCATTTACCATTACATATGATGTGAAGTCTCTGGCCGGGACCCACATTACTTATCCCTCAGCACCGGGCTGTATTGGACAAAGCAGCGTCAGTTCGTCGTCAGACGTGTGCGTTATCGTGGTTGACGCGTTCGGAACCATTCTCCCTGAGAATATACAAGGCGCCACATATGGCTTGGGGGTAAACTTCTCGTTTTCACCAACGTCACCGCAGATTGGCCAGACCGTGACATTCACACCGGGGGTCACGACCGGGACTCCGCCATTCTCTTATTCATGGACTTTCGGTGATGGGAGTTCAAGCAACCTTACTTCACCTACTCACATCTATGCGAAGTCCGGACCGTTCAATGTCACTCTGACCGTCACAGACTCATCTGTTCCCCCACGAAGCACAACCGTGGTTCATACAATTACCGTCCTCGCACCAGATTTCATCGTTTCCGCCACGCCATTGACGGTTGGACCGCTCGCTCCGGGAATGGTAGGCCATTCAGACATCAACGTAACCGGGATTAGCAGGTTTGCTGGCACCGTTACCTTGTTGATCGCCCCTTCTCGTGGTCTGGCTGTATCTCTCAGTGAGAACAATTTGACATTCAGCCCGGGAAATGAGTTGAACATTGTTATGATCAGCGTTAGCGCAATGTCTCCGGGGGCCTATTCTGTTCCGATCACTTGTCTCTCAAACGGTTTGACGCACAGCTTTACTGTGATAGTTGACGTGGGCGACTTTGTCGTTTCAGGCCCGACCGTCATTAACCTCTTTCCCTCCGTCGCAAATGCTACATCTTCGGTAAGAGTCTCACCACTTTTTGGATTCAACAGCACCGTAGTTCTAACTCCGACGAGTCAACCAGGATTGATTGCCACAATTAGCCCAAGTCAGATTGCCACGTCCGGTGTGGCAGTACTGACAGTAAGCGGCTCACCCGGAACTTACTCATTAGTCATTACCGGGTCCGCGACTGGGTTCCTATCTCACAGCATCTCCGTGGCTGTGAACATCGGCGTCGATTCTAAAGTGTCAGTAAGCCCGGTAACGTCTCCCATAGCACCCAACACCCTCGCCACATAAACGATTACTGTTACATCTATCAATGGATTTACCGGCACCATCAACCTTGCACTCATCCCTTCTGCCGGGCTCGTCATAACCTTGACCTCGGCTAGCATCACATTGTCTGCTAAACATCCAGCAACATCTACATTGACTGTCGAAACTTGCCCTCGCGTTGTATCTGTAGTGCCATCGTTCTCCGCCCTCTATCTCTTGAAGCAGGACTTGCAGGGTGTGCCGTCATCCATGGACTACCTTTTGGGAGCGAGAACATCCATGGATCTTAGGGGACTGCGAAGAACAGAACTCATTATGCTAAACGGCTAAAGATCTGGCCGGCAATTCACAATTATTGGTGGAAAAATGCCCTCGAAGAGGAACAGTTCTGATTTAGAGCTTCTCGGGTTGGTAATTGGTATCGTGTCCAGCATTCTGACCATAGTTTAGGGAGATTGTTACACATAGAAAAGGGGCCAAGAGCGTGCTCCAGTTCCTTCTAATGATGCTTCTTCTTTTCACATGTGGAGTTACGTTAATGGATATGATTCGTTGGTCTGCCCATTCCAAGGTAGCGAGGTTTTTGGTGACTGGTTTTCCTTTGGGGTCTGTCGATACCCGAAGAACAGGCATGGAGAACCATGAGTGGGGTGGCTTCAGAGATCGAATTCCAGCTGCTTCTATACTGTAACCGAAGTCCCTGGCCAAGAACCCATGGAACTTATCTGCCAGACTGGCCAACACCGCCATGAAGAACTATGCTACCGACGGGTAGGGACCCCTTGCAAGTCATTGTCGTGTGCATAGGGGGGTGATTGAGCGACGGGCGCGACATCATGCCCAAGATTTTGTCGGAATTCGCGCACGGACAAAGCGAGCCGACACACGAAGAAACACGAGAGAAACGAGCGTGAACACACGAGACTTTACACGTACAAAGTAAACAAGGGGATTCTTTGCCGCGGGTCCAATCGAAACGAACGTCCCAATGGTCCACGCATAGGCAGCTATTCTGCATGTGCCCGTGCTCCCGCTTGCGTAATCTCGACACGCAAGACCATTGGAACTTAACTCAGCTAGAATCTATGCTCTAGATCTGAGATTCTAGTCGCCCTAACTCTCCATCAGACCAGCGTCGGAGATAGAGGGCAGTGACACTTTCATCCGTGTCGAGTTATCTCTCTAAGTAAAACGATTCAACGCTGCTCTCCTAACGAGCACGACGCGATGACGCAAGAAAAATGGAGGGAAAGAACTGAAAATCAAAATGCTACCGTTGGTCGTAGTGATAGTCGCGTTTGCTCTATCCCCGTCCATACTTCCGGCTCATGCCACAGCCGACTTTACTCTTAGTGCGAACCCATCAAACCTTGGCAATCCGGTTGTCTGTTGTGTCATTCATCGTGTGACAATCACGGTCACCAGCACGGGCGGATTCTCTGGAACAGTATCACTGTCAGAATCGGACAATGGAGGTATAACCGCGACGTTCAACCCAACTAGTGTGACTGTATCATCTGGAGGCCAGGCAACATCCACACTCTCACTGGCTTTCGGAGACTGTGGCCAATTCGGTGCCTCGCCGATCACCGTAACAGGGACAAACGGCAGCCTACAGCATTCAATCTACATCACTTACGGTCCAAAGACCATCTGCTAAAGAGTTGAACAAGTCCAATTAACCTCCAAACCCTCTTTTTATTCGCTCGACAATAACGATGCGTGACCATTGGCTCAGCAAGCACGGCATTCAATCACGTTTTCCTTAGTCCTGCCGAGAAACAAATGAGAGGGACCAATGCACAAGGGAGTGTCGCAATGATGACAGACGAGAAGACCCGCGAGGATGGGACCAAAGCGGAGAGAGAGTACGCGTGACGACGGGCAAGCCACATTCGACCGTCAATCTTCACTTGCCCGTACCCATTCGGTTTCTTTGCACCCGTCCACTCCCAACACACCCAACGACCCCGGCGCACAACGCGGTGATGCGCCCAAAAGTCAAGCTCGTTCATTACAGTCTCTCGCGAAAATAAACAAAATATTTCGCGCATCACAAGACCGAGTCCTCGCGTTCGAGAGGCAAGCGCAAAGGGACGCGCGAGAAACGACCGAAAAGAGCGGAAATGACGGCGCGATACCGAACCGCGGACGACTCGGCGAGATCCGTATCTTTGAGCGAGCCATACCGCCAAGAAGCATTCGTTTACCATCATAAACGTAACACCAGTGTTACTTTGAATAAGTAAAAAAAAAATCCCCGAAACAAACGACTACCATGCGGGACCGATTTGCTGACGGCGCTCTTCCCTTCAGCTAATGGGGTCATGAGGGAGGAGAGAAGTTAACCGACCCGTCAATTTTGACAAACGCTATCGCCTTTCTCTGTTCCTCGTCTTAGTTTTGTGCACACATACTTATCAGCGCGTTCTCCCGCTGGGGAACGAAAGCGAGGGATACCGTGGGCGACAAACGAGATACGGACAGGGCGCGGGCCGAACTCGAACGAGTCGATGCGATGTGGGCTGCAGCCGCAGCTGGGCGTGACGTTGAGCGAATTGTCTCTTTTTGGGCTGACGATGCGATCGTTATTCCGCCGGGACAACTGGGCTATTATCGGCAAGGATGCAATTCGGGACTACGTGACTGCGAGCCTAAAGATCCCGGGTTTCAGCATCCAATGGAAGACGACTCGGTTTACGATCGCTCGCGCTTGCGACCTCGCATACGGCGTCGGGACGAACGAAGTTTCATTCAACGACGAGAATGGCAATCGAGTAACGCTGGGAGGAAAGGCCGTGACTATTTGGCGAACGGACAACGGAGGTGCCTGGAAGTGTGTCGTCGACATCTGGAACGACGACCCGCCGCCCGTCGCCAGTTCACGTGCGAAGTCCCCAAGACAGCGGAGGAAGCTGTTCCACCGATAGCGGATGGATAAGATTGACGAACTCAATAGTGTAATACTTTATCGGAAGAGGAACCAGTCCGCCGTCCTCTTGGTCAACTTAGGAAGAGCTAAAATGTACAATCATGATTGAGCGCAGCATGAAGGTTGAATTCGAACCTATCCCCAGACGGAACGTGCGAGGAACTTTGGGTTGGCTCAAGATCGATGGGAAACGTTACACGACTATTGGGAGGGACAAGAGCGGCTCATTGGTAATTCTTCTTTACAAGGATGGTGAATGGATCATGCGCCCTGCCTCTGGTGGAAGGAAAGGCACTGTCGCCATTGTTCATCCACCTCAATGAAGACGACGGTTTTCCTCTTCATCTAATGGGAAGGTTAGGGAGGGGACGAGGTGGCTGACCTAAATCTTGAATCCCCACGTTGGTTCTAACGAGTTCCCCATACAGCAAAGTGGTTTCGTTAGAACTTGCACACCCAACCTCTGACGGTTCCACTATGCTGTTAGGGGAGTTCGTCAGAAATTTTGCCGACATAGCAGGTCTTACTCTTATGGCGGACGTACTTGTACCCCTTTGAGACGCTCACCCGCCCGGGTTCTCCGCACTTAGGACATTTCGCCTCCGCGGCTTGCTTTCGGACGGGATTGATCATTCCGAGATAGCATGACCTGTTTGATTCGTGGAAGAATCTTCGTTCATTGCCTACCCGTCCCTCGCCAGTTCCTGGTTCGCCACATTTTGGGCAAGCGCCGCGCTTTCCTCCCTGCCGTGCCCACAAGACGAACCTGCGGAAGATACAGAAATCGAAAGGATTGGTAGAACCTTTCTTCATTTCTTCGGGTGTGCTGCCCATCCACGCTGTGTTGGCCACTGCTGTCATGAATCCGTCGAAAAGTGTTTGTTCCATCCCTGCTACTACCTGTTCGATGCTCTGCCCAGTCTTCTTGGATACCTCTTCAGAGGGTTCCCAGAGCCTTCCAAACTTCCCGTATCCATGATCGGTCCCGTCTCCTTGTGGATGAAACCAACCGGTGCGTGGGCTTTCAAATTCGAGATTAATACCGCCTGGTAATTTTGCGGTGTACCATCGAATGCCGATTCTTCCGCAAACTTCGCAAGTTGACCAACCAAACTTTGCCAACAATCGGTCGAGACCTTTCTGGTCGGCCCACTTTCTCAAGAAAGGCGGCATTCTTGCCAAAGGGTCGAACCGTTCTCTCGGGGACTTTTCGTCTGGAGAAGTCATGATCACTTTCCTGTATTCCTTGGCCTCCAGCGTCGTTTCTCCGAAGTCGACGTATGCCGTGACATATCTGAAAGGCGCTGTCTCGGCCTTCCAATTCTCGGATGCGGGTCTTCAGGGGAGAGTCCACAGAAGACGCAAACTATGGTGAAGCTGGGGTAAGAATAGCTCCCGTTATGCTTACGATCAGGAACCCATTCCTCAAGTATTCTAAACAGGCTTCGACCACAATGCGGACACGAGCATTTCCTTCCGCAGTCTCGGTCATAGAACTCCCGAGGAACGTAAGGCGATCGGGGTGATCTGTAAGTGTGAAGAGTTCTAGTCACGCTGATTATGTGCGAGTTGGGCGCTCGCGGGGCTAATTGGGGACCAATCAAAACCCTTGAGAGCGACATTCCATACCGGAATGAATACCGGTTGAAGAGTTCGCATGCTGTCCACGCTAATTATGATCCATCTAGTCATCGTCTCTATTAAACAATCTTTCCACAGAATGCCAAGGCTATAGGAAAGACGAACGCCAGAGTTACGCTTGCACTGTTAAACGAACAAGCGAAGGAAATAGCTTGTATTTGCGCATCCTTATTGGATTCGCGAATCGATGATGATGCACGAAGTCTCACGGACGGTAGGAGGTCTTACTTCCTCTTCCCGAAAGGCTTACACCATCAAATTCGTCGATCTAGCTGGCACCTTCATAATTTGGCTCAAAGTCGCACTTGGCGAGCCCTAGTTTTGATATCAATACTTATCTGTCACAGCACCTCAGTTGTTATGGAGTGAGGAAGACTGTTTGGTTGGCTTCGACGGCTCCTGACCAAAGCCGACAACGACTACGACAACGACAACCACTCTAACCAGTTGAATAGGAACAATGACGCATATTGGCGAAGTAGGCGCTACGCCCAGCGCCCAGACGACTGGGAAGAGGAGGAATCATAATCGACCAAGTGGGCGGACTTATCCTACCTAGAAGCTAAGCAACCGATTTATCTCCGACTCCCCATCTCGGTGACATGCTCGAACCTGGCCTCAATGAACTGGTGCGATCCTCGATCGTCAGATTTTATCGTGACGTGAGATTGTTCAGATAGCCTGCCGTCGAATAATGTTCGAGACCCGAATTTTCTTTTCGCGTCCGTTCGTTGTAAGGATTGTAACATACTCCGCGGTCTCTTCAACGACGGTTCCGGTCACTTGACGGACAACCCGATTCCCTCGATATGAGGGAGACCCGCGAATGACCTGGTTCAAAACAATACCGAGTCCCTCACCTAACCCGGCACCGATGCCTTGAGCTGGCAAGAACGATTCATCCGCACGGTTCATTCGAACGAGGTTGCCGTGGTAGGTGATTTTCTCCCTTTGCCCAACGGTCAAAGCTATTTCCTCTTCCTGAATAGCTTGACGTCGTCCATCTCGGTGACATACTCAAAGCCCGCCTCTATCAACTTCGACGCCTCGCCGAGAGTTTGGGCCGCTTTGCAAGCAAAGTCGTCATCATTGGAGTCGATGAGGTGAGTGTAGACCAAGGTGTTACGAATGTCCTTGTGGCCGAGTGTTCGCTGGACCAGCAAGATGTCTCGGGTCTTGTGGTAGAGAGTGCTTGCTTTCCAATGTCTTAGTGTCTTGAACCCAATTCTGCGTATTTGCGGATCTCCAAGTCTTTGCGAAACATCACGTCGCTTCACGTAAAACCATCTGGCGAAGTGGTCGAGTTTTCCGGGCCCGAACACACGCTCATGCCTGCGTGGAAGCTGGCTCAACATTGCGAATAGCTTTGAGCTGACTTTGATTTGTCGAGGATTGGAGCCTTTCTCCGGGATCAGCGTCACCGCCATCTTTTCAAAGTCCAAGTCAATCCATCTGAGACTCCACGCCTCGCCTGCTCTCGCCCCGGTCTCCTTCAACAGCTGAAGATAGACAGAGCATTTTCGACTGGTCCCGGCGATTAGCTGATCGATTTCCACCTCTTGAGGGATGAAGGGCAGCCGCTCTACTCTCTGGTACCTTGGTGGTGAGAATGGGATGTTGTTGAGCTTGCAGAGGGACGCGTAGACGCAGACAAGATTCTCCTTTCGAGCCTCGGAAACGTCGAGACGGGCTATTGCGCCCTTGACTGCTTCAGGGTCAAAGAGGTCGGCTCTTCGTGACAGGCCATTGAGGAGTTTGACTCTTGAGTTGATTGTGCTTTCTCGGTATCCTTCTTTCTTGAGGTGCCATGCGTACTGGAGGATTTTCTCCCGGTCCGGGACAATGACTGACGGGGTAACCTGGCTGGTGCGGGGGGTGGGATTCGAACCCACGAAGGCCTACGCCACGGGATAACACACCCGCGCTGCCAGAGGCATCGAGCAGTCCTCGACACCTCTCTTCATTCGGGTCTTGAGTGTAGCGCGCGCATGGTAAGGCGCGACCCGCCCATATGGTCAGCGTTTGACCTGACTCTGGTACCCCCGCTGTGAAACAGGCTCCTCTTGCTAAGCAAATATATCTTGAGTGGACGACAAAGATGACCACAGAGCCTAGTCATCGTATGATTAGGTCGGAAAGAACGACTGAATATCGATCTAGCTCATGATATGGGCCAAGACCCTATTAGCGAGTTTTCCCATGCAGAACTCTTAGTTCTAATCTACATCCGCGTCGGTGGGATAATGATGAAAAACAAGATGCTTGCAATCATCGTTATCACCGTGGCAGGAGTTCTAGGTGGAGGTATCATGACATTAGTAATCGGCCTTCCCGGTTCACCTTGTGCGGGGATAACAAGCGTCACGCATAGCTTTACTATCATCGAAAACTTGAACGGGTACAACGATAGCGCGTACCACCCGGGATCGTGGCTCACGAACCCCTGGCCTGTGATGAATGTACGTCAGTGCGAGATGGTGGTCATCAAGATCATGAATACTGACATCCAGACCCACGGCTTCGCGGTGGACTTTTACGCCACGCGGGGAACCGAAGTCCAAGGCGGTCAATCTCTGACCGTTCAATTCCTAGCGTCAAAGGTAGGTCAGTTCAGAGTGTATTGCATTGTCCCGTGCAGCGTACATTCCTCGATGCTATACGGATCGTTAAACGTCACTTAGAGTGGGCTGTTACGAACCGCATCGGACCCTTAGCAATCTCGATAATTCTCTTGACGATTTCCTTCCACTTCGCAGG
>WNGP01003501.1_pt1 | contig 13858 bp, 11 predicted proteins | sample 5407671 | NCBI WGS metagenome assembly WNGP01 (sample SAMN13153381, study PRJNA577476) | soil metagenome | isolation source: 40 cm soil or saprolite under Garry oak tree replicate 2 | place: USA:California | collected 2016-06-15 | reverse complement strand
GACCTCACCAGCAGCAGATTGCAGACGTTCGCGCACGCAATCAGCAAGACAAACACGACCACGACGAGCATGATTTCGAGCGTGGGAAGTAAAGTCCCCGCGTTATTGAACGGCGTTTGCCACAAGGGCCACAGTCTGATCCCGCGGCCTCGGTTGGTATCCGGATAGGCGGATTCCAATCGCGCCGCCACGGCGGAGATTTCCTCCTGCGCCTGTCTGAGATTGACGCCGGGCTTGAGTCGCACGTACGCTTCAATCCACCTTGCGCCGCGATCCTCCAGTTTGTACCCGCCCGCTTCAAAAGTTTCCTCCATCGACGCGGGAACCCAAAACTGCATCGCCCAGCCCACGAACGTCCCATAAAAACCCTCTGGCATGACACCAACAATCGTGTGCAGCGTACCGCTGAGCCTCTGCGTTTTTCCGATGATTTGCGGATCGCCCTTAAAGCGCCCTTTCCATAACTGATAACTGATCACCGTTACAGGATGAGCGTTCCGCCCCGTGTCCTCTCCCGGCTCGAATCCTCGCCCAAGAATCGGATGTACTCCGATAGCATCAAAATAATTCGCCGATACGATGCTTCCAGTGGTGACCTCGGCGCGGTCGCCAATGCTGAGCGTCGTCCCCATAATTTTCGTTACAAAAAATGCGTCAAACAGCGTGCAACTCCTTCCCTTCGATCCAGCTGAACACCGCGGCGTTCGCACCGATCCCCAACGTCAGACAGAGAATTGCCAGCGCGGAAAACCCCGGACTGCGCCGGAGCATCCGGAAGCCGAAGCGGAGGTCTTGCAGCGTCGTCTCGATCATGGGCAGTCCTCTCTGGTCGCGGTAGAGTTCCTTGGTTTGCTCGACGCCGCCGAAGCTGCGCAGCGCCTCGCGGCGCGCGTCCTCGGCGCTCATGCCTTTGCGGAGGTTCAATTCCACCGCCATTTCCAGGTGCGAGCGCAGTTCCGCGTCCAGATCGGCTTCGAGACCGCGGCGGCGGAAGAGCGCGGCTAGACGCTGCATGAACATGCGGCAAGATTCGCGCATAGGTTAGCTCGTCCTCAGCGCCGGCAAACCGAGTGCGCCCTGCAGGACTTCGCTTTTGGAAGAATGCATGCACTCATTTAGACGGTCAACAGGAGTTTTGGGGAGGTTATTCGGGTGGGGCCCATCCCTCCGCGGCGCGTTTGGCGTTTTGCGCTTAGCGTTTACCCCGACGCTGTGGGTCGGGGCATCCCGGACGGTTTTGCGGGAGGCGCTCCGTCCGGGCGTCCCGGACGCACCTACCGGGAAGCCCGGCCTGCCCCGATCTTGTCGGCCCGTCCTATGGAGTGCGGCGGCTTGACGCCGCTTTGCCTTTCTCACATCTGCCTGCCCGCCGCACGCAGGCCCGCCGTGGCGGGCCGTGCAGTCGATTCGCAGGCCCGGTAAGCTTCGTGCAGACAATTCGCAGGCCCGGTAAGGGCCGTGCAGTCACATTGACGCCGCTTTGCCTTTCTCACATCTGCCTCCCCGCCTCGCCCGTCTCTTCCACAAATTCTTCATCACCTGTAGGGGCGGACTTCAGTCCGCCCTTTTATGCCGTAGCTTGGCGTCCCGGGCGCTCTTCACGCCGTCATTTCGAGCGTACCGAGAAATCTCTCTTCCCCCCGCTCCTTGTTATCCTGCCCCCACGTCGCCGTCACTGTAGCCGCCCTCTTCAGAGGGCGGGCTTTTACCTGAAAATAATGGGCGGGTGGCAGCTCCTTGATGGGGGCCAGGAACTTGGGTGCCGCATCCCTTTCGGGTTTTGCGCGTATTTTGCGTCCCGGATGGTTCTGCGGGGAAAGGGTGCGGGTTGCGTTCTCGGTTGCAGACGAATCCCCGTGGCCCGCCCCTCCCGAGCCGGTTGGAAATCGCCGGCGTTCTCGACCGAAGCCGTCGCGCGCCGATTCTGTTCGTCGGAGCCTTGCCGTCCATCCTCAAGCAATCTCAGCACTTGCTCGAGGGATTGGTGTCACCTACTGCCGCTGACCAGCGCGCTTGCGTTCGCCGGCCTTGACGCGAAGCAACCTTGGTGGTACTGCTCTTCCAAATTCTCTCATCCCCAGGAGGATTGCCATGAAGAACCGACTCGCTATCTTGTTTGCGGCCTCTCTGCTGACCGTCAGTTCATCCGCCTTTGCAGCGCCCAAGGCGGCGAGGTCTCCCGACGATCTCATATCGCGCGTGCGAAATCTCTTTGAGACGTGGCAGGCGCTCGATCCGGAAAAGGCGGCGCCCTTCTATGCCAAGGATGCGGATTTGGCTTTCTTCGACATCGCACCACTTAAGTACACGGGTTGGACGGAATACGGCGAAGGCGTCAAGAAGGCCTTTGCGGATTTCGCATCCTTGAAACTCACACTGGGCAACGACCTGCGGGCGACCCAGCGGGGAAATCTAGCCTGGACCACCGCCACGTGGCAGGGGCAACTGTTCCGCAAGGACGGCGGCAACATGGCAGTGGAGGGCCGCTGGACAGGCGTGTGGGAAAAGCGTGGAAAAGAATGGCTCCTGGTGCATGAACATATGTCAATGCCGCTGCCGCCTCCCCCGGCAGGGCAATCGCTCTATACGCGGCTCGGCGGGTATGATGCTCTTGCGGCCGTGACGGACGATTTCATCGGCCGCCTGCTCGGCGACAAGGGGCTTTCTCGTTTCTTTATGGGCGTCGGCAACGATTCGAGGAAGCGCATTCGCCAGTTGGTCGTGGATCAGTTGTGTGAGGCGACGGGCGGCCCGTGTTTCTACATTGGTCGGACCATGAAGGCGGCGCACCAAGGACTCGGGATTACGGAAAATGACTGGAAAGCTGCGGTAGATCTTCTCGTGGCCACTCTGGAGAAATTCAAAGTGCCGCAAAAGGAGAAAGACGAGGTGCTCGCCGCCATCTCGGGTCTAAAGGCGGACATCATTACTTCGGCAGGCAGTGGAGGAAGGTAAGCGGATTGACCGGCGGCTGAACCACTGTAAGTGCTTGGCACACAATCGGGTGGCTTGCGCCCCGACAAAGTCAGGGCGCGCGGAATTCTTCTTCCGCCCATTTTGGGCATAGCCCCTTTGGCTTCCATCCTCAAGCAATCTCAGTGCTTACGATATATATTGACAAGTAATAGAACTATGCTATAATGGCCTCATCGCTTGGGCGCCATTCTCCGGCGCCGGCTCACGTATGCGTCCCCGCCCGCTCCCTTCAAAGTCTCGGAATACCTGTCTGCCCAGCCCTGCGGTCAATTCCCTGCAAAACACGGAACTTTTTCATCTAAGCTCTTTCCTTTCTGCCTTTTCCGCACTCTTTTCCCCAACGGACGCACGGCAACCCTTTTGCAATCAATTCGTTCCGCACTCTTTCCATCGCCACGGAGGTGTAGGGGGTATGACCCTGTGGAAAACTCGCGCGTCTCTCCAGCCAGCTATCAACTATCGACTATCGACTGTGGACTTTCCAACTCGACACCGGCCTGCCCTGAGCGAAGCCGAAGGGTCACTCGTTTACCTGTTGCTGGAGGGCCTGCCGGCTGCAGGAGGGTCTCCCCGCTGTGGCGGGCCCGGCTCGCTCTCCGCGGAGCGACGTCTCCTCTGCTTCCTGCATCCGCTTTCCTTTCTTCTACTTGCGCACTCTTCCATTTTCCGTACACCACGTTTTTCCCTCCAAGCTCTTTTCTTTCAATCCCTTCCGCACTCTTTCCGAAAACACGGGGGTGTGTACCAACTCTTCCCAAAACGGAACTGCCCATGACTCCCCAGCTTTCTAATTCCGCCTCTCGTTCCGCCCACACCTATTTTTGTCCTACGTCGTTCCCCATAGTACGAAAGTCCGCCTGCTCTGGAACCGCCGGGGGATTCCCCGCCGCCGCCCGAATTGGCACCCTTTTGTCCTGGGGCCGCTCTCTCACCCCTTTACCGAACATGCAAAACGGGCGCTACGAAGTCCTCGAAACCATCGGCAGCGGTGCCACCAGCCGCGTGGACAAGGCTCGCGACACGGTCATCGGCCGCACCGTCGCCCTGAAAACCTTTCTCCGCAGCATGAATCAGGGCACCGCATACGAGTATTTCCTCCGCGAAGCCCAGATCGTCGGCCAGCTCAACCATCCCTCCATCGTCGGCCTGTACGACGTCGGCCTTGAGGAGCATGGCGCGACGTATCTTGTGATGGAATACGTCGCCGGCAACACGCTCGAAACGCGCCTCGCCCAGGGCGCCATCCCGTTTCAGAAAGCCTGCGCCTGGGGCGCCGATCTTGCTTCGGCGCTGGCGCGTGCCCACTCCGCCGGCATCATCCATGGCGATGTGAAGCCGGCCAACATCCTCGTCACCGAAGAGGGCAAGGTAAAGCTCGGTGATTTCGGCATTGCCCGTTATTCCACGCAGGTCTCCGGTTCCGGAACTCTCAAGGGTACGCCGGCTTATCTTTCTCCCGAGCAAATCCACGGGCTGGAGCAGAACGCCCGCTCGGATCTGTTCTCCCTCGGCGTCGTCCTCTACGAGATGGTAACCGGCAAGCGCCCGTTCGATGGAACATCCATTGGCGCCGTGTGCGCGCAGATCCTCCATGCCGTTCCCGAGCCGCCTTCCCGGCAGGACCCGGGCATTTCTCCGGCCCTCGATAAGATTATGGCGCTCTGCCTGGCCAAGGATCCCGCCAACCGCTACGCCAGCGGCGAAGATCTTGCCCGCGAACTCTATCCGCTTGCTCGCCGCACCGCGCAGCCGGTTCGCCGCCCGGTCCCCCGCTCCTGGCTTTCCCGGCCGATTCCACCTCTTTCGGCCCGTGTGGTCTGGACTGCGGCCGCTCTTGCGGTCGTCATCGGCGCGTTGGTTCCCGCGGAGCGCGCCCTCCGCGGATGGTTTAGCATTCCGCCTGCTCCGCCGGCAATCGCCCTCGCGCTTGCGCCCAAGGCGCCGGAAAACCTCTTGAGCTATGCCGCGCAACTCCAAATTGCGGAGTCCCAGCCGGATCCTTCGCCGGCGCCGCCCGAACCCGTGCGCCCCGCAAAGAACGAACCCAAAACCGCGCGCCGTGCTGCTTCGGGTGTTAAGTCGCGCTCCGCTGCTGCGCCATCGACTCCCGTCGCGGTGGACCTCCCGCAGGTCAATCTGCCCTTGCGCGCTCCCAGCGAGGCCACTGCGGAAAGCGCCCTTACCGAATCGCGCCGTGGCGAGCTCGAGATCGAAATCCTCACGCAGACCACCGATGGGACGCTAGCCGTTTTTGCCGATCGTGAATTGCTTTTCACCCAATCTCTCCGCGCCGCGGACCACAACAAGCCCCTGCGTCTCCAGCACGCCTTGGCTCCCGGCTCGCATCAGCTTCGCGTGGCGCTCTACAGGCTGGACAAGAGTTTGCAGGCGGAAAAAGAGGGTCTGGGCGAAATTCGCGCCGCCGCTGATAACAAGCTCCTGATCCGCGTGGCCCGCCACACCAAACTTTTTCTGAAGCACGATACGTCGCTCGAAGTCATCTGGCCCGCCGCTTCTCCCGCGTCCACGGCCGATGCCGCTCCGGCCAGCAAGGCGGTTTCCCGCGCCGCTGCCGCCGCTCCGCAATTTCCCCGCTGAATGGATGCGCTGCAGCGAATCTCTTCGCTCGGCCCGCGCTGCTGGGCTCAAAAAAGTTTCCCGGATAAATTTGTTCGGAAAAAAATTTCTGGAAGGAATTCTACTCGTAGCGCAGCGCTTCCACGGGATCGAGCTTCGCTGCTTTCATCGCTGGCCATACGCCGAAGATTAGGCCCACGCCGATGCTCACCACCAGGCCCGTGGCCGCCGCCCAAATGGGCACGCTCCCCGGCCACTTCAACCCGTAGCGCACCAGCAGCACCAGCCCGTTCACCAGCACGAGAGCAATCACGCCGCCTGCACCTGTGAGCGCCATGGCCTCCAGCAGGAATTGCCACGTGATGTCGCCGCGACGCGCGCCGATGGCCTTGCGGATGCCGATCTCGCGCGTGCGCTCGGTGACGCTGACGAGCATGATGTTCATCACGCCCACGCCGCCGATGAGCAGCCCGATCCCACTTAGCACGATCGTTGCGAGGTAGACCATCAGCATGATGTTGTGAAACTCCGCTACTTGCTGCTGCGCCGTTTCAATCGAGAAATTATCCTTACCCTCATAGGGAACGTTGCGCCGCCGGCGCAGAACTTCTCGCGTCTGGTCCACCGCCTTCTCCAGCATGTTCGGGTACGCCTGCATGCGCATATTATTTTCGTACGCGCCAGGATAGATTTTCCGAAAGGTGTTGTAGGGGATCAGTACCCTGCGATCTTCATCACCCAAACCGAACCCGCCTTTCGGCTTCTCCACCACGCCGATCACCAGGAACGCCGAGCCGTCGATCATCACGTCCTTCCCGACTGCCGAACCCGTCGGAAACAGCACTGGGGCCACGTTTTCTCCGAGCATCACGACCTTCTCGCGATGCAAGTCATCACCTTCGCCAATAAAGCGCCCTTCCAGCGTTGCGGCGTTGGCGTACACCTGGCCGAAATTCGGCTGCACACCGCGAAAATCGATGGCCGAAACTTCTCCATTCTTGTTCCGCACCGAGTGTTGCTGTTCCCACTGGATAATGAAAACCGTCACGTTCTTGACGGCAGGGCAGCCTTCCTGGATCGCCTGCGCATCTTCGAGCGTGAGCGGCTTGCGCTCGCGCTCCTCCTTGGGCCGACGGTCGCTGTGCGGACCTTGGTCAAAGCGCGTGATGAACGCCGTATCCGCGCCCCACTGCTTGATGTTTTCCTGGATCTTCTGGTCAAATCCATTGATCAGGGCCGCCACTAGCATGATCACGCTCACGCCCAGTACGACGCCGAACACCGTGAGGAAGCTGCGCATCTTGTGAGCGCGAAGCGTGTCCATCGCCTGCTTCAGGTTTTCGCCGTACGCTTGGGCCATGGCCGCTCCTCAAACCTCCGCTCGCAGCGCTTCAATCGGGTCCAAACGCGCGGCGCGCGTAGCCGGATAAATCCCGAAGAAGAGGCCGACGGCTGTCGAAATGGTGAGCGAGAGAATCACCGCGCTAATCGGTGTGCGGACAGGAATAGACGTCAGCGTGCGGACAAGTCCCACTACGCCATACGCCAAGCTGATTCCGATCAGGCCCCCGACCGTGGCGAGCACAGCCGACTCGGTGAGAAACTGCACGGCGATATGCTTCCTGCGCGCCCCGAGCGAGCGCCGGATCCCGATCTCGCGCGTGCGCTCCGTCACGCTCGCGAGCATGATATTCATGATCACGATGCCGCCAACCACCGAGAATACAGAGGTTATCCCCACCACCACGCCCGCCAAGGTTCCCGTCAAATCGTTCCACAAGGCCATGATCGAATCCGAGCCAACAATCCCAAAACTGTCCGGAGCATTCCAGGGGATGTGCCGCCGGGCCCGCAGCAGCATGCGCGCTTCGTCTTCGGATGCGGGGATCAACTCCGTATTGCGCGCCTGCACGAAGAGAAACAGCGACTCGTTCTGGCGATGCCATTCCTTATTGTAGGTGCCCAGGGGAATGAGCATGAAATTGTCCTGGGACTGGCCGAAGGCGCTGCCGATCGCTTCCGCCACGCCGACCACTTGGTAGCTATGCGTGCCGGCGCGGATGGTTTTTCCGATAGGGTCGACGTTATAGAAAAACTTCTTTGCTACGTCCGCGCCGATAAAACACACCGGTGAGCGGTGCAGTTCGTCGGCTTCGGAAAGGAACCTGCCGGCGGCGACGTTCAAACTCCGGATCTCGTAGTAGTTCGGCGAGACGCCCAACACATCAACGTTTTCGAGGAGATCGTTTCCGGAGCGCACATCGCTCGAGGTGTCCTGGCCGGCGGCGATCTGGTTGGCAGTGCGCATCGTTTCTTTCAACGCGGTGTACTCTTCCATCGTGATCAGGGGGCGTTTCTGCGCCTTCACCCACGCGTCAAAGCTTGTGATAATGCCAAAGCGATCCACGACGAAGACATTTGCGCCGAGATTGGCGACGCGATCTGCAACGTAAAAGTTGAGGCCGGCGACGACGCTCATCACCGCCACCAGCGTAGTGACTGCCAGGATTACCCCGAGAAGGGTCAGGAAACTGCGCAGTTTATGGGCGCGCAGAGCGTCCAGGGCGAGGCGGAGCGTCTCTTTCTGGGCCACCCAGGCGCGCCGAAAAGACACTATGGCAGTGCGCCGGCGACCGCCGGCTGCCGACGCGGCTGGTGAAACTCTTGCCAAACCATCTATGGGAGCAACACCCAAACCGTCCTCCACCCCTACAGATAAAGACGAAGAAGGGCACCCTTTCGTTCCTTTAGACGCCGACGGAGCCGGATTTCTATCAAATTTTCTTGTCGGCCAGGCGGCCCTTCTTATAGTGTAGCGTCCCCGGTCATCGGAAGGGCTTTGGAGTCGAGGAAGAGTTCTATAGTCCGAAGGTGCGCGGCGAAAAGGAGGACAACGATGCGAAGAATAATCCTTTGTTTTCTTGGATTTACAGCAGTTTCTGGGATGACTTGGGTGGGGACACTCACAGCCCAAGAAAAGGTCGCGGCCCAGCGGGTGCTTACCGCGACGGATACCACCACGCCAAAGACAGCTTTGGCACCGCCATCGGGCGCACGAGCTGACCTTTTGGACCGGCTGGATTACTACGAAAAGCGCTTCTTGGACCTTGCGGGGGCGGTGCCAGCCGAAAAGTACACGTGGCGCCCTGGGGAGGGCGTGCGCTCAATCAGCGAAGTTTATCTCCATGTGGCCGCGGCCAACTTCAATCTGCCGCGCCTCCTTGGCACCCAACCACCGGCAGGACTGGACATCCGGAGCCTCGAAAAGTCCACGACCGATAAGACGAAAGTGATCCAAACGGTGAAAGATTCATTCGCACACATCCGCGAGGCCGTACAGGGTTTAAGCGAGGCCGATGAAACGAAAACGGTAAAGCTGTTCGGCGGCGACCGGACCTACCGCTACGTTTTTGTCTTCATCGTGGGGCACTTAGGCGAGCATCTTGGCCAATCCATTGCGTACGCGCGAATGAACGGCATCGTGCCACCGTGGACGGAGGAGCAGCAGCGGCAACAGCAACAGGCAAAACCGGCGGAGAAGCCCAAGTCATAGGCGGAGCCCGTCTCCTGGGAGGGAAACAACGCACGGAGCAACAAGCGGCTCCTCGACGGAATCCAATAAAATAGAAATTTCGGCGACTCCGCCGCGCCCGGTCATGGCCAAAGGAAACATCCTTGTGATTGCTCTCCTGTGCGGGGCATTTGCCCTCGCCGCAGCCGGGGAGCAGGAACAGTCTGGCTCGGCGCATCCGCAGCGCACCGAAGAAGAGCGGCGCGCGCTGATCAACCGCACCGTGGACAATCAGAAGCGCGATGACGCCTTGTTGGATATCTACGAGCGCATCGAGCGCGTCGAGAAACGAAAACGCGCGGGCGATTCAGATCCGATTGAGACTAATGTGTATCGCGCGGTGCCGGCCGGCACGGGGACCGACCGCATCCCGCTCGGCCCCGACGCGAAGCCTACCGATGAAGCGGCGTACCGCAGAGAACTCGAGAAGCTTGCGCATTCCCTCGAATGGGCCGCACAGAGCGGGCGCGCCCAACGCGATGCCTACCAAAAAGTGGCCAAGAAACGCAGGGAACGCAATGAACTAATAGACGCGACACGCACGGCTTTTGTCTATACGTGGGTGGCGGACGAACCACGCGGGGACCGCCTCCTCTCCAAGTTCCGGATGGAGCCGAATCCGGGTTACAAACCGACTTCGCGGGCGACATCCATCTTGACGAAGGTGAGCGGCTACCTCTGGATTGATGAAGCCGAAGGAGAATTGGCGCGCGTGGACTGCGTAACCACCGACGACATCTCCATCGGCGGATTCCTGGCCAAGGTCTATAAGGGAAGCCACTTCATGCAGGAGCGCTACGCGATAGCACCGGGAGTGTGGCTACCGTCGTTTTCGCAATACGACTTCGACGGCCGCAAGTTTTTTTCGAGCATGGCCGTCCACGAGCGGACGTTTTACTCGCACTACCGGCGGATCGGCCCGCCGAAGGAGGCGCTGGCATTGATCCGCGCCGAATTGAGCAAAACGGCCGGGGCAGACGCCGACCCCTGAGATTGCGCACTTATGCTGGAGAGAAAAGGAATTCACATGCTGCGTTACCTGGCGTTTGCGGTAGCCACGTTTTTCGGCGCGGCGCTTTGCGTCTACGCGCAATCTTCCGGCTCCGGGGCTCCTCCCTCGCAAAGTTCGCCGTCGAGTCCAGCACCCAGCGAAAGCGCGGCGCCTTCGACTCCAGCGAAATCGCCGGACAAAGACAGCAAGAAACCGAAAAAAGTTTGGACGAATGACGAGATTTCCGGCCTGAACCGCGGCGTCTCGGTCGTCGGTGAGGACGCCAAAGCGAAGCCGCCGAAGAGCAGCAACACGCAGAGCGGTGCGAACGCCTCTGAAATTTCCCGCTTGCGCAAAGAACTGCAGAAGCTGCGGGCGGATCTGGAAAAAATCGACAAGCAGATTCATGACCTGAAGCAGTTCAATGCGGGCGAGACCACAGGCTCCGCCGGCATGCAGTTGCACCGCGGGTACTCGTCGGCGCCTGTTCCCGATCAAATCAAACAGCTCGAAGAAAAGAAAAAATGGATCGAGGGGCGAATCGAGGCCCTCGAAGACGACTCACGGAAGCAGAGAATTGAGCCGGGCCAACTCCGCTGAGGACTCCGCCGCGAAGGGCGAAAAGTTCTTTCTTTTCTGTTCTCGAGTAGATACTCTATCTCTCTTGTAGTAGACTCCCTACCCATGGCACCGAAAACCCAGACAGGTGAACGTCTCGACCTGCTGCAGGGCACGCTCGACCTGTTGATTCTCCGCACGCTACGTTGGGGGCCGATGCACGGTCACGGAATCGCGAAATTCATCGAGCGCACATCGCAAGACATTCTGAAAATCAAACACGGGTCGCTCTATCCGGCGCTGCAGCGGCTGCTGCAAGAAGGCTGGGTGAAGGCGGAATGGGGCGCTTCGACGAATAAGCGGCGCGCGCGATTTTACCGGCTGACGGCGGCGGGGCGGCGCCAGCTCACGGCGGAACACTCGCGGTGGGAGCGCTTTGCGGAAGTCGTCGGGCGCATTCTGCGGCCTAGCGCGGCGGAGGAAAAATCATGAGTTACCGAAGGATCTTTTCCAGGATCGCTGCGCTCTTCTACCGGAGGCGCGTGGAGCGGGAGTTGGAGGAAGAGGTCCGCGTGCATTTGGAGATGGAGGAGGAAGAACATCGAGCGGCGGGGATGGAGCCGGAAGAAGCGCGGTACGCGGCACGGCGTGCGTTTGGAAACGTGACGCTGGCAAAGGAAATGAGCCGCGAGATGTGGCTATACCGGTGGGCGGAAGATTTCTTCCAAGATGTGCGCTATGGGTTGCGCACGCTCAGAAAGTCTCCCGGCTTCGCGGCGGTTGCGGTGGTGACCCTTGCGCTTGGCACGGGCGCCAACACGGCCATTTTCTCGGCAGTGTATGCCGTCCTTCTGAAGGCGCTGCCGTATCCGGAGCCGGACCGTCTGGTGATGGTGTGGGAAGACGTCCGGCTGCCAAATTATCAGAATGAGCAGAACGAAGTTACGCCGGGAAATTTCGCGGACTGGAGAAGCCAGAACACGGTATTCGAGGACATGGGGGCGTACCGCAACCGGAGCTACAACCTCACGGGCAGCGGCGAGCCGGTGCGGGTCGAAGGCGAGCTTGTCACGTCCAGCCTTTTTTCCGTTTTGCGAGAGAACGCGGCGATAGGGCGCGTGTTTACGGCGGACGAGGACCAGCCGGGCAGCGGGCACGTGGCGGTGATGAGCGAGGGACTGTGGAAGAGCCGCTTCGGCGGCGATGCGCACATCCTGGGCAAGACGATTCTGTTGGACGGTGTGAGTTACACGGTGATCGGCGTCATGCCGCCCGGATTTCATTTCCCCGATCCGGATGACCAACTGTGGGTCCCGATGGCGCTGAGCCAGCAGGAGCTGAACAACCGCGGAAGCCACTACTTGGACATCGTCGCCCGGTTGAAACCAGGAGTGACGACGGCGCGGGCGCAGGCGGAGATGAATACGATTGCGCGGCATTTGACGGAGATGTATCCGACGACGAACGCGGGCCAGACGGTGAACGTGGTGCCGCTGCACGAAGAGATCGCAGGCCCGGTGCGCCCAACGCTGCTGGCTCTACTGGGCGCGGTGGGGTTGGTCCTGGTGATTGTGTGCGCGAATGTGGCGAACTTGCTACTTGGCCGCGCGTCGGTGCGCCACCGGGAAATGGGAATTCGGTTGGCGCTCGGCGCGGGGCACATGCGGATTCTTCGGCAGCTCCTTACCGAGAGCGTGCTGCTGGCGCTGTTGGGCTGCGCGCTGGGACTGCTTTTGGCCCGCTGGGGAGTGGCCGCGCTGAAGTTTCTCAGCCCGCCGCACATTCCGCGCCTCGAAGAAATTTCACTCAACGGCCCCGTGCTCGCATTCAGTTTGGGAATCTCCGTTTTTGCGGGGCTAATCTTCGGCTTGGCGCCGGCGCTCGAGGCCGTTCGAGGAAAAGTGCACGACTCGTTAAAGGAAGGCGCGCGCGAATCGGCCGAAGGCGCGCGAATGCGGACACGCAACACACTGGTGGTCATGGAGACGGCGCTGGGCGTGATGGTGGTGATCGGCGCGGGACTGCTGCTTCGGAGCTTTCTTCGGATTGAAAACACGCCACTGGGATTTCAGCCGCAGAACATTCTCACTTTTCGCGTGATCCCCCGAGGAGAGCGGTATGCCAAACCGTCCGGGAGAAGCGCTTTCTACCAGCAAGCGATTCAACGAATCGAAGCCTTGCCAGGAGTGAAGTCGGCCGCGGCGATCACGTTCATCCCACTGACGTTCGTTCGAGGAAGCAAAGGATTCACGATTGAGGGCCGAGTGCCGCCCGCGCCGGGGCAAGTTCTCATGGCCGGTTACGACGTGGTGTCGCCAGGATATTTCGAGACGATGCAGATTCCTGTGCTGGAGGGAAGAGATTTTTCGTGGAGCGACACGCCGCTAACGCAGCCGGTCATCGTCATTAACGAGGCCATGGCGCGGAGAGACTGGCCGGGCGAAGACCCCCTGGGCAAACGCATCCGGCAGGGCGGGCCGGAGGAGGAGTTCCCTTGGATGACGATTGTCGGCGTAGTTGGAGACATTCGGGAATTCGATGTGATGACGCAGCCCCGTGCGACGATGTATTTTCCGATTACGCAGTGGCCCGACAGCTACCAAGTGCTACGGGACTGGGTGGTGCGGACGGCGGGAAACCCTCTTGGCATTGCGGCGGTGATTCGCGGAGCAATCTGGGACGTGGATAAGGACTTGCCGATATCGCGCGTGCGCAGCATGGAGCAGGTGCGGAGTCTCTCCGTGGCGCCGCAACGGGTCAATCTTTTGTTGTTCGGACTGTTCGCCGCGCTATCGCTGGCGCTGGCAGCGGTGGGGATTTACGGCGTGATGGCTTACAGCGTGGCGCAGCGGACGCGCGAAATCGGAATCCGGGTGGCGATGGGCGCGCAACACAAGGATGTACTACGTCTGGTTGTGGCGCAGGGCGCAAGGCTTGCGGCGCTCGGTGTGTTACTCGGATTGGGCGGAGCGTTCGCGCTGACGCGGCTGATGGCGGGCCTGCTCTACGGCGTCCCGCCGACGGACCCGCTCACGTTCGCGGGCGTGGCGGCGTTACTGGCCGGCGCGGCACTGATCGCATGCTACATTCCGGCGCGGCGCGCGACGCGAGTCGATCCGATCGTCGCGCTGCGATACGAGTAGAACGACGGCTGGACGTTCAATAGCTGGTCAATGCGCGATGGG
>WNGP01003129.1_pt1 | contig 13870 bp, 12 predicted proteins | sample 5407671 | NCBI WGS metagenome assembly WNGP01 (sample SAMN13153381, study PRJNA577476) | soil metagenome | isolation source: 40 cm soil or saprolite under Garry oak tree replicate 2 | place: USA:California | collected 2016-06-15 | reverse complement strand
AGCGCTGGCAGCCCCCCCGTCGTCCGAACGATCACCCCAGTGTCGGCCTTCGCTGGCGCAGCCAAGAGCAGCGCCACTAGCGCGCCGGCAAGGCACATTCTACGCTTCATGGCTCGGCGTTCCTTTCCAATCCGCACCTACGCCTCAGCGCCGCGCATTGCCTCGCGCGATCTGTCCCCAGCGACGGCTGGCCCTTTACGTTCCGGAGGGAATCTTTCACCCAGCTGGACATCTTTCCGCTCCCAAGACCTGTCCCAAGACCCGTACCGTGCGGATCCAGCATTCTGCGGAAAGACCGAACCCCAGCTCTGCCTCGGAGGGAGGCACGCCCAACGAACTAGCCAGTACGGTCTTTCCTAAATAGATGGGGGAGACGCGAAAAAAAGAATAGAGGGGAAATACAGCAAAATTCGCTAAGGTAAATACCTTACTTCACTTCTTTTACCATCCTGAAGCGACGAATCCGTTGAAGTCCGAGGTACCTCGCTACCGTATGCTCGAGCAGGAACACTCCGTCGCCGATCGCCTTTTCGGATGGTTACGGGTTCCCAACGGCCCGTCTGAGCACTTCTCGCGATATATTGGCTCCGCTCACCACCAGCGCCACGTGATCGCCGCCACCCATGCCGGATCGCAGTAGCGCCGCCGTGCTCGCGGCCCCGGCCGGTTCCGCCAACACGTGTTCCTCCAGAAGTAACGTCTCAATCGCGCGTAGCATCTGCTCGTCGCTCACCAGGACCACGTCGTCGACGAGGTTCTGTACATCGCCTACATTCGCTGCCTCCGGCGTTCGTGTCGCTAGCCCATCGGCAATCGTGTCGCACGTCTCGGTTGTCACTGCTTTGCCTTTCTTCCAGGATAGGTAGTAGGCCGGCGCGCGTTCCGCTTGCACACCGATGATCTTCACTGCTGGCAAGTTCTGTTTCACCGCCGCCGCGATACCGCGAATCAGAGCCGTATCCCCCACTGGCACAACGATCACGCTAGTCTCGGGAAGCTGCTCCAGGATTTCACATCCAATCGTGGCGGGCCCCGCGGGCAGATCCTCGTCGGTCGCATCATTCAGCAAATGCACTCCCGGCTGTTTGGCATACTCTGCCGCCAGCGTGAACGCAGACGCCAGATCGTCGCCGCCGCTCTCCACAATCGACGCGCCGAGCCTTGCAATGCGGTCGCGCTTCACCGGATTGCAGTTCGCAGGTAAAAAGACCTTGGCCTTGATACCAAACTGTTTGGCCGCACAAGCCACCGCCGCTCCATGATTCCCGGTGCTCGAAGCCACCACTTCCTTCACCTGCCCCCTCGCCATTCTCTGCGCCAGCGCCCAGAACGCGCCTCGCACTTTGAAGGAGCCCGTCGGCAGCTCCGTTTCCAACTTCAAGTAAACACTTCTGCCCGCCGCCGCGCTCAGGAACGGCGCAGCAATCAACCGTGTCGGCACAAAATACTTTGCCAGAAATCTTTGCGCCTCACGAATCGTGGAAATGCTTGGAACAATTTGCCGACCAGCCTCGCCGACCGAAGAACTCATCCGACCACCAACGCGGCTCGCTTGCTGCCCAGCTCCATGTACGGCTCCAGGTCCTTCATCGTACCCTGGAATTCTGCATGAACCCCTTACGGTCACACGCGAAATGTCCAGGCCGGCTGCGATTTCTCACCACACCTACAGAAATTGAAAGAACGTTGTCATCCTGAAGCCATCCGCCGAAGATCGCCGGGAGGATCTCAGCGTTTCCACCCAGCAGGGTGTTGGTACGCACGGGGCCGGGAGTCTGGGGCCAAGGCGTGGGCCGCTTCTTGGTATTCAACTCGCGACGGCGGCCACTTCTTTCTTCCTCGATTCGTTCCAGAGATGAATGTACGGCTCCAGATCCTTCATCATTTTTTGGAATTGCGCGAGGTCGAGCGATTGCGCGCCGTCGCTGATGGCTTTTTCTGGCGCGGGATGTACTTCCACGATCAGTCCGTCGGCGCCAATGGCTACGCCCGCGCGCGACAAGGCCGGCACGAGGCTCCGCTTTCCCGTCGCGTGGCTCGGATCGAGAATCACCGGCAAGTGTGTCAATTCATTCAGGGCGGGGATCGCGGCGATGTCGCAGGTGTTTCGCGTCACGGTTTCAAACGTGCGAATCCCCCGCTCGCACAAAATCACATCGGGATTTCCGTGTGCCGTGATGTATTCCGCAGACATTAACAGCTCTTTTACTGTGCTGCTCAATCCGCGCTTTAGCAGCACTGGCCGCCCGCATTTTCCGAGCGCCTTCAACAGCATGAAATTCTGCATGTTTCGCGCGCCCACCTGCATCACGTCGGCGTATCGGGCGACCAAATCCACATGGCGGTCGCTCATCACTTCCGTGATGATCGCCAGTCCCGTGGCCTGCTTGGCCTTCTTCAGCAGCTTCAAACCTTCTTCTTCCATGCCCTGAAAATCGTAAGGCGAAGTTCGCGGCTTGAACGCGCCGCCGCGCAACATTTTCGCGCCGGCTTTCGCCACGCCTTCCGCGGCCTGCATGATCTGTTTTTCTGATTCCACCGAGCACGGACCGGCCATCACCACGAATTCTTCCCCGCCGATTTCCGTTCCGTCTACTTTTATTCTTGTTTTTCCAGCACGGAATTCCTTGCTCACAAATTTATAGGGCGCCGAGATCCGCACCACGTTGTCCACCTGCGGCATGGCCTCAATCGATTCCATGCACGCGGTCACATCTCCCACACCAACGACTCCAATGACCACGCGTTCTTCCCCTTCGATGGAGTGCACTTTGTACCCGAAGTGCTCCACCTGTTTGCGTACTTCATCGATCTCTTCGCGCTTCGCGTGCAATTTCATGGAGATGATCATCTTTCCGGCCCTCTCAATTTGTTTTTCGTCCCTTAAAACAAAAAACCCACTCGGCTGGCGAGTGGGTCGAATCTTTTTCTCTGGATTCGCTTACAAAAACGCCCCCCGCCACCTGGATGGATCCCAAGTAAATCGATACCAGCGGTAGGAGTTGGCGAGCCCGGCGTCCATGACCTACATATTGTATTTCTTCCCGTTCCCAGACACAACAGTTTCTTTGAGTCCCGGCGGGCCGCAGAATTTCGATTTGTCCTCAGAAGAATAGAACCGCGATGCGATAGCGCGTGAATCCGGCCGCGCCATTCGCGCGGCACGCCCCCACCGCAACCCTGCTGTAAGGCCCGCTCCGAATCTTTCTCTCGACATCTTCCGGCAATTTGCTCAGGTCAGTGGCCTCAAATCGGATCATCGCTCTTGCTGGCGTGCCGGCGAATCCCGCGTCCCTCTCACAAGTTTTCCGCGCTCCCTCGGTTGCGTTGGCCGACCTGAATCCCTGTGCGGCTAGCAATGAAACCACCTTGTATTCCTGCTGCTCAACGCTCAATTCCGGGACAATCTGCGAAAAATCCTGGACCGCGAAGAGGCCCCCCGGCCCGCGCACCCCTGCGATACCAACGGAGGTGAGCCGCGGGTCCAGGATGTTCTTGCGGTGACCGGGCGAATCCATCCAGCCGCCATGAATGATCTGGGGATTCGGACCGATGGCGATGTTTTCGGCGATGGCACCGAACCGCGCGCCGGCTTCGGCGAGGCGATCTTCGAGGTTGGGTTCGCTGGGGAGCCTGTGTTCGAGCCTGTTCAGGTTGAGCATGAGAAGGGCGTGCTGGCGGGCGGCTTTGAAGAGTGTTTCATCCCACTGGAGTGCGGAGAGGCCGTGGGCAATGCGCTCGCGGTTCAGAGCTTCGAAGAGCTGACCCTCCGAGTCGTTCCTCTCCAGTTGAGCATGCGCACCGGTAGAAAAACAGAACAGAAATACAACGGCCAGGAGAAATATGAGATTTCTCATGCCGATGAAAATCAGCCGCGGACGCGGACGGCGCTGAAGCTGAGAACCACGTGGCCGCCGGCCGTGGGACGGCCAAAACTCAGCATGGGGCTGAAGCGCGAGAAGAGCAGCAACTGGTCAAGATGATGCAGAAGCTCCGGATTCGTCGGCCCGGAGAGAATCTGGTAGTCAGTCATTTGGCCGTGCGAGTCGACAGTGACATCAATCAGTAGGCCATGTGGCAAAGAGAGCTCTAGATCCTGCTGCTCCGGCGCCCAGGCTTGCGGATAGTCCGAAAGAGAAACCAGCTCGGCTGGGCGCATCAGATTGAGAGCCACGTCATTCTGGACGGCGCGCAGGGTGGTGCCCGGCACGATCATCTGGAGCACCAGAACGAAAACGAGGATGGCGGAGAGGAATCCGCCGGTAGCCGGGACGGTCAACGGGCGGAAAACGTTGTCAAGCAGAATTTCAGCGCGATCCTTCATGCGGCGCATACGGCTCGGCCAGTCCTGCGAACGCTGCGCCTGAGCGGCAGCAACCTTGATGCGCACGGCGAGATCGGCCGGCGGAATGTTTTTGGGTAGGCGCGAGAGCATAACGGCCAGCTTGCGGAAGCGTTCCAGTTCCTGGCGGCAAACGCCGCAACCTTCCAGGTGCTGTCGAATCTGCACGCGCTCTTCAACGCGCGCTCCACCCGTTACTGCATCATCGAAATAACCGGCCAGTTTGGTTCGCACTGTGTTGCACTTCATTGGACACCCTTGCCCGTGGAACTTGCCCGCGGAGACGTACATTGGGAAGAAACTGTGATACGCCGTGCGGCGGAAAAAGCATCGCCGAAAGGTGACGGCTGAGCCTCGGAGACATTGCCGTGCGAATACGTTTGGGGGTGACAACCGCGAATCTGGTGTCCGCCCAAAAGCGGCTCAAGAATTTCTCTCAGCGCGCGGCGCCCGCGAAGGATGCGGGACTTCACCGTGCCGACGCTGCATTCCAAGACTTCGGAGACTTCCTCGTAGCTCAGGCCTTCGAGGTCTCGCAAAATCACCGCGCTGCGAAAAACATCGGGAATCTGTTGCAAAGCGCCATGCACGACTACCTGAATTTCCAACGACGCAAGCTGCTCGAAGGGCGTGGCGCCAAGATCCTCGATCTCGACGCGCGCTTGCCCTTCCTCCGGCTCGGCATCGATGGAAACATTCTTCTGCACATGGCGTTTGAACCAGCGCTTGTGATTCAGAGCTTCGCGGATGGCGATGCGGTAGAGCCACGTCTTCAAAGAGCTGCCCTGGCGGAAATTGCGGATGCCGCGGAAAGCCTTCAAGAAAACTTCCTGGGTGCCGTCGGCGGCATCGGAAGTGTCGCCAAGCATGCCGAGGATGAGGTTATAGACCGGTGCATGATAGTGAGTGACGAGCCAGTCGAAGGCCGCCTCCGAGCCTGCTTGCAGCTCGTGGACGAGATCGGCTTCATCGCGGCCCCAGCTAAGGGCACTAGCCCAATCGGACACTGCCGGCCTTTCCAGCCCGATTGAACCCACCATCCTGTGCCGATGGGTTACTCGGGCCACCCTGCTGTGAGGTCCAACCTTAGAACGGTGGACCCAGGCACGACTTGCGACCCCGACCGAGTCGGGCCGAACCGGGAACGTCGTCGAACGGTTCCCGATGTCCGCTCAGTATTCTTAGACACCGAGGGCCGCGCAGTTGTTTCCCCGGATGGGGAAGAATCCTCGTGCCTTGCCAATTGTGGCACCAAGGGCGACTGGCTGCAATGGGACGCCCTGGTTCGTGAACCGTGACCGGAACACAGTAATCGTCGCTATTGGACTGTCGAGTGGACGACAAAGAGGCGCTCCCACTGCTGGGGCTCTTGCAAAGGAGCGTGGAATTACTTGAAAACAAAAGGGTTGGGTTCTTGGCGAGGTAAAGGTAATGAGCCAGTAGGTGAAAAAGAGACGGATTGGGAGGGGATCGAGCACTCACAGCCACGATCCCTCACCATGGTTGTTGTAAGAACTTAGCTATCCGCAGCGAGAAACCAGGAAATTGCCATTCGCAACGTGAGGGTTCTCGACACGACTTGAGAGTGATTTGACATCCTCCTCTCCCGCCAAGGCTTGAAGGCCAGGACGGGTATGCAAATGGCTCCCCGCCTGTCAATTACTGTGTTACGTTCCTGCGAATCGGCACAGACCGTTGGCTGAGATCGAGACAACATGGAAAAAAGAACTGCGCAGACAGATGGTTTCGACCGTATACCTCGAGGCGGACGTAGCGCACGCGATTGACACGATTCAGTGGTTGGGCGCGAAAGTGGCGTGGATCACGGCGAGACCCGAGAAGAATGGAGCCGCAAGAGCGCTCCTTGAAGTGAAATCGCGTCGGTTGACATTGGTAGTATTCGGGACGGAGGTGTGCTAAAGAGGGCCGGCAAGAACAGGAGGGATTATGCGCGGAAATCGGAAATTCGGGCTCATCCTACTGTTAGCGGCGTTGGTGGTTCCGGTATTTGGCCAGGGGCAACCGGCGGACAAAACGATCATGGTGTTCGGACAATCCATTCATTATTTTGATATGGGCTCGGGGCCGGTCGTGGTGCTGCTTCACGGATTGGGGAGCCGCAAGGAAGACTGGATGCCGGTGCTCGAGCCGCTGGCGCAGAAATACCGATTACTGGTTCCCGACCAGATCGGGTTCGGGCGCTCGGACAAGCCACTGCTGGATTACAGCATTCAAACATATGTGGATTTTCTGAATGAATTCTTGCGGCAATTGAAGGTGGAAAAAGCGAACCTGGTGGGCGAATCGCTGGGCGGCTGGATCGCCGGGCTTTACGTGGCGGAGATCGGCAGCGGCGCGCACTTGATACCAGTGGAGAAGCTCGTGCTTGTAGATGCGGCAGGATTGAAGCAGGAGAAGCCGATCCCGGATTTGAATCCGAGCTCACTGGCGGCGATGCGCGGACTGATGGAGGCGGTTTTCTACGACACGAGCTGGCTGAATGAGGAGGCGCTGCGAAGGACTTTCACGGACAAGCTGGCGGTTCACGACGGCTACACGGTGCGGAGCTTGTTGGGGAATCCAACTCTTGGAACCGAAAGATTGGACGAAAAGCTGGCCAGTATCAAGGTGCCGACGCTGGTGACGTGGGGAAAACAGGACAAGTTGTTGCCAATCGGAGCCGGAGAACGGTACGCCGCGGGAATCGCGGGCGCGAAGCTGGTCAGCTTTGAGAAGTGCGGGCACGTCCCCCCGATTGAAAAAACGGAAGAGTTTCTAGCGGCGGTGACTGCATTTCTTGGCGGCGGGGCGGCTGCGCACTGAACTGAGCCGAAGCAACAAGAAAATCCTGGATGTGAGGGTGAGGATGGCGCAAGACGTGGAGCTGCTGGCTTCGTACTGGACGATTGCGGGTGGGGCGCAGCCGCATACAGACAAAGAGTACAGTCCGTTTGATTTTGAGGACCGCGTTGTAGCGGCGGCACAGGCAGGTTTCAAGGGTGTGGGAATCTGGCATGCGGACCTGGAGCACGTCCTCAAGAGCAGAAGCTTGAAGGAGATGAAGAGAATTCTCGACGACAATGGAATGAAACATGTGGAGCTGGAATTTCTGAAGGATTGGTTTCTAGAGGGAGAAAGAAAAAAACAATCGGATATCGAGAAAGAGAAACTGTTTGCGGCGGCTGAGGCCATGAACGCCAAGCACGTGAAGGTGGGAGATTTTTTTCGCGAGAAATGTGAGATGGCGCGGCTGATTGAGGCGTTCGCGGCGCTGTGTGCGGACGCGGCCGAGCATGGAATCACAATTGGTTTCGAACTGATGCCCTTCGCCATGATCGATTCGCTTGCGCACGCGTTGACCATGGTTGAGGGAGCCGGAGCGAAGAACGGGGGAATCATCCTGGACGCGTGGCATGTGGTGAAGCTGGGAATTTCGTATGAGGAAGTGGCGCGGATTCCCGCGCGTTACTTGATCAGCGTTGAGCTCAATGATGGGACGCTCAAGGCGCCTTGGGACTTGCATGAAGACACCATCAATCATCGACGGCTGTGTGGCGAAGGTGAGTTTGACGTGAAGGGGTTCATAGCCAGCGTGCGGAAGGCGGATTACACGGGTCCGTTTGGAATTGAGGTTCTTTCCGAGGAGCTGCGGCGGAAGCCGCTGGAAGAATTGACGACGCGAGCGTTTAGCACGACGATGGCGCAGTTTCGTGCTTGAATGCAGTTCCCTGCAAGAAATGCAATGGTTTTATTTCTGGCCTGCATTGGTTTTCGGCAAGCGAGGCGCGTGTTGATGGAAAGGTTGCGCCGACCGACGCAGTTCTTTCTCTTGCCGCAAATGCAGCCGCGGCGGCCCGTTTGCTAGTTGGAAAGAGCACGGTCGATGGAAAAGGCGCCGGAGCCCCTGATCATGATGACCAGCGCGATGGCGAGCGCGAGAATGTGGTACTCAAAGCCTTCGCCCTTTTGGTTGCCGAGCCAGTTTGCAAAAAAGCCGTACTGCCAATGGACCATGGTCACGGCCACCATCATGTTGCAAGCGATGCCGAAAGCGGCAGCGCGGCCCAGAAAGCCGAGAATCAAGCCGATACTTCCCAAAAATTCTGCGAAGATGGCCAGGAAGGCTCAGGGCGCGGGGATATGCATGCCCTGAGTGAAAAAACCCATGGTGGCGGAAAATCCAAACCCGCCAAACCAGCCGAGGGCCTTTTGCGCACCGTGCGCGAAGAAGATCACGCCAAGGAGTAAAACTGAAGAATGGTGATGGCCGGATCGTCCGTGGTGTTGATGAGTTTGCGTAACACGGGCACGCCCCCTGCTCTTGGAAGAGAAAATCAGGACTTAAGGAAACGGAGATGTTACACCGATTTCGCTGGGTGGTGGACACGAAAGCGGCAAACCGAGGGATCAGGACGGTTTGGATCCGGCATCGGCAATGATAGCGCGAGCGGGAGGGCGGACGGCTGCGGAGCCCGGACAAAGCTCATGACCCCATCTTGAGTCAAGGAGTGCGGTGGGAGTTACCGCAACAGTGTTACGAATTCCAGATCCAAGACGGCGCCGCCTAGGCGGGAACGAGTTGTCACTCGCTTGCCATTCCACTTGGTAGTAAAGTGACGCTCATTATGGCGTCAAGCGATTGGCAGTGCCTGGAGGGGCATCATGGCCGGCGATGGGATGGATGCGATCAAGCATCTGGTTGTGGTGATGATGGAGAATCGATCGTTCGACAACCTACTGGGATTCCTGTATGCGGACGTGCACAACCGGCCGCCAATTAACATTCCGGCGTCGTCACCAGGAGGGCAACCGACGTTTGATGGGCTGGTCGACGCAAGTCCGGAGAGCCCGTTCTGGAACCCATCCAATCCTGAGTATTTCACGGCGAATGCGCCGCCCGTGAAAGTGTTCGCCACGAAGGGCACAAAGGGACCAAGTCCGTTCCTGGCGCCGAACCATGATCCGCACGAGGAATTCGACCACATTACGTTCCAGATTCTGGGGCCACAGGGCTGGACCGGCCCTAAGATGAAGGGGTTTCTCGTCGATTACATCACGACCGATCCCGGACACCCGGAGAATGCCAACCAAGTGATGGAGTGCTACAGCCCGGAGCAAGTGAGCGTGATCAGCCAGCTAGCGAAAAACTTTGCGGCGAGCGACCGATGGTTCTGCTCGACTCCCAACCAAACGCTGCCGAACCGGGCGTTCGTGCATGCGGGAACGTCGATGGGGCGGGTGAACAACAAGCCAGAGCCGCTCTATCAAGCGGAAACAATTTTTGAAGTGCTGGAAACCACCCGGCACAGCTGGCGGGTCTACAACGATACGGTTATCATGTCGCTCGTGCGGCTGCAATTTCCGCAGCTGTGGGATCCACTACTGCAGCCGCATTTCCACGGGATGGAGGAGTTTGAAGAGGATTGCCGAGATGGAACCCTGCCGGAATACTCGTTTGTGGAGCCGAGTTTCCAGATTGAACCGAACGACGACCATCCGCCACACGACGTGAGTCTAGGCGAGCAATTTCTTCTGCGCGTTTGGAAAGCTGTCAGCGGGGGCAAAGATTGGAACAGCACGCTACTGGTGATTACCTTTGATGAACACGGAGGCTGCTACGACCACGTCGTACCTCCAGCGGCAGTTCCGCCGGATGTGGCAAGCAATCCGGGAGAGGAAGGCTTCCGGTTTGATCGCTTTGGCGTGCGAGTTCCAACGGTACTCGTTTCGCCATACATCGAAGCGGGGACAGTGTTCCGCTCGCCGAGCGACGTGCCATATGATCACGCATCGATCCTGGCAACGATCCGAGACTGGCTGCAAATTCCGCAGGAGAAGATGCTCAGCAGCGGCCGGGTCAAGCAGGCTCCGACCTTTGGGAACGTCTTGACCCGTTCGGCGCCTCGTACGGAATTGCCGGTCATTGCACAGACGGGCGCGCCCGCGCACCCCACGAAGCGATGGATTGCTCGGAACGACTTGCAAGCGGCCATGCTAACCGCTCACAGAAAGCGCTACCAACACATTCTGGGAAACCTGGCAAGGCTCAAGGGCTTGCGGACGTCGCCGCCAAAATCTAGGCCAAGATAGGTCAACCGCTGCCGACTTGGCGAGGGAAATTCGATCTTAATGCTGCTCTCGCAGCCACGTTCGTTCAGGCGTTAGGAATGGTACGCATGAAGTCGAGTGGATATCTCGTGGCTCTGTTCTCTTCTGGCCTTCCGTTGCTTCGAGCGGAGCTCGAAGAGGGGGGAGCGCCGGTCGGAGCAGTAGACACAAAAGTGGTTCAAGATTAGAAGCGCTAATAGAGTTGCGTTGCGCCCTAACGGCGAAGACCCCGCGCTGCATCGATTTGCTGGTTAGCGCCGTAGCCGCGGCTCTCATGGCTCTTCGCGCGCGCTCCAGGACGAAAGTAATGATCAAAGTCAAAATGATTGTTAGCAGAAGGGGCAGACTGCACTAGTGCGAAAGCATGCGTATCCGAGAGAGAAAAATGACAAAATTCCATTTCTCGATTCCCATGTCCCTCGGGCAGAAGTTGATTCCAGTAGACTTGCAGGCCAGCGCCCAGACATAGAAAGCGACGTCATGGTAGGACAATCCGCGGACCTGGCTCCCCCAATTCCATTAGCTGGCCGAGACCCAGGTTATCGAACCAAGTAAGGCCCTGTCATTGACTTGATTCCCACGTTCCAGTGACGGAAAGAATTCTAAGCCGCTCCCTTCGGAACTTGCTCGGGGGAGGGCGCATGCTCATCGGGGTAACCCCGGCCTACGCGAGTTGCTAGTTGGTTAAGGCCTTTTTGGCGCGTTCTGGGTCCGCTGGCCAAAACATCGTATTATGATGGCTGGAGCTTTCAGCCGGAGGCAGCCATCGCATACATAGAGAAACGTCGATCCCCCAGGTATTCATTCATCGCGAGCGCTGAGCTGATCGATGAGAAAGCAGACGTCCGGATTGCTTCGCGAGTAAGCGAACTGAGCCTACATGGTTGCTATTTGGATATGATGAATCCGTTCCCCAAGGGAACGCTGGTGCTCGTGAGGATCACCGCCGGGGATGCGCTCTTCGCCGCCAAGTCCAAAATCATTTATTCGCAGCCGAATATGGGTGCCGGCGTAGTCTTCCTGCAAATCGAACCGCAATCGCAAACTTCGCTGGAGGGGTGGCTGGATGGAGCCGAGAAGGACAATCAGAGGCAGGTAGGATAATCCCGCTTGGGCACGGCACGACGTGGCTGTTGCGTGGGCGCTAATCGGGGTAGCGCGGCCATCGGGGCGAACCATAAAAGAAAATCTGAAGCAGTTGACACCATCTGAAAAGTGGACAGAGTGGAAGTCTGTCCGGATCAGAGAGTGTGCGCATCGGGCAAATTCAGATGGCGTTGCGCTTCAGCTCGGACATGAGGTAATCGCATGAACGAACGCAGAGAGCCATGATGGTAAGTGTGGGATTCTGGCAGGGATTTGAAGTGAAGCCGGAAGCGTCCATGATAAACAGGTTTTTGATATCGTGGGTCTGGTGGAATTGATTGAGCACGGATTTTTTCGGGTCGCCGCCCATGCGGGCGATGCCGGCTTCGTGGAGCGCCCAGCGCGGAGCGGAAGGATGAGCGTAGGTGCGAATGTTTTTTGCGCCGGCGGCTTCCAGCATTTCACCGGCGGAGTCGCCCATGTCCTGAATCATGGCGCGCTCGTTTTCGCCGTCGGACATGTGAATCTTGAGAACAGGAATGCCGTAAATATCTTTGACGGTGGGGTCGAGCTCGACGAAGTTGTCCCAGCGCGGGAGGACTTCCCCGAAGCCTGTAATGTCAATGCTTGTGCGAGGTTCAAGAAGAGCTTTTTTGTAGGTCTCGCTGAATCCTGGTGCATCCCAGTTGAATTCCGTGGAGGCTGCACCTTCGTAGCCAAAGCCGCGGAGGAATTTTTTGTAAGGTGGGGTATTCGCCAGATTGCGGAAACGCGCGATGTAGATACCGAGCGGCTTTTTGGGGCCACCAAGAGAGGGCTTTGCACCAAAGGCGGGAAACTCGCCCCGGCCGCCGCCGCTGCGAACATGCGCGGTGAGGTAATGGCCGAGGACGCCACTGGAATTGGCGAGGCCATTCGCATACTGCGGCGTGGCAGAATTGAGAAGAATGCGCACCGACTCCTGAGATTGCGCACAGAGAATGACGGTGCGGGTGTAGATTTCGAGGGCCTGGCGTGTGTTGCGGTCGACGTAGAGAACGCCGCGGGCGCGATTGCCATCGGAATCCATCAGAACTTTGTAGGCCATGGCGTTCGAAATGAGCGTGCAATTGCCGGTAGCGACGGCGTCGGCAACAGTGGTGAAGGCAGAGTTGAAATAGGAATGCGTCATGCAACCGCGTTCGCAGGGGCCGCAATAGTGGCAGGGGCCGCGCCCGTTGATGGGCTTGGTGAGATTCGCGGAACGCGTGGGCATGACGGTGCGACCGAGTTTTTCTTTGACCCGATTGCGGAAGAGAGTCTCCTGACAAGTGAGCGGAACGGGCGGCTGAAACTGGCCATCGGGGAGATGCTCGAGGCCTTCGGCACTGCCGGTGATCCCGACGTATTTTTCGACCAGGTCATAGTAGCGTTCGATCTCTTTGTAACCGAGCGGCCAGTTTTCACCGTAGCCGTCGAAGGAAGCTGATTTGAAATCCAAATCACTGAAGCGCAGGCTGACGCGGCCCCAGACGTTAGTTCGGCCACCCGTCATGCGCAAGCGGCCCATCCAGTTGAAGGGCTTGTCGGCGGGAGTTGTGTATGGCTCTTCAAGATCGTTGACGAACCAGTTGTAAGTGTATTCGTTGCAAACGCCAAATTTGACTTGAATGGGGCGGGTTTTGCGGACGATTTCTTTGGCGCGGTTGCGGTACTTGAGATCGAACGCCGGCTGGTGTTCCGTAAAATTCTTGTCCGACTGCGGTCGGCCAGCTTCGAGGAGGGCAACCTTCAAACCAGCTTCCGCAAGGCGTTTGCAGGCCCAGCCTCCGGAAGCTCCGGAACCGACAACGATGACATCATAGGAATGGTCTTTCTGTTGACTCATAGTGTGAAAATTCGAAGCGCATGCTAGCAAGCGCACGATGGCAGGTCAATCGAGTAAGGCGAAACGATTGGTGTTGTTCTTGTGAACGATTGTGGTGGGGTGATACCATCGGCGCGAAATCGGAAGGCTGGGGAATTGCGATGGAAACAAGGAGCGCATTGCCGGTGATCGACGAGGCAGCCGCTGTGGGCGGGCAGCTCACGCGGCGGGAGGTGGTGCGGCGGCTGTTCGCGGCAGCGAGTGTTGGAACGGCGTGGCCGTTGGTGGCGGCTTCGCATCCGATCCATGAGCTCTTGGGCAATGACGCGGTTCTCGGTGAAGCGGAGAAACTGGGGGTGGCGGATTGGAAACCGCTGTCCCTGAATGCGCAACAGAATGAGAGTCTGATTGCCATTGCGGAGAGCATCGTGCCAGGATCGACGAAGGCGCAGGTGAACCGGTTCATTGACTTGCTGCTGAGCGTGGAT
>WNGP01003127.1_pt1 | contig 13874 bp, 14 predicted proteins | sample 5407671 | NCBI WGS metagenome assembly WNGP01 (sample SAMN13153381, study PRJNA577476) | soil metagenome | isolation source: 40 cm soil or saprolite under Garry oak tree replicate 2 | place: USA:California | collected 2016-06-15 | reverse complement strand
GCAGAGTCAGGACGATTCTGTAGGGTCCGCTCGCAGAGTACGAATGGGTCGCCAGCTCGCCGGATTCGGTTGTTCCATCTCCAAAGCTCCATGAGTAGCCAGTTATCGGATTGGTCCCAGATTCGTAAGAGACACTGCCTGAGGCGTTGAAGGTTACCGCTGGCCGATCAGGGGGTCCGCTGGTCCAAAAGTGAATCTAGGTGCCACGTAGAAGAGGACGAGCTGCGATACAGTGTCGGTGAGCCCGCTGGAGTCTCTGACCGTCAAGGAGACAAGCCATTCTCCCGGGACCCCGTAATAGTCATGCGATACATACGGACTCGTCGTGGTTACCTGTGCGGTGCCATCTCCAAAGTCACAGGTGTAGTTGAGAATCTTCCCCGACGGGGCAAGGCTCCAGTTGCCCTGAAACGAGACGAGGTCTCCGGGGACCGCGCAGAGCACGCAAGGATTGTAGGTGAAGGCTGCCAGAGGGGGAGAGGACCCGTAGGCCAGGATGATGTCGGGAAACGCGCCCAAGAGCATCGCTGAAAGAAGCGTCAGGGATAGGCAGATGAGACGGAGAAGAGGCTTCATCTTTCCGTCGGGCAGCTCAAGGGCTTTCTAGAAAATATGTCTTTGGGCTTTACAAAGAGACTCCTCCGGTTCCTCTCGAGTACTCATCGTTTTGGAATATTTCCGCATACCTAAGGATGATCGGCTAGATGTTCTATCCTGTCCAACCGGACTCAGGATGTTTGAGAATGTCCAGTTCGGCCGAGCCTAGAGCTCAACAGTTGTCGGTAAATGTTCCGAGAAGCCGTGAACGGAGCTGGGTCCTTGCAGGAATCGGAGTAAGGGAATGACGCCGTGAATGACTAGTTTAGCATATCGGTACCAGCAAGGGCACGCAAACCTCTACAGCCTTTTGCTAACCTTGCTCCGTTGCCCATTCACGCTGTTTCGTATGAAATGAAGATCCGGTTCTCGAAGATGGACTGGTCAAGGTGCTGCTTGTTTTCCGCTCTTTCTGGGCCTACCATTCCGACTATTCTTCCATGCACGGCCCATCGCTTGGAGGAATCCTTGTCGACGGGCCAAGAGCAGACCTGGAATGAGTATCAATGCCCAGACTACTATGACTGCGACTTGGTCAATCATGAGTTGTTGAGAAACGGACGAGGGTTCAAGATACGTCAACTGTCCCCCCCAGTCTGGGTCGGGGGCACTCGAACTGGCGACAGCCTGCTGAAGAGTCTCTCCGTGCATCAGGGATGAGAGGAAGCTCTCTGTCCTGACATCCGTGTAGTACGAGCTGACGACACCGTTCCAGCCAACAAAAGCGCTGGCCCCTCTCTCGAAGAAAGCTGTAGCCAGGTCGGGTCTGGCCTGGAGTGTGGAGCATCCCATCTGGATGATGAGGGCTCCATGAAAACCACCTACGCCAGCGGGTTCATCACTGATGAAGCTGGGAGTTATGGCGAAGAATTTGTCGCCAGGCCTCACCAAGGCCTCGGTGACCAAGTTGCTAAGCTGTTCGAGAGAGTACTGGGAGGTCGTGTAGGGCTGGTGGGTCACGATGTTCTGACCGGGCGGTGCCATGGGGCCGGTGGCTGTATGGGTGCGAAATATCAGCATCGAATAGCCCATGAGCGGTAGGTTCCGGAATAAGTCAACCGTGACCTGGCTGGGACCGTAATAGTCGACAGAGTAGCCTGCCGACGAGAGCGTCTGCGTAACATTGGTAATGAAGAATGGATCTGGATCGGTTTGAGAGAGCGTGTCGATCAGCACGGCTCGCTGAGTCGCTCCTCCCAGCCTCAATTGAGCCGCGCCATGTTGATACGGCCAGAAGACCATCAATGCGACGAAGAGGGTGAAGAGGAACAGTAGAGACACTCGCCTCCGCCGATTCCAGAGATGGCGCTGACGAGAATCGCGTGTCGGACCCGTCCTTGTCGGAGGCTTCCCGCCGGGTCGAGTACTGCGGATTTGTCCAAGCGCCTTTTCCAGCTCGTCTTGACGTGAGCTATGTCCCAAGACGAGTCATCTCTTCCAAATCGCTTCATCGATCATGCATATAGGGGTAGCGTAGGCTCTTCCGGAAGGTCTTCTAATCCTCTCTCGGAAGAAGACCACGGCTCTGCGGGGAGCCGAGGATCATCGCGGGAGGGATAAAGCGTCAGTAATGACTCCCCAACGCTTTCCTGGACTGTAGGTGCTTTTGATATCGGTTACTATGTTTGGCGGATGGACGAATTAGCATAGAGGATGACTGGTATGGAATAGTCGCAAGTTTCTGGCTACCCTACATCAAGCTAGGGGCACAGGTGCGGTAGGGTCCTTCTCATCCTTTCTGGAGTCATTCCGACCTCGATGTGCTTTCAAACGCTGGATTAATCCTAGTAATAATCGCAGTGAAGCTCATCGGAGAGATTGTTAAGGCTTGGTTGGATTCTCGTTGGTGTTCAGCGCATTCTCCGCATTGATCGGTTCAAGCCCTACTATGACATTCGGTTCTGACATGCTGGCTTCGTTCTCGAGCCTTATTGGAAGAAAAATCTTGGGGCTTGTTGTCATCTGGATTTTCTTGGTCGTCTCACCACTTCTCGTAAGACATGCTACGACTCGACCGTGATGCATCTCGGCGAAAGCCTATTCATTCAACGCCCCATGTCGATAACAACGTGTCCTAACATGGAAGCCACGTAAGCCTCTCTTGATTTGGAAGGCAATCCAGTAGCATTATGGAGAAACTGGCGGAAGTGCTCAAGGAGACTTTTTATTAGCTGGCCGTGACCCAACCGAAGATTTGGCTCTCTCGACGAGTCTCACCGTTCTAGTGGTTGGTGTATTCTTCGGAATCTATGGATTGATCCTATCGGACAGGTTCCACAAGCCCTCAGCCGCAGTTTTAGGTGCTACTCTAATGGTGGGGACTGGGGTTCTGAGTGAGTCTGAACTCTTCGCGGCGATAAACTGGACAGCTCTCGGCGTGTTACTCGGCATGTTCATCATCGCATCCTCGCTAAGAGAGGCAGGCTTTTTCGAATGGATGGGGCTTCACCTTGCAAGATCGGTCGACGCGCACCCCATACTCATGTACGTTCTGCTGCCTCTGCTAACCGCTGGGATGGCATCGCTTCTGGACATCGTCACGGTTGCTCTCTTCATCGTCCCGTTGACGGTCGAAGTCTTTGATGGTCTCGGGATCGATCCTATCCCATTCGTTATCGCGGAGGTTCTAGCAGCCAACGTTGGGGGAATCTCTACCATGGTCGGAGACCCTACGAACGTGATCATAGGCACCGGGCTCAGCCTCTCATTCGACCAGTTCCTGCTGAACACTGGGCCAATCGCACTGGCTGTTCTTGCTCTGAACACGTCTCTGCTCTATCTGCGAAACCACGGGTTTCTGCATCGTGATGCGCTGAGGAGGCATAGGGAGAGGCGCCCGTTACATTTGCCGAGCCCTGCGAGCGCGGTTAAGGATCGAGGTCTCCTACAAGTCAGCATTGTCAGCCTCGGCCTCGCCGTCAGCTTCCTGATCGTCCACACGTTCCTCGAGGTCTCCGCCGCGCTTGCGACTTTGCTGCCCTCTTTCATTATTCTCGTCTACGAGTCGTCGCGTCAGAGTGAGGTGCGTGACGTGTTAGCGCGGGTGGACTGGCAGGTCTTCTTCTTCTTCGGCGGCCTCTTCATTCTCGTAGCAGGGTTCGCAAAGACCGGGCTGCTCATCAGCTTCGCCAACTGGCTGGGCCAACAATCTGGCGGAAACTTGGCCTTGTCCATTACGCTCGTCTTGTGGACGACTGCTCTCATAAGTCAGATCGTCGACAATGTTCCACTCGTCACAGTCTTCATACCTGTCATCGCGAGCATGGCAGCTACGTCCGGACTTGCCATCGCACCTTTAGCCTGGGCACTGGCGGTCGGGACCGGAATCGGCGGGATGGCTACGCCGATCGGGACCGCTTCCAATCTAGTGGCGCTGAACATTCTGAACAAGGACCGGAAGAGACTGACCTTCACAAGATTTGCGAAGCGATCGGTACCGCTAACTATTCTCGACCTCGCAATCGCAAATGTGATCTTGCTGGTCAGGTTCTAAGCATAGAACCGACTCTACTTCTCAGGATATTTGCGACCAATTGAGAGCGAAAATCAGAGGAACGGTCGGTTCTGCTCCGAGACAAACTCTTGGGCTCAAGAAATTCTAGTTCGTTTTCTCCGGGTCTATGTGGATCCGAGCTTCCTCCTTGAGTAGTTGTTGAATGGCTTCGAGAGCCCTGGACGCGTCGGCCTCTGCGACCATTATAATGTCCTCTGGGGAACAACACTGTATCCCTGCCAGGTTTACATCGTTCAGGGCGAGTTGGGCCGTGATCTTCGCCATGATCCCCGGTATGTCTTTTGCTTCTTGCGGAAAGAGAAGTGAGATTTCGGCGAGGTCAGTCGAGTAGCTGAGGATATCCTTGGGACGAAGCGTTCGACGAAAAGTTTCCAGTGTTTTCATGTCGGCAATCACGCGGATTGACCTTAGCCCAACGATTACTCTGAGATTCTCTCCTCTGGTGGTCTTGATGCTGGAGGCGAATTCGGCTATCTTCTTCATGATCTCGGGACCGTTCTCCAGGGCCAGGTCTGCCATCTTGGTGCGGGTCGCGATTTCGCAGTCCCGGAACACTTTCCGGTGATCATCCTGTTTCTCACTACCAATTGGATAGCGTCGGATGACTCCTAGGACCGCGTCCGGTGTTGAGTTAACGCGGTCGGCCTCTAGAATGTATCGAGCGAGTGCTCTTGAGTTGATGATCCGGCGTTGGAGGCCCTTTTTTATCACGGGGTCTGCTTCGATTAAGTGCTCTATACGCCGTCTGATATCTGCCACGATCAGCATAATTGCGCTACAATTACTTATTCTTGTCCATCTGCGACAATACGGTTAAATGGTTTCTGGAGAATAACCGCATTGAATAGGATATGAAAAGAATCCAAACTGTTCTTGTCACCGCAACATTGCTTACACTTGCCACCTCGCTCCTCGGTTCCATACTTCCAACGCACGCTCAGGATCCCGACTTCAGCATCACAGGTACACCGAGCGGACAGTGTATCCTCTTAGGCGAGAGTGCTTCCTACACGTTTACAGTTTCAAGTCTCGCCGGCTTTCAAGGTAATGTGCAACTGGAGGACAGTATTGATCCCAACGTCAACAACGGTCCAACTCTCTCCTCCATCCCCTCCAATGTGAACGTCGCTCAAGGTCGAAGTGCAGCGTTTGACTTGACTGCATCTACAACCCAGTCGACACCGAACCAGGTCTATGCAATTACGGTATACGGACTGTCAGGCGCTATAGTCCACTCTGCGACGGTCTATCTGGCATTCCAACCACTATGCGGCGCCGCCGGGGGCGCAATCCAGCCGGTCAGCGTCATAGGCGTAATGGCTCCGTACTTTGCCATTGCAGTAAGCATGGTCGGCCTAACGGCAACAGCATCACTCCTCTACCTCAGACGACGCAAAACCGAGTAACCAAGCATAGGCACCCCGGACTATTCCCTTTTTTCTTGGAAGCCTATCCTATCGATAACTGCAGTCGTGATGTCTATCCCACAGACGAAAGAAAACAGTTTCCCAGATTAAATTCCGAAACTTTCGACTGTGCGCAACATTGATGGTCTATCTAGAAATCTATGTCTGAGGAGTTCTGCTCAGTTGACAGAACTCTTCCGTCTTGAATGCAAAACATAGACTGTGGCAGAGACTACACCAATCAAGACGATTGAGATGATTGCGAAATACTCGGCCAGAATGACTGGATTGGCCGGAGAGGTTGCAACTCCACCCACCGTTGAGCCGGGATTGACAATGAAGGTTCCGTGCATCTGGACGGTGTGAAAGACGCAGTAGTAAGTGTAGGTGCCAGGGTTTGCCGTGACGGTAAACGTGAATGTTGGTGTGCCGGGCGGAAAAGAGCTGGAGCATGGGTCTGTGGTTCCACAGTCACCACCTTCACCGCCGTCATTGTCTACGTCTAACTGAAACTCGTGTGCAATGCCGTCGCCGCTTGACAAGACAATCGAAACTATGTCGCCCTGCGCTACGGTAATGGTGGGGTTGGGTTTCGAAGTCGTTCCATTCCAGCCGACATTGATGCAGGAGCCGCTCGTGATCACGCATCCGCTGAGGACTATTGAGACCGAGGCAGCGTGAGCTCGTGGTATGGAGGGTAGCGGATCTGTTCTGTTGGGATGAGCTAGAAGGCCTATCGAAAGAGCCAGGATGAGTGCAAGGGCTATGAATGGTGGGCTACGCAAGGCTGGGCTACTATCGCTGTAGGAACTTTATAACATCATCGGTGGGAAGGCCGAGAGATCATTCGTCGTGGCAAGTCGCCACACGCCATTCGCCGCACTCGCCAGGAAGGTGAAGCTTTGGCATTCCCAAGCCATTGACACTTTTGAACTCGAGATGCTCACGGCAATTAACGGGAGTAGGCTGCTGAAAGCCCGCGCTTGCAGCCAAACCTAAGACGTGCTACTAAGGTGCGGGGACACCCGTCGCTCTGGAAAGAGGCAGAGTCGTAATCAGCATAGAATGCAAGCTTGATCGAGTAGACCCAGAGGCCAACGCCGAGCAACAGCAAGACAAGGCCCAGCGGGCCCAACGAGCGCATAACTAGAAACATCTCCCCGGTTCTAGTTAGGAGCGCCGAGAAGTGGAGGGTTACGTGGAAGACTTGAACGGTTCTCCGATGACAATGTCGCTGGTCGTCCTTTTCAAACAGCACTCTTTTCTATGCCCACAATAGCAGAACGCGAAGACAAGAGAGAAAATTCTCTAAAGCGTGAAGGCTTTGAACAATCTACTCCGGCGTGTGAAGGGCTTCTTCGTGCCTGGTGAGAAGAACGCGTTTCTCCGCATTCAGGAGCTGGCCGGGCTTGCCGAGGAGGCGCTTCAACTACTCGTCAAGATACTCGCAAGCCCGAGCCACGGTCTCAAGGACATCGAGAGCTACACAGAACGGATCAACGTATTGGAGAAGGACGGGGACAAGATTACCCGGTCTCTTGAAGAGATGATTGGGCGAGGCTCGATGACTGCAAGCCTGGACTATGACTTTGGACGACTAGCCGACAACGTAGACAGTATTCTAGACCGGGCGCACGGTCTCTCCAGACAGCTCCGGCGCGTGACGCGGCGTCCGTTGAGAGAGGCTAAGGAGTTCGACTCGGACATCCGGAAGGAACAGATCAGCCTCATCGAGATAGGTCTCGCCCAGCTCCGCATGTTCAGAAAGCTATTGAACACAGCAGGCTCTGACCGGAAACAGGCGACAGACCTGGCGCGCCAGATCGAGGGCCTGGAGGAGCAAGGAGACGATGTCAAGGACGCGATGCTGGACGAGATCTACGGGTCGTGGGAGAAACTAGACTACGCCTCGTTCCACAACTATCTCGAGACCACCATAGAGGCTGATGACATGCTGGATCTCTGCGAAGACGCTTCCGATCTTGTCATATCTATCACGAAAGCTTTGGGCGCTTAGGGCAGAGAATGACCGCGCCGCTTGACACTGCCTCACTGGTACTCGCGGGTCTATTGGGCATGGTCGTGGGGGGAAACAATCTTTCAGCATGCTCCGGTACAATAATCGGGAGCGGAATGGTCCGCCGCCGAACCGGAATACTCCTGGCAATAGCCGGCTACATAACAGGGCTGGTAATAGAGGGCCCTAAGCTCTTCAGAGTCACGGAAGTCTTCCTCCCAGCTAACACATCCACTGGCGCCTTCTCGATCCTGCTGGCCTCACTTCTCGTGTTTCTAGGCGGCGAATTCTTCAGAGTCCCCCTCTCGCTCTCCAAGGCGCTCACAGGGGCAATTCTTGGCGTCAGCGCCGCTCTAGGAATACTAGGCCAGACCAGATACCTTGCCCTGATACTCGGCTTCTGGTTCCTCGTCCCCCTAGTCGCAACCGGACTGGGATTTCTATTGATTATCCTCGATGACCGGATGAGCCCAAGAAACCTCTGGTTCAAACTGACACTGCTCAAAACAGGTCTGCTGCCACTGGCATTCCTCTCCGCCTACGTTCTCGGCGTCAACACTCTCGGCCTCATCGCCGGAGTACCCTACAACCAGAGCTTCGACGCAACAATAGCCGTGGGGCTGGGAGCAACCGTCGGCGCCTTTCTTCTAGGTAGAGGAGCACTGAGAAGGTTGACCGAGGGCATCTTCAGCCTCCGGTATCCCAACGCGTTCTTTGCCCAGCTCATCGGATCCGCGACAGTCGAATTGGCCAACCAGCTCGCGGTACCGTTATCTATTACGGAGACAGTATCCTCAGGTATCATAGGATCAGGACTTGGACGGAGGATGAGAGTCCTGAATGTCCGCAACATATTCCTCATCATATCCAGCTGGATCATCTCACCCATAGCAGGATTCCTGCTAGCCTACATCATAACAAAGCTTCTGTAGACCGAAGAACTATTGGGATCAGCCGAACAAGCTGCATCCCAGGATACTCGAAAGGTACTGGCAGTCACTTTGACTAGTTGCATTCTGTTTAAAATTGCGTCGAACCATATGAAACAACCGAGCGAAAAACGGCGAGCGTTCTAAATTGGCACCCTCCTTTGACGAGGAATCTGACAAGCATAGGCACGTTTCAGGCCTTGTCAAATTTGTAATCTTAGCCCAGGCAGCTATCATACTCTCATTTACCGTCTGGACGTATCAGGAATACCTGAACAACGTGTATCTCCAAGAATACATCATCAGCCTCTTCCGGACAAGCCTCATCGCAGACGCAATCTTGTCCATGGTGACAATCTCAGTATTCGCGCTCGGCACGTTCACCCTGCTTGGGTCAATGAGCAGCAGACATCGAGAGAACGACGAGTGGAGCGTCTCGCCACAGCGCACAGACGAGGGCCTTGAGCTATTGTCTGTACCGTCGGTGCCCGTTCTGGACACAGTTGAACCCCCAACCCCTAAGGCGCCGAGAACGAGCCGACGACGCCACCGGAAACCGAGAATAGACGCCGATGATCTTTATCGCTCCATGCTTCAACACGCTGACGATCACAGATACTAAGTCCAACACTTCTCTCGAAGACTCGCCACCCAGAGACAATCTCAAGGCCCACGCGCTCATTCCTAACCCCCTTTAGTAACAGTAACTCGCCTGGCCTGATCACACGTTCATCGCGTGGACTATGGGAGTCCACATAGTCTTGGGGCAGGGTCTGGTATGGTACGTCTATTCCCAAATCGGAGCAGCACTATAGACAGTTCGGAGAAGGGAATTGGAATCGGTCGACCAAGACTCTCCAAAGGCACGATTCCGATTCGGGTTTTCCGGTAAGCGTAAACGCGCGAAACCGCTCGAAGAAACGGCCAGCCTCAGTGTCTCATCGGATGATATTCTGGATAGTCTCACAAGGCAGGCGTCGTCCCAAGTAGGACTCGGAGAACAACAGACGCAGAGTCTCGAACTGATAGGCGAAACCGATGAGCAAGGTCTGTTCTCTGAACCGACTCTCGCAACCGTGGGACATACAAGACTAGAGACGGGAAGAAATCTTGGGCGCTACGCCATTGTTCTGATGTGTCTCGGAGGACTAGCAATAGTCTGGCTCTACAGCTCCGGAAGACGAATCTTCGAGGCGATCCAATGGGACGCCATAGTCCAGAAGACGGGAGTTCAATCGGTGTTTGCCAATCCTGCCCAGATCGCGATCATGTCCATCTTCGCAATGATAATTGCTCTCTGGATCGCGTACAGGAGAAGAGCTTCACGCCTTCAAATCCCAATCTGATAGTTAGTGGCTAAGCGGGACTGGTCGACTGAGCGACCAGCCGGAGTTGGCGTCTGCTGCCCAAGGTTCTATGATGTCTAGATTCTTATTATGCCGGGAACGAACAACCAGACATCCTCCCTGCGACACCGCCGGGCTTCTCAGCTTCAACCTCGTCTTCAACGTTAAGAGTCGGTCAGAGCTTTGGTCTAACAGAATGCCCCATTATCAGGTCGGACATTTTTCGAGTCGTGGGCGGACCATGTCTACGGACATGTTCGATGGAATGGGCAGATCGGGATGGCGACGTGAGCGTATCATCTCGACTCCTGAGACTGTCTGTCCAATGTGCAGGAGGGTCAGACGGCTGTCGGGCGAACGCCGATGTGCGATACACCTCAAAGCCGCGACCCTGGAGACTCATCACCCCGAGTTTGACACCAAGAGCGTAGTCGGCTCGAGCCCGCCGGGGGTCTTTGTAGGCCGGTTTGGCTATCCGAAAGTCTTCGTCGGACCCATGGTCCCGCCCGTCTCGGGGGACACGACGATTCTTGACACGCCGGAATGGTGGATGGGTAAGAGCTTCGACGAGATAGTCGACTACCGGTATAGCCTGCTTCGAGGCTACAGCAGAGCCGACATCTTGGAGGCACGTGAGGGTAGCAAGGTCATCGATACATTGCAGGAGGTTGCGATGATGACAAAGCCTGTTGAGACAGAGCTAGTCCTCGCAAAGCCTCCCCGTAAGGTCTTGGACATGCGTGAGGATTCCCAACCCTTCGGCCCCATCGCGCCACTAGCCTCCTTCCAGACCGGAAACTCTTCCGTTGACGACAGGATCGAGAAGGCATTCTACGACCGAGATCTACGAGCAGACGACGCTGTCCTCCAGCTCTACAGGGACAATGTTCTGGTGACTAGGATTCAGAGAGCCTTCAGCCTAGGTATGTTCGGTGAGGGTAAGAGGAGGAAGCTTGTCCCCACCCGCTGGAGCATCACAGCGGTCGACAGCAATCTCAGCCTGAGGCTGATAGCCCGGCTCAGACACTACCCGCCCATCGGCGAGTATCGCGTCTACAAGTACACCTACCTCGACAACGTCTACGTTGGAATCCTCACCCCCGAGAGCTGGAGGTTTGAATGGATCGAGGCCTGGTTCGAACCCGAACTTCTCGCCACCAGCTTCCCAGACGTAAACATGGACAAGGATGTTGAGACGATCGACTACACCTCGCCCGGAGGATACCGGCCCGTAATGCTGGGAGACTCAGAAGGATACCGAGGACGGAAAACCTACGCAAAACCCGGAGGTTGCTACTACTCTGCAAGATTGGCCGTCTCTGAACATCTCGACTCGATAGGAAGACAAGCCGGAGCAATAATGCTGAGAGAGATCCACCCCGGGTACATAATGCCAGTCGGGGTCTGGAATGTTAGGGAGAGCCTGCGAGCACTCCTGAAGACAAGATTCGAACGGTTCGACTCCATGGATGGAGCGCTGAACTACGCCACGACAATACTCGAGATACCAAAACGTGGCTGGATCGAGACCTCAGCTCTTCTACAGAAGGCATACTTCCAGAGAAAAATCAGCGAGTACAACTAAACACGTTCTTCTCCTTGTCATTCTCATCTTCAGGGTGGTTGGAGTAAGCCTCTGATCGTGCTGACTATCATCTTGTTTCTTCGGATAAGTAATTTGGCTCTAGTAGAGAGAATCAGAAAAAAGAGGATGGGTTGTTGTTGGGTTTTGTCTAGTGCTGTGCGACTTGGAAGCATGCGACATCGTACTGTGATACGGCTGCCGAGTTTGCTGGGGTTTGAAGGGTTTGTCCGGAGCCGGCATAGACGTTCTCAGCATTCGCGAATCCGTTTGTGTTGAAGCCTGCTGGAGATAGGGGGCCAGTCGGGAAGACAGACTGACAGCTCTGATTGGGCTGACCTGAAGTGCCTGTGTTAGTGTCAGCTGCGACGGGCCGTGCGAGGAATGGTATTGCCGCCAGAGACAGCAGTGCTATTGCGAGTAGAAGCTTATTGGTCATTGTCATTTTTGTTGCCTCAAAGGCAAACGGCAATAAAGTGATTGTCGCATAAAAAGGTTACTATCATAGTAGTAGGTACTGGACCTAGCCTTCAAGCGAGTACGGATTATGCTATTTTTTTCAACGATACGCTATGTTGTTCTCGTCAGTCTTCGTTGGCTTCGATTCTGAGCTGGTGAAGCTCACCGTCTGCCTTCATCACGGTGATGACGACTAGTCTGCGTTCAACGTCCACCTTCAGAATCCTGCCGCACTGCAGAACATGTTTAGCGTCTCGGGGGATACTCGGCCCTTGGTCCTGCTTGACCTTGATCTTGGGCTTGTTCTGGTTTTCGAGTATCTTCTTTATGCCATCATAAAGGCTGATTACTGCTTCGTTGTCCGTGTCCAACTCCTTCGGCTCTTCCCATGCAGCCAACTCGATCCCCCCAGTCTCTAGTACCCATAATCACAGATGGGTCTGCCAATTGCAGGTCGTTACCAGACCCTAATCCGTCAAGTGACGCGGTCCCGGGATGGAAAGACAGCGCGAGATTGGAACGTCGGATACCGTTAGTTGCACGATAAACTCCACTATTGACGGTTTGACCAACGCGTTTGAGTTCGGAGAAACACGTGATACGCCTTGTCTAATCTGTAGACTACTTACGAGAGTCGAAATGTAATCGGGGAGCCTTCTATATCCAGTGGCTTCTCTTGAAGTAGTAGACGAATCCGAGAGCCGTGATCACCATTGCTGAGACAAAAAGATAGAATCCCAGAGGGCTATCGCTCCCTGGTTCGAAAAAGCCAGGAGTGAAGTTTGTTCCGTAGATGCCGGCCAGGAGGCTGAGTGGGAGAAATATCGTAGCGACGGCCGTGAGCACCTTTATCGTATTATCCGTCGACGCCGAGTGTAGGCTGATGTAGAGGTCTCGAACGTCACTCGTCCTGTCCCTATCATTGTCGATCGTCTCCAACAGCTGAAAAGAGTGGTCATAAACGTCCCTGAAGCTCCTGAGACTTGAATCCGCGACGAAAGGAACCGCTCCGCGCATCACCATACCAAGCATATCCCTGGTGGGAGTCAGAGAGCGCCTCAAGACCATCAGCCGTTTTCGCACACCTCCTATCGTCGTCACGATCTGCACAACATTCTCCATCCTCCTCACCCGGGTCTTGAACGTAGTGACCGCCTGTTTGTCAAGCTCCTCAAGCCGATTCTCCACCTCGTCCAGAATCGGATAGTAGGCATCCACCGCAAAGTCAAGGAAGACATAATAGAGCAGATCTGGCGATGGGATGTTTCCGAGCGGGGCAAGACCCCTGGCTCTGATCCGGGAGTCTACTGCTTGGATGAGCTCCGACTCCATTGAGTGGACGGTTATGATCCAGTTTTTCTGGAAGAAGATGAAGAGCTCGATTATCTCGCTCCTGTGATTTTTAACAATCGGCACATGGATTACAGCGAACACATTCTTCCCATAATCTTCCAGCTTTGGTCTCTGATCCTTGTGGATCACATCTTCCACGGCGAACTCATCTAGGCCAAATCTCTCCTTCAGCTCTCCAAGCTCCTCCTCGGTCGGGCTCTCCGCGTCAACCCAGAGCATCTCCCCATCACGAATCTGTTCGGGAAAGTCTTTCACTGTCTCAGCTGGCGCAGCACCATCTCTCTGCCCGAGAAGTGTGAGCGTGATCAATGGCCGCGGTTGTGAACGGAGCAGAACGGGATAATAAGATTCATGAGACCTTACCTGCCTCTAGTCTTCGAGAGTAACACAACCAGCAGTACATAGATCCTCTAGATGGTCCAGATCATGTTCAAGAGTAGGGTGGGGGCCTTCTAGACGAGTCTCGTCGATCTTCTCATCGCGGTCGGGAGTGCGGGACTAGTCGTTTTTAGCCTGCCCACGGCCCTCAACAAGAACTCTCAAGTTCCGAGAAAAGCCGCCAGCATTCCAACAGCCTCCATCCTGACATACTTCGTCCCTCTATTCGCAACTAGCGGACTTATCCTCACGTCCCTCACAATTGCCGGGCAAGCCATAGTCTGGTGGCTCAT
>WNGP01003126.1_pt1 | contig 13875 bp, 14 predicted proteins | sample 5407671 | NCBI WGS metagenome assembly WNGP01 (sample SAMN13153381, study PRJNA577476) | soil metagenome | isolation source: 40 cm soil or saprolite under Garry oak tree replicate 2 | place: USA:California | collected 2016-06-15 | reverse complement strand
GCGGGATCGGCCAATCGCCCTTCATGAGGTGGAGGTCGGAGTGGCAGACGCCGGCGGCGGCGATGCGCACAAGGGCCTCGCCCTCATGGGGTTCCTCGAGGTCGACGGTCTCGATCGAGAGCGGGGCCCCGACCTCGCGCAGGACAGCGGCTCGGGTTTGGATGCCTGAAAGCCTACAGTCGCCGGCCCGTGGAGTCAGAGTCCGATCGGCTGCCCAGCGACTGCGATGCCGCGGTTCGCGTTATGTGAGCTACCGCCCACTAGACTTCGACCGACGAACCGAGTCTGTAAATGAATTGGACTGAAGGTTTGGTACTTGGGGTGTTGTACCCCGTCTCCCGCTCCAGTTTTTGATCTCACAGTCAGCCCCAAAAGGCGGTTTTGACCCCTACGCTGACCCCTACCGGGCGCGGATTGCTGAGCAGCGTTCTTTGAGAAGGGTCTCAGCCTCACAATTACCCCGACCTGCCACTGGCCCTGGTTGGCTGGTAGCTCCGTCCTGACGGGATTTTCGCGCCGCACTTGGCTAAAAGCCGGCGCCGGCCCAAAGCTTGCCAGCAAGTCGGTTGCACCGAAGGCCGCAGGATTAGCCCCTCATCGGAGTCGATAAGTGAACTGGACCGAGGGCATGGTACTTGGGGCCGCGGCTCCCGTCTTCCCGCTCCAGCTTTCCAACTCAGAATCGGCCTTCGGAGACCGTTTTGACCCTAATCAAGGCGCTCCCCACTGGCTAGACGCCGATGGTAGCGACGAGTGAGGTTGAGTGGATTATCCGAGAAGGCAGTTAGGCTGCGTCACACCATGAAACTAAATCCACGAGCCCTTGCGACTGGCCTCGCCACTGGACTCACCGCATGTTTGCTGACTACCTGTGGCAGCGCTACCACCAGCACGTCCTCGCCCTCGCCTGCCTCAAGCGCATCCCAAGGCTCAAACATCACGGCAACATGCCCGCCGGCGTCGCTGGTAGATTCGACGCTCGGATCGACTGGCAGCACATTGGCGCCAGACAGTAAGCCGTCCATCCTCAGCTGCTCGTATCTCGGGACCGCGTTGTCGAGGATCGACTTTCAACTGGACACGGCCGCAAGTTTCACCGCGCGCAAGCAACAGTTCGCAGCCGCGGGGCATAACGTCGTGGACGTCGCCGGTCTCGGCGACTCCGCATTCGCCGCTGACGGAGGAATTTACCTCGCAGTCCTGAAGGGATCGATGTCGATAACGATCGTTGCGCCTGGGAGCTCCGCGACTCAAGTCGAAAATCTGGCTCGCCTCCTGGTCACCTGAGCCGATCTCGTCCTCCCGAGCTAGTCAGTGGGGCGAATCATGGTCGCGAGGCGCATGCGGTCATAGCGTGGTGTAGTGGTGATGTGACCGACCCACGGGGCGGGCGAAGTGGGCAATCGCTTCTTGGAGTTCGAGCAACGTTTGACGCGGAAAGTCGTCTCTTTGATCCTGACGGCGCAGCCAGCCGGGCAATTCCAACTCAGTGTCTGACATCGTCCAACAATCCTCTCATGGCGAGCTTGGAACGCCGCTCAGCGCTCAGCGCAGAGTAGGAGGTGCGCGGCCGTGTCGGCACGCACCCGGTTGAGGCGCGCTACGTTCCCTGAAACCCATGAACATCGCCTCGTAGGTCCGGCGTCAGTCGATGCCGCACCACAGCACTCGGCGCATGACGTTCACCTGATCCGAGATCGAGACGGCCGTTAGCACAGCGTTCAGGCCGATCTAACGCGAAGGTCGGTGGTTCGATCCACCGCAGCCCACCATCACTTTCCTTCTCCGGCTTGAGCCAGTTCTTCGTGCCGGCACCGGATTGCTATCTGGTTGGTATCCGGTTGCTATCACTTCCGGCGACCCATGGCCGCGGTCGAGCGATTCGAGTTCAGATTTGGCTCCCCTTAGTGGACGCCCTTCGAACTTTTCTCCTCGCTCCCCTCTGAAGCGTAGGAGATCCTCGGTCATGCTTCGTTGTCCAGCACCTTGCGCGGCCGATCGGCAACATAGACTCATGAACGCAATCCGATCGCTAACCCTCTGAATGCCATGCACACGGTTGACCGTCCACCAGAGACCACCAGAGTCGTTGTCGAGTCCAGACGGTCTTGAGGGGCACGGCTCGTCCACGGGAGTCCACCGAGGTCCACTGGATAGGTGTCAAACCTCCCAATCGGATCTTGGCCGTTGTGCCAACACCAAGGCTCGGGTCTAGTCGGTGCTTGGCCGTCCCGGCGTCTTCCTAAAATCCGTGTCGGCTGTGTAGGCCGTCAACGAGTGAAGCGACGGTATGGAGCTCATCAGCCCACTGCGGTTGGCATAGCTTTCTGACCGATACGTGGGGCGCGGCCGAGTAGAACAATGCTGACCGCCACGAACCAAACAACCACCGGCGTGGCGCCGAGAATGATGGGCAGCAGCCCGACGGGTCCGTTGTTGCCAGTGCCCCCGAAGATGGTCAGAGCTGCGACCACGTCGAGAACGGCGGCGGCGGCGCTCAGCCAACCCACCCAGCGCGGCAGTATCGCGGCGCGGAGGACCGCGTAGGCGGCGGTCCCAAATGCTATTGCGGCCGGTAGATAGAGGAACGTGAGCGCCATCCAGGCCCCGGCCCAGGCAGCGCGGACGATCGTGGGATCGGTCCCGGGCCCGCTTATGAATACTGCGGTCGCTTCTGCGGCGGAGCCAACGATCAGAATCGCGGCCGTTACCAAACCGGCCCCGAAGAAGAGAGCGGCTGCCCACTCCCAGTCTTCACCCGCACCTCGAATGACCGCACGAATGCCCGTGAACTGCATCAGTAGGACAACGGTGGCCACATTGGTCAGGAAGGCGTCGCCCATGAAGAGGCCGCCGTTGGAATTGATCCAGCTCGCGTACTTGTTGGCGTCTCCGAAGTCAGGCGGGTTGCCCGCCACAAGGAAAAGGACAAGGGCGGCGACCTGAATGACCACGTAGACGATTCCAAGGACACCGGTCCACCTACGCCAGTCCCAACTTTTCACGGTCCCTCCTTAGGGTGCGACCAATAGCGCGCGGCCAGCATTTAGGCAACTGTTGAGTGAGCCGACAGGAGACAACGATGCCGACTGCTAGCTGGAACACCAGGTCCATATCTGACGAGCTAGTCCAAAACGAGGCCAGGACCACTGAACCGACGGCGACATCCAGCTCAACATCGGACCGCGCCAGTAGCTTCATTGAGGCGGTTTCGACCTCGGCATAGGGTTCCCCGCCGATGATCCTCTTGCCCACTAGGATGATCCTCTTGCCCACTAGGTAGAGCGCGTGCGTAAGCATTGCCCACATGGTGCCAGGATTCGCCGTAGTTCGAGTCCGTTCTAGGTCAGGTCGGGGAGGTTGTCTGCGCAGACGACATGTGGCAATCAGCCAACCCGAAACCACGACATCTGGGGTCAAAGTGTACTGACGATTTGGCTCCCCTTAGTGGACGCTCTTCGAACCCCGCTGTCTGCCGCTGGACCGGAAGTCATCGAGACTTTGGACCGGTTCCGCTTTCTGTCGCAGCATGCCGGCTGGCTCCACCGTTGCGGGTAGCGTTCGACTGCGGCTCGGGTGGGCCGGGAGGGAGTCAAGCCCAACGCTTTTGGGGAGGTTTTACAGCTTGCGAGATCTATCTATCCAGCCATAACAGGCCGGTCCTCATGCGGCGAAGAAACCAGCCCGCCAGGTTGGATGGGAAGGCAACCAGCCGAGCTCGCGTTTGGCCTTGGCGTTCGAAGCACCGCGACCCTCGCTGAGCAAGGCCGTTGGGAAGCTACCGGCCGCGATGCGGCCGACCCAGCTCGGAAGCCGAAACGGTGGCGGCGCGCCTGCTTCACGGCAGAAGGCCGGGATCCACTCGCGGGCGGCGACAGGTTCGTCATCGGTGATGTTGTATACCCCGGTGCCTCGTTCCAGGGCTGCCACCGCAGAAGCAGCTGCATCGTCGACATGGACGAACGAAAACAAACCACCTCCGGAGCCGATGATCGGTAATATGCGGAGCTTGGCTTGCCTCTCGAAGTCTCCGCCTCGCCCGAGGTAGGTGCCTGGTCCGTAGAGCTGGCCGTAGCGCAGCACCACTCCGACGATGCTTCCAGACGAAAGAGCCATGCGCTCGCCTTCCAACGTCGCGCGCACCAGGCCCCCAAAGGGCTTAGGCGCGTCGACCGCAAGTGGAGCACCCTCGTCAAGCACCCTCGGGCCAGCCATTGCATACATGAAGCCGATCGACTGGTAGATAAAGTGGCGCGCGCCGACCTCGGTGGCGGCCCGCAGCAGATTTCGTGTCCCCTCAACATGCAACCGGTTCGTCGCCGCGTACGAGGAGCTCAGGCGGCGCGGGTTGTAGTCCTTGGGGAGGGAGGTCATTTGGTTCATCAAAGCGCCCGGCCGGAATGACCTCACCGCCGCGCAGACGGCAGCCTCGTCGAGAGCATCGAGGACAATGGGCGTTACGCCAAGCTGCTCGAGCATCTGGACCTTTGACTGCCGCCGCGTCGTGACTACCACTTCGTGTCCGGCGGCGACGAGCCGCGGCAAGAGCGCTTGCCCGATGACTCCACTACCGCCAGCGACGAGCACCTTCATTGTCTGAGGTCGGCTGCCCGGTGGGCGAGTTCCAAGTAGACGGCTAGCCCCAGAGCCACCGCGATCAGCGTGAGCGCGGGCAGATCGGTGGCGGGATGTCCACCGAGGTGCAAATCCAAGAGGTGGGCGACCAGATGGAGCAGAGACGCGATCAAGGCGCCAATTAGCGCGACCATCAGTCCGCGGGCAATCAATGCACCTGCGATCAAGGCCACACCCAGTCCGACCTGAAAGGCGCCTACGTCATGTAGGAGGTGCGAGTTGTAGGGGGTGAAGTTCGCCACTGTCGCGTAAAAGCTGGTCGGAGCCAGGAACGACCACAATCCAGTGCCAAGGTAGAAGAGGCCAACGATCGCACCGATCCAGCGCGCGATCATCCGGTCGCGAGCACCCCGTTCAGCAAGAGCTCGGTGACCTGATGGGCGCGTTCGGCTACGAAATCTTGAGAGTCGGGATCGAAGCCGAGATCGACGGTGAGTGGACGCGCCACTAGAGGGAACCAGCAGAGTGAGATTGCGCTCAATAGAAAATGGTTCGGATTCACCCCTGGGTGCAGGCCGCTACCGTTATTGAGCGCGTCCATCGCCTGGGCGATCGCCCCTAGATGCTCTGGCAAGCCCGTAAGGAAACGTCCCCCGTCGAGACACTCACGGACGACGAGGCGCACAAAGTTCGGCCGTTCGTTGAGGAACCGAAGGTAGTGGCCCAACGAGTCTGCAACGGCCTGCCCAAAGGATCCGCCAGCGAAACTCGTACCCACTATTAGCTGAGCCGTTTCCTCGAAGGCATGTCCCAGTACGGCGCGATACAACTCCTCCTTGGAGCTGAAGAAGTAGGCGGGAGTGCCCCGCGATACACCCGCCGCGTTAGCAATCTCAGCCATGGTGGTGCGCTGATAGCCGCGCTCTGCGAACAGAGCCTCGGCGGCGACCTGAATTGCCCGGCGCGTACGCGTGGCATCGCGAACCTTGGGGGTCCTTGTGGCTTGCATAACTTGCTGGTCAACCAGTAAGTTATCAGATCCATGCTGGGCGTGAATCACCCTCGCAGCCGAGGCCCTGAGGACCTCCGGCCTCGAGATAACCGGCTCGGAAATGTCCCGCACGAAGTTTTGCCCACAGCCATTGAGCAAATATGGGATTGGACAGCCAAGAGCAGGCTCTAGCTGGATGTGCAGCGAGTCCCGTTGAAGGACGTCGCCCGGGCATCTGACGAAATTAGCCAGGGCAGGAGGATCTTCATCGGTCCGTAAGCGGAGGTATAGCCGCTACTCAGAAGTTCGAATCCGCGCTAGGTCGCTCCGGAGAAACCGGCGAATCGAACAATCTGTGGTAAGCGGGAGTCGCGAAACTACAACATCTAGGGTCGAGATCAGCGAGCGAATTGGCTCCCCTTAGTGGACGCTCTTCGAACTATGCTGCGGATGCCACCAGCCGAGGTTCTCGAGAGGATCGTGGACCATCATCTCGGGCTGCCCTGATTTCCCGTCGCAGGCTGAGGTAGAGAGGGTTCGGCTGGCTCGAGTTCGGCTCTAGGCGGGATGTCCAGATATAGACAACGCGAAAACCGTGCCAGCGATGGCGGCACCTAGGATCGCATGCGAAGCCTAGGCATCAACGCCTACCACGCGAGGAAACTGCCCGGCCGCTTGACAGCTCGGATCGTCGTTTGGTTACGAAGATCCATCCGCTAGGCGCGCCTACTCACCGCCAAAGAACTTGCCGTTCCGCTCCCGACCAATCTCCGCGAACCTTGTCGCTGACGTGCTGGCTGGATCGGATACAAACATGAAGCCCGCCTCTTGCGCAGTCCATTGGATGGTAGCCGAGCATTCGTGGTATTCACCCGCGTAGCCGTTCACGAGGTCTTTGACCTTGAGCGCAGCCGTCTCGCCGCTCCATTCCATGTCGAACGAGACAGTCGCCGCCGGATTGGGGGAAGGGATTGTGTCCACCAGGGGGAAATCAGCGACCTGGAACGAGGCGCGGACACTGCCGAGGTCGATCTCGACGGCGCTTGTCGGTACGGCCGCAGTCCAGAAAAGGCCGCTGGGAGGAATTCCGGCGTTGAAATCGTGGATGTGTCCCTGGCCCACCGGGCCAGTGAAGAGATCCAGTCAAAACACCCCAAACGCACCGCGATGAATTCCGCCGTCGACCCCGATGTACTCGCCCACCAGGAAGCGGTTATCGACGCTGAAACTGAGCCTGGTGGTGGCTCCGGTAACGGTGTCGGTGCCCGTGCCGGCACCCCTCAGCTGACCGATCCCGACCATGCCGTTGAAGTTGTTGATGGTCGAGACCTCCTTCCCGCGGCCGGGCAGGAAGTGATGGGTCCGGTTATCGCCGCCCGGAATCGGGGTCGGCTCGACGACCTGGTCACTCTCCTCTGCCAGAACGATCGGCGCGTTGAGGAGCTCGGATCCCATGGCGGCAAGCAGAGCTCCGGTGGCGGTGGCTCCCAGCGCACGACCCAAAAGTTGGCGGCGCGACAGGCTATGCGACCAGATATGAGAGTGGGTGAGGTGGCGGAGCATCCATTCCTGCTCTGAGGGAGTCATTGCTGCTGCCTCCGGTACTTTCAGGCTGTGAGCGAACGGCGATAAAGTCCTACCTGGGCCAGTAGCCATTTGGCTTACGCATGGATCCCTGGTCTTTCGAGGGATCCAGATGCCCTGATTGGGACTAGTACCAACCGCATGGTTGCGCTGGGGGCAATCGCCCTTTGATGGAATCTTCCGGAAGGTTCATCCACCTGGACCCGCCTGACGAGGCGTTGTGTGCGCGCGTCGCCGAGCGCGACGTCGCCGCCTTCGAGGCTCTCTATGACCGCTACCGGGACCGTGTCTACGCCTGGGCCGCCCACGTCCTCGGTCCACGTCAGGCAGAAGACACGACACAGGAGGTCTTCGCGCTGCTCTGGCGCCGCGCCGGGCAGTTCAATCCGTCGCGCGGCCAGTTCACCCAGTGGTTCTGGGCGCTGACCCGGAATCACATCCTTCGCGACCTGCGTGGGATCAGCCGGCAAAAACGAACCCAGATCGCCGACCAGATCGCGGCGCTCATCTCGACGGCGATCGCCGAGGGCGTCGAAGAGGCGGCATTCGCGAGAGTGGACACCCAGCGGGCGCTTGACACGCTCGGTCGTCTGCCCCCCGACCAGAGACGGGTCCTGGTCATGTCGTACTTCGTTGGGCTCAGTCATTCGGCAATCGCCGAAGAGCTCAGCCTGCCCCTTGGCACGGTGAAGAAGCGGGCTCGACTTGGCATGCAAAAGCTGCGCCAAGCGCTGATCGCCGATGAGACGTCAGAAGAACCAATCCAGCACAAGGAAGTGAGACCAGATGAACGACGATGAGACGCTCGATCGCCCTGAGGAGATGCCGGAGGCCGCGGACGCGCTGACTGCAGCGCTCGCGGCGGCTTCGCGGCATCGCTCGCCGCCAGAACTGCGTCAGCGTGTGGTCCGCAAGGTGGTGCGAGGACGGCGGCTCGCCCCCATATGGCGGTACGCAGCAGTGGCCGCGATCGTCGCTACCGTAACGGGGATAGTCACCTGGAACGTCGCGGCGGCGCAGCTGGCCACCTCGCCGCACGCCAACGCAGATGTCGCACAGCTCGAAACCACCAACGAAGTGGTGTTCGACGTCATCGCGTGCAAGGGCGGGCACGTTGCCGTCCTCCGCGCCACCCAGCAGGGTTCGGTGAGTTACGGGAAGCTGTACACGTGCCCGACATCAGAAGACGTCGTGTTCATGTCGGGGAAGCTCTCCTCACCGCCGAGCGGGAAGACGTACGAGCTGTGGCTGACCGCGGGCGGCGTGACGCGACTCCAAGGCGCACTTCAGGTCTGGCCTTCTCTTACTGGATCCGGGTACTACTTCGGTTCGATCACCTTCAAGGCTGACCAGAAAGATCCGAGCTACGAGGAGGCTCAACTCACCCTGCAGCCCGCCGGCGGCGCCGCACCCTACAACACAGTCCTGCGCTCGAACGCACCATAGGTCCGAAGGCGTCAGGGGATCCAACCGCGGAACCCGAGCCTATTGACAGCTTAGGAATCGTGCGCAGCAAGTACTCCTGGTTCGCTCCGTTGGCGGCCGTGGCGGCCATTGGGCTGGTGACCTCGCCCGCGCTGGCCGCAATCAACTCCTGGGCGGCCACCACCAACATGAATTCCGTGCGCGCTGGCCACACCGCGACGCTCCTCACGGACGGTCGGGTACTGGTGGCCGGCGGTGGCTATGACGCGAGCGCCGAGATCTACGATCCCGCGAGCGCAACCTGGACTCTGACCGCGCCCATGAATGTTTCCAGAGGCGATCACGGCGCGGTGCGCCTTGGCGACGGCCGGGTCCTTGTTGTGGCCGGGAACCCGTACGACGCCGCCAGTGCCGAGATCTACAATCCGGCGACCAACACGTGGGTCCTGACGGGCAGCCTGAACGTCCCGCGCAACTACCCCACAGCCGTCCTCTTGAACACCGGTCAGGTCCTCGTCGTGGGAGGCCAGAATCCCAATACAGGGGCAGCGATCGGCAGCGCCGAGTTGTTCAACCCCAGCACGGGCACGTGGAGTTTGACCGGGAGCCTCAAGACCGCTCGCTATTACCACACGGCGACTCTGCTGTCCGACGGCACCGTCCTCGTGGCCGCGGGCTACAACTCCAACGGCCTCCTTGCCAGCGCGGAGCGGTACAGCCCTGCCACCGGCAGGTGGAGCCCGGCCGGCTCGCTGGCCGTCGCGCGCCGAGCCGCGATGGCCGCCCTGCTTCAGGATGGCCGCGTGCTCGTGGCGGGAGGTGACGGCTACGGCGCCTTCAGCTCTGCCGAGATCTTCAGCCCTGCCACGAACCGCTGGAGCTCAACGGGATCGATGACCGTCGCGCATGCTCTCGCGACGGCCACTCGACTCAGTGATGGGCGGGTGCTGATCGCCGGCGACGCCTACCAGGGGGACGTCTACTCGCCCTCGACCGGGACATGGAGCGCGACGGGCTACATGGTCTACAGCGGCCTGTATGAGACGGCCGCCGCTCTGCTCGGCGATGGTCGGGTGCTGCTGACCGGCGGATACAACAACACATGCGACCCCACCTTCGACTATTGCGGGCCCAACCTAACCAACGGAGCGGAAATCTATTCGCCCTAGGGATCACCGTCGTTGCTGTACGAAACGGCCTCTCAGCTTACCGATCCACGTACCATTGGCTGACCTTCCGCAGCTTTCACTTGCCCCGATGGGTTTGATTCTCTCCGCCGAGGACTGCGGGGAAGCTGGGCTCGCAGGCAGATGGTGCATGAAGCAACCGGCCTATCCAGCGGAGCTGGGTTGGAGAGACGCTCAAGCAGCTCCGGATAGGTAGTCATATATAGGAAGCGCCGGGGTCCGACACCAGAGTCGACTTCGAATCCATCCTGGGCCCTCGGGAGGAAGCAGGCACGTGGGCCATCTGGGGTGGTCGTCGAGTTCGAGAGCGCAACATGTGGGGCCGAGCGCAGATGGCAAATTGGCTCCGGACCAGGGATTCGAACCCTGAACCTTGCGGTTAACAGGTCGCTGCGCCCGGTTCAGAAATGCCGACTCGAATTCGCTGCATGCCGCTGAATACCGTCACGTGCCGTAGTTTGCCACCGGCGTTGCTGTACAAGGCCGCTCCGGGACAGCCACGCTGCCCCATGCCCTCGCTCGCGGCTGGGCGGCAGAGTCGCGCGCGCCTTTGCCACCCCGGCACCGCCGAGATCGTGGTCAGAACTCTCCCCACGGGCCGGCCTTCCGGTAGCCCGAAAACATCGCCAGCGCAACCAGAAACTGGGCGACGCCGATGGCGCCCTGGAGCGCCTCGTACCAAGTGGGCCGGTCGCTGGCATCATGCCGATGAGTTGAAGGATGGAAGCCGGAAGGCGCAGGACGCCGAAGAAGAAGGCCACCAGGATCAGCCAGAAAGCCCATCGCCACCGGCGGAGAACCCCGAGCACCAGGAGGGCGATCAAGGCCGTAAGCGCAACCAGAAAGAGCGCCTCATTCGTGCGCCCGTCACTGGGCGCTAGGCGCAGCGACTGCGCGTAGACATCAGGTGAAACCACCAGGATCACTACGAGTGCGATCCAGACCAGGACGAAGAAGCCCAGCACCAGCAGCTGGGTCCGATTGAGAATCGTTCCCGGTCGGGCGCGCTGGTCGGACATTTCAACGCACCTCCCGGATGAAGCCTGCGGTCACACAAACTCGTCCGAGCGGTAGCACCTGTTGGAGTGGCAGCAGGTCTTCGGTCTTAATCGCGGGCGCTCCTGTAAGCCTGTACGCCCAGATTCAAAATCAAGCAGGCAGCGGTACGACTCTCTTCTATTGGACCGGGAGGGCCTCCGCCAACTCTCATCAAACCCGTCATCGGCGTCTGATCGAGCTGCATTCGAGGGCCCGCGGGTGCCTTGCTAACAGATACCGGTCGCCCGTTCGGAAATACGGCTCTGAATTCGCTGAGTGCCCGTGAGTGCCGCGAAATGCCATGGTCTCAAAGAGCAGGACCTCACCGATAACGCATAGGTGGCTCACGCGCGCAACAAGGCCCTGATCACTAACAGCCATCACTGAACATGAACTGACAGGTGATGGTGCTCGCCACAGAGGTCGAACTGCCCACGCAAGGTTGCTGCTAATAATCGCGAGGTTATCGAGACGGGCCACGCAACTCTGGCCTCGACGCCTAACTCCTCGTAACGCCCGCCAAGTTAGAGGTCGCGCTCGTAGAAGAAGGTTACAGGCCCGTCGCGGCCACCTTCGCGGTTGATGAATCCGAGACTCTCGTACAGAGAGCGCGCCGCGATGTCGTCCTCGCTGGTGCCAAGGTCCATATGATCCGCACCGCGAGCACGGGCGACCTCCATCGCCGTTTCCAGTAGGGCCCGGCTCAGCCCGCGTCCTCGGCGCCGCGGCACCACGTACAGCTCCGCGAGATAACACTCAAGAGCGTCGCTCCATATGGCGGCCCGGAATCGGAGCACTGCGACGCCGTCTGGTCCTGACCCTCCAAGCAGCACCGTCGTATCCCCCGGTGGCCAGCATGCGCCGGATCCGCTCAGCCAGCCGCTCGGGCCCCGGCGTCGGCTCATCGAACTCGGTGTTGAAATCGTGCAGGAGCTGACAACCGCCTCGGCATCGGCCGAGCTCGCAATGTGAACGGCCAGGGACGTTGGTCCTCCCCCCGTTGCATCGACTGGCGCACTGCCTTCCACGGTGGACGTTCTAGCACAGGCCGGCATCAGGGCTCGTGCCCGCCCGAGGCTCCGTTGACCCGCCTCTGTTGGCCGCCTGTCGATAACGGGGGCTTATCGTCACCAAACGCCGGCCCGCCGCACCAGCAACCGGCTGGCCACACTAATAAGATGACGCGCGCGATGCGAGGCTCCTGATAGCCAACCCCAGAAGTTTGACCTCCCTCTAAGTGTGCTGACGCGTCGTGTACAAGCTAAGCCAATGTAGACGTGCCGCGCGAGGCAACTTGTGGCTCGAGAGTTTGCCTTGGATGATGGCCATGGGCGACTGGCTCCCTCATAGGTGCGGTCTGTTTCACGATGTATAGATTCCGTCGAAATGTTTGAGATGACAAGGATCGTCGTCGCCGCTTAACAGGGTTGGGCTTAACCTTGGCCGGCAAGGGGACGGGGAGGGGACAGGGACGGGCGTCGGGGCCGCGGTTCGCGTGTCAGACACGAGGATTGGGGAGGGGGCGTCAGTCCCTATCGTTCTCAGACGTGGCGCCTATGGCAGTCGAGTTGTCTGCCGTAGATGTTCATCCAGTGACGGAGACACGACAGCGTATATGAGCGCTTGCTCGAAGCTCTGGTCTGCCTAGCTACAAGCCTTGCCTTTGCCATGCTGCATCACCGGTCGGAAGCCGAGGACGCCTTCCAGTAATCGGCCCTGCGAGCATCGCGGCGCCTCGCTCGCCCTTCCGGATCACCCCGACAACGCGAACGATCGGGAACCAGGAGGGGTTGTGGGCGCGTCTTACTTGGAGATGGAGTCGCCGCCGTCTGTTCACGGTCACAACCGTATGAGGAGTCGCGAATGAAGACGCTTACGAGACGGAGCCTGCGGCTGGCAGTTTTGACGGTGGGATTGGCAGGACTGTTTGTCGCCGTAAACTGGTGATCGACGCTTCGCACATGCCCGCGACCTCTGCCGCGGATCTGGCGGAGCTCATTGCCATCCTCGCGTCGATGATCATCGATCGCGGCTAATGATCACGCCCTTCTCTTCTTCGTTTCTGGAAGTTCGCGAGGCTTCACGCAAACGGGGCGTCTTTGAGGCCGAGTTGCCGGCCGAGCATGAGTGCGCGCTCCTCGATTTCCACGGCTTGAGCCGTGCGGCCCAGCGCCCGCAACGCCTTCGCCCGGTCGCACAGTGCGCGAGCAAGCGCCGGCCGTGCATCCATCTCTTCGAAGAGCCGGACGGCGTTCTCAAAGTCCGCCAGGGCCGCCGCCCAGTCCGGCGGCGAGTGGAGCGCCAAGGTACGGCCGCGCGTCCATAGCACCCGCGCCTCGCCGTAGTGGTCGTTCATTTCACGCGCGCCGTTCAGGGCCTCGTTCCAGCCGGCCACGCCGCTGGGCAGATCTCCGAGCTGCGCGTGGCTTGAAGCCAGGAGACCTTTGGTCAGCGTGCGGAACGGCGCCATGTTGGTCACCATGGCGAGTTCGTCGCCGCGCTCGAGCGGGAGTTTCGCCGAGGAGGCGTCGTCCTTTGCCATAGTCGCCGAGCCGAACATCACGTTGGCCGCGACCACGCACGCATATGCGCCAAGGCCCTCGGCACGCGCCGAGCACTGGAACGCCTGCTCCGCTGCTCTGTCGAGCTCGCCGCGTTCGTAGTTGACGGCGGATTGCGTGATGTCGATGTCGACGCGCGAGATCTCATCGGCTCGAGCGGCCTGCTGCGTGCCGCGGGCAACGATCTCCTCGGCGGCATCGAACTCGCCGAGTCGCGCGTACGTCATGGCGAGGAAGTCGGCGATCATCGCATTCGAATGCGGATCGGTGTTCTGGTCCATGTCGTTGAGCGCGGCCTGCATCTCGCGCGCCCCTTCGCGCAGCCGGCCTGTAAAGGCGGCCCCGGCGCCCATCATCGCCCGCGGCAATGCCGACGCCCGCGCGTCCGTTAGTGACCCTGCGATCGTGATGGCGCGCTCCGTCGCGCGCTCGAGCTCCGGGCTCGTCTCGGGGACCTCGCCGCGCTGGCGGCGGAGGTAGGCAATCCAGAAGTAGGCCTCGCCAAGGAGCTTGG
>WNGP01003124.1_pt1 | contig 13876 bp, 11 predicted proteins | sample 5407671 | NCBI WGS metagenome assembly WNGP01 (sample SAMN13153381, study PRJNA577476) | soil metagenome | isolation source: 40 cm soil or saprolite under Garry oak tree replicate 2 | place: USA:California | collected 2016-06-15 | reverse complement strand
AAATTGCGCGCGCACGCGCAAGTTTGACCGACGCGATTGTGACCTTGGTGCGCGAGCTGTAGGGGAAGCAGTTTGCTTCCCAATCGGGACGCTAACAGGCGTCCCCTACAGATTTTTCGCGGGCTCGATGTGCACCAGGACATCGGCGATGCGCGGATCGTTCTCTTGAATAGCGCGTTTGACCGTGTGCGCGACGTGATGGCCTTCCCGAACGGAAATGTTGCCGTCGACTTCGACGTGAAGATCGACATAGAAACTTAAGCCCATTTTGCGGATAAAACTTTTGTCGATCCGGACGACGCCGGGAACTGATGCCGCCGCCTCGCGGACGCGATCGACAATTGCACCGCGCGGCGCGGTATCGAGAAGGTCATAAATCGCGGGCCGAAGGAGACGCACGCCGATACTCGCGATCACGAGACAAACGAAAATGGCGGCCCAATTATCGGCGCTCCGCCATTTCTCGCCGCCGATGAGCGCGATCGAGATTCCGACGAACGCGGCACTCGACGTTAGAACATCGGCGCGATGACGCCAGGCGTCGGCTTCGACGGCGATACTTTCGATCGAGCGACCGAAACGGATGACGTAGCGAAAGAGCGTTTCTTTGACGATGACGACCATCAGGAGGATCAGCAACGTGAACGAGGCCGGCGCGGAATGCGGCAAAAACAGCGTGCGCGCGCTTTGCACCGCAAGCGCGATGGCGGCGAGGAACACAGTGCACGCCACGAAAATCGCGGTCAGCGGTTCGGCTTTGCCGTGACCATAAGGATGGGTCTCGTCCGGCGGTCGCGCGGCGAAGCGCAACCCACCCCAGATAATGATTGAACCTGCGACATCGAGCGCCGATTCGATTCCATCCGCAATCAGCGCGTAAGCGTTCCCGAAAACCCCGCCGCTGATTTTGATGATGGCGAAGGCGATGTTTACCACCAAACCAATCAGCGCGAGGCGCGCGCCGGTTTGCAGATTGGTCGCGGCAGGCTGAGGATGCGACGCCGAGTTCATCGAATGAACAAAACTATAAAGGCGATCGTTTACGAAAGGCACGGAAATCCGGCGGAGGTTTTGCAGATTAAGGCCGAGCCGTGGCCCCAGCCCGCCGTTGATGAAGCAATCGTTGCGATGCGCGCGGCGCCGATCAATCCGGCGGACATCAATGCGATCGAAGGAAAATATCCTGGTCGTCGAGAAGTGCCGGCCGTGCCGGGATTCGAAGGCGCGGGCGTCGTTGTCGAAATTGGCGCGAACGTCTCAACGATTGCCAAAGGCGCGCTGGTGATTCTGCCGCACAACATTGGAACCTGGCGCGAGGCGATTGCGGTCAAAGCGAGCGAGCTGGTGGCGGTTCCGCCAGAAATCGATCCAGTGCACGCCGCGATGTTGAAAATCAATCCAATGACAGCCTGGCGCTTGCTCCATGATTATGTCGATCTTGCGCGCGGTGATTGGTTGATCCAAAACGCAGGCAACTCGGCTGCGGGGCGCGCCGTAATTCAAATTGCACACGAGCTCGGCTACAAAACGGTAAACGTTGTTCGACGCGCGGAGTTGGTTGACGAATTGCGCGCCGAAGGTGGCGACGTCGTTCTGGGTGATGGCGAAAAATTGCGAGACGAAGTGAAAAATGCGACCGGCGGCGCGGCGATCCGGCTCGGCCTAAATTCTGTTGGCGGCGAGAGCGCATTGCGTCTGGCCAATTGTCTTGCCTTCGGAGGCACGCTGGTGTCGTTCGGGGCAATGAGTTTGCAGCCGCTCAAGATCCCGACCGGTCTGCTTATTTTCAAAGACCTGCGGTTCCGAGGAATTTGGATCAATAAATGGTACGACGACGCGACGATGCAGGAGCGAATGGAAGCATTTAAATCGCTGTTCGACATGGCCAGGCGCGGCCTTCTGAAAACAAAAGTCGAGAAGGCATACTCGATTGATGACGCTCAAGCGGCGGTGGCGCACGCTGCCCAAAGCAAACGAAGCGGCAAAATCATTTTCGAGTTCAACGGCTGACAGACAAACGCGCGATCCGTACGACTCCTCTAATTGGTGCAGAGGCTAATTGAAAAAGCGACAAGCCGTCAGCATTAATAACCCATGAAAATAGCACATTGCTTGTTGGTTCTTTCGATAACCGTTCTCGCGGGATGCAGCTCGGGAACAATGACGGTTGATTCGTACAGTGCGCAGACCCGTCAATCTAGCCACAAGGTTTATTCGAAATATTACGACGCCGGTGTCTGGTTAGTTCCGAAGCATGTCGGCATGAGCGTGGTGGTGGATCACGAGAAGAATTACGTTCCAATTCTTCACGGCATCCAACAATCATTCGGTGCTCTCACGCCAAGCGACCTCGAAGCCAGTGGCAAAACGACCGTTTATCTGTGGAATTTCGATGCCCAAACACATCCGGTAAAAATCATGCGTGTGAGTTCCCGCGGCCAATCGCTCGCACCCAATAAGATTATTAATGCTTCGCCAAAACAGAGAACGGGCGAAGTAGTCGGAAACATTGGAATAGGCAATTACGGCACAGAAATACCAGTGATGGTGGAGTATGAACTCGATGGCACACGCGGGAACCTCCATCTGACTCTTCCTCGGAGAACGTACCAGGATCTCAAAACTTATTTCGGTCCAGGGGGAAAACCGCCCTATCCATGGTACAAAGAGAAGATCGGCTGATTGCGACAAGGCGATGAATTCACGATGCTAACGCGACGGCATTTTATCCGCACGGCGGCGCTCGCTACTTTGGCGCCGCACCTCTTTGCCGAGCGCGAGAAGGCAGTTTGGGTCAATGATATTCATTCGCAGCTGAATCGCACTCGCGTTCGCGAGGTGCTCCGGCCGCGAACTGTAGAGGAACTCGCGGGAATTGTCCGTTCGGCAGCGCGCAAAGCTTTATCGATTTCAGTTTCAGGTTGCCGGCATTCGATGGGTGGTCAGCAATTTGCCCAGGACAGCATTTGCATCGACACCCGTTCGTTAAATCGAGTCACTTCCTTCGATCGCGAACGCGGGTTGATCGAAGTGGAAGCAGGTATTCAATGGCCCGAATTGATCCGTAGTTACTTGAACGCGCAGGGTGACAGCGCGAAGCAGTGGGGCATCGCACAAAAACAAACCGGCGCCGATACGTTTACGTTGGGTGGGAGTTTGTCTTCGAATGTTCATGGCCGCGGCCTCACCATGAAACCGCTCATATCAAATATCGACGGCTTTACGCTGATCGATGCGGAGGGAAAAAGGATTCGCTGTCGACGCGATGAGAACCAAGAGCTATTCCGAATTGCAATTGGCGGCTATGGTCTGTTTGGACTGATTGAGCGGGTAACGCTTCAACTTGTCCCGCGGCAAAAGTTGCGACGTGTAGTCGAAATTATTCGCGCACAAGATTTGGCCAAGCGCTTCGAGGAGCGAATCGCCAACAATTTTTTGTACGGCGACTTTCAATTCTCGATTGACGAAAAATCCGCTGATTTTCTTCGGATCGGTGTTTTCTCCTGTTACCAACCATTCGCGAGCGACGAGCCGGTGGAAGCGGAGAAGAACTTGCGCAATGACGACTGGCTCGACTTGTTGCGTCTAGCTTATGCCGACCGCGGCAAAGCTTTTGCACGCTACTCAAGTTACTATCTGTCGACCAACGGTCAGACCTACTGGTCCGATACCAATCAACTGAGCGCTTATTTGCCCGATTACGCCCGCAAATTGCGGGCGCAGATCGGCGGCGAGGAATCCAGTCTTGTTATCACCGAGATTTATGTTCCGCGTCCGGCGCTGGCGGAGTTTCTCACGCAAGCGGCAGAATTGCTGCGTTCCAATGGTACACTTGTGATCTACGGGACGGTGCGGTTAACCGAAAAGGACAACGAGAGTTTTCTCCCCTGGGCCAAAGAATCATATGCGTGTGTCATCTTCAATCTGCTGACGCTCCACACCAGCGCAGGCATTGAAGCATCGGCCAAGTCTTTCCGGGGACTGATCGATTTGGCGATAGCGCGAGGTGGAAGTTACTATCTGACCTATCACCGTTTTGCGAGACGCGAACAGGTGGCCGCTTGTTATCCGCAATTCCGTAAATTTCTCGATCTCAAGAGTAAATACGATCCGGCGGGGCGTTTTCAGAGCGATTGGTACCGTCATTATCGCCAGCTATTCGCAGGTTGAGAAATGGCGACCGTAATCGTTGTCGGTGGAGGGATTAACGGAGTTACTTCCGCGATAGAGTTAAAAAGACGCGGACACAAAGTTATCCTGGTTGACCCCGGACCCCTGCCCCATCCTCTGGCTGCTTCGACCGACATCAGCAAAGCGGTCCGCGCAGCTTACGGTTCGGACGAAGATTATACCGCGCTCGCGGAACGGTGCATTGAACTTTGGCGAAAATGGAATGCCAAGTTCGGGATCGAGCTTTACCACGAAACGGGCGTTTTGTTTGTTTGCCAGCACCGAATGCAGCCTGACGACTTTGAATATGAAAGCTGCCGGGTCCTGGAAAAACAGGGACATCGATTCGAACGATTCGATTCGTTCACGTTCCATCAACGTTTTCCCGCGTTTGCGGAGGATCGATTTCAAGATGGCTTCTTTGATCCGGATGCCGGCTACGTGGAAAGCGGGCGCGTCGTTGCAACTCTCATCGAACACGCCAAATCGCTGGGGGTTGAATTACGCGAACACACCAAGTTCACTGCGCTGGATGAAAGCGATCGTCGTGTCGAAGGCATTGTTTTGGAAGATCGACATTCGATCAACGCAGACGCGGTGATTATGGCCACCGGAGCGTGGACGCCGCACTTGCTGCCGTTCACGAAAAAATTTCTCCGTTCGACTGCGCATCCGGTTTTTCATTTGCGACCGAAGCAGCCGAATTTTTTCCTGCCGGAGCGTTTTCCATTTTTCGGCGCGGACATTTCGACAACCGGCTATTACGGTTTTCCGCTGAATCAGGGCGTGGTAAAAATTGCAAACCACGGGCCAGGCCGCGAGATGTCACCCGATTCTCCTGAGCGCGTCGTCACCCGCGAAGACGAGAACGATTTACGGAAATTTCTAAGATCGACAATCCCCGGTCTGGCCGAGGCGCCGATCGTTTACACCCGCGTCTGCATGTATTGCGACACGAACGACGGAGATTTTTGGATCGCGCCGGATCCGGACCGGCCGAATCTGACCATTGCCACGGGAGACTGCGGGCACGGATTTAAATTCGCGCCGGTTTTGGGCGAGCTGATTGCGGACGTCGTCGAAGGAAAACCGAATCCGCTTTTGCAAAAGTTTCGGTGGCGACCGGAAATAAAATCCGGCGAGACGAAAGAGGCCGCGCGATTCGTGCCAAATCAATAGGTGGATCGAGCAGTCCCTTGCTCGATGTTAATTTAGCGGCGAAGCCGCATTACTTTAGCATCGCCCGCGGAGCGGCCGATCGACCTCACTCTTTATTCGCGGGTTCTTTTTTAGCCTGACGCTTTAAAAGAGTGATTTGTTTGATCCTTGCGGAATCGGACGGACTCCAGGTTGCGATGTCGGGGTCGTCTTTGAAAGCGTTGTGCACGATGCGGCGCTCGTAGGAATTCATCGGCTCGAGCTGGAGCGAACGTCCGGTTGCCCGGACACGCTCGGCCAGACCACGAACGCGTTGCACGATCCGATCTTCACGCATCGAGCGATACATCTCGCAATCGACCACAACTTTCGGTGCGTCTTTGTCTTTCGTCTGCAGAAGCCGGTTGAGCAAAAACTGGAGCGCTTCCAGTGTTTCGCCGTCGCGTCCAATCAAGCGGCGGCTTTCCTCGGTATAAATTTGCAGGACCAAATTGCCCGCCTCGTTCTGCGATTCTTCGATCTGCACGACGAAGCCGAGATAGCCAAGAATCGTGTCGAGTAATTCTTTCGGCGTCATTATTTTCGTTTTCCGGCGGGCGCGCGCTTTTCCAGCGTCGGCAGCGGCTGTCGTTTATTATAATAAAATTGCACGATACTGAAAAGGTTTTGGGTGGTGTAATACAATGCCAAAGCCGCGGCAAAATTGTAACAGATAAACAAAAAGATCAGCGGGGTGAACATCATCACTCGTCGCTGGGTGGCGTCGCCGGTCTTTGGCGTCATCGCCATGAGCCAGATTTGGGTCGCGGCCATGCAAAGCGGGATGATGTTGATCGGAATCGAATAACCGAGCAACGGAAGGGTCGCCACCGTGTCCGGTTGGGAGAGATCGTGCACCCAAAAAAAATGCGCGTTTCGCAATTCGACCGCCTGGCCGAGCATCTTGAATAGTCCGAAGAAAATTGGGATTTGGATCATCATCGGCAAACAGCCGCCCACCGGATTGATCCCGTAATCTTTGTAGAGCCTCATCACTTCCTGGTTCATCCGCGTCGGATCGTCTTTGTATTTTTCGCGCAGCTCTTGAATCTTCGGATTGAGGAGCGACATCCGCCGCATCGAGCGGTTGGCTTTGTCCTGCAGCGGCCAAAGCACGATTTTAATAATCGCGGTGAGCGCGAGAATCGACCAGCCGTAGGAACCAATGAAGCCGTGCAGCCAGTTGAGAAAGTTGAGCAGAAACTGGCTGACGATTTTGAACACTCCGAAATCCATGATCTCGGCTTCGTTGTGATCGAGCCGGGCCAGGCGATGATAAATTTTCGGTCCGGCCCAAATCTCAAACTTCGCGCTGTAGGTTTGGCCGGGCGGCAATTGAAAAGCGGGCATCCGCAAGGCGCCGGCAAGCCCGTAAGTTTTTTCTTCCGGCGAGATATCGAAACGCCGGCCCCAAACGCCATTGCCCTTCGCCGTTAACGGCGCAATCAGCGTTGTAAAAAACTGATCGCTGACCGCAGCCCAATCGGCGTTGGCGAGATCCTGTTGATAAAAAGGCTGCGGCGCACGCTGACCGATACCGAAAACTCCGCCACCGCCTCCGAACCAACCAACATCAACTCCCTTGGCCTTGCCATCGACGCACCAAACGAGGCGGGTGTAATAGGAATAATCTTTCGGATGAAGCGGAACGGCCGCGCCGAGCGCAACGAAATAACCCGGATTTGAATAGGGCTGCGCGCCGGCGTTCACCAGATCGACATCCATTTCGGCGAGAAAATTGTCTTTCTTCTCCTTGCCCGGCGGGAAAAAGAACTTCTTTCGGATCGTGACATTTTCAGCGGCGCGCTCGCATCTCAAGCTCCCGTCCGCTTCTCGAATTAACGTGAATTCGTCGAATTTGGGCGAATTCGGTTGTTCGACCATCGCGCCGATGGGCGATTGATCTTTCGAATTAATGACAAGGCGATCGCCCCCCTGACCGATATGATTAAGCAGAACGGCTTCCCGAATCCCACCGCCGCGATTCGTTAGGCGAAGTTCGACATCGTCGTTCCGCAACGTTTCGATTTTCTCGGCGAACGCCGGGATTGCTTCGGGAGCCGGAGTCCCAGTCGCAGCAGAAGGAGGCGAAGACGCAGTCAGCGGAACTGCCGACGGACTAGTTCCTGCGAGCGGCGTTGGCGCGGGAGACAACTGCGCAGATGCCGGCGGGCGCGGCCGCGGCGTTTGTTTGGCGACCCACCATTCCCACGCCACCAATCCGATGACGCAAAGTATAACGGCAATCCACGCGGTTCGATCCATAAAATTGGTAGCGCCCGCTATTCACAGAGCAGCGATTTGGCAACGTTTCGAGCGCAAATTTCTTTCGGGACCGGATCGTGTCCGCAACCGCCCCAGGGCTGACAGCGCGCCAGCCGTTTCAAACCAAGCCAGCCCCCCGAAATAATGCCGTGTGTTTCGACGGCCTCCAAAAAGTAACGGGAGCAGGTGGGTTCAAATCGGCATCCAGAGCCCGGACCACCGAGGGCCGAGAGCAAAGGCGAAATCGTGAGCTGATAAAAGCGAATAAGAGCGCGGAGAATTTTCAGCATGGAGTCGCTAGAATAGAAGCGCGCTTGGCCAGACGCAACCACTCAACTTCCAGCTGCTGATAGGTTGCACCGACGGCGTTCGCGCGCGCGATCGTTACAATCCATATCCCGTCAACGATCTCGCGTTGATGTTTGCGAACAATTTCGCGCAGGCGCCGGCGCACGCGGTTCCGCGCAACCGCGGGCCCGAGCGCGCGAGAGGTGATAAAGCCAGCGCGAAAACGAGTGGCGTCATTCGCTCGAAGGATGCTAAGCAAGACCGATCGGCCGCGGTAGACGCGGCCGTTCTTTTTTACCTGCGCGAATTCCGCGGACTGAGTCAGGCGGCGACTCTTGGGAAATGTGAAGCGTTTGATCGTGCTGATGATGTTGCTTTAACACGAAAGAAGACTGGAACCAGTCAGGTAGGGGCGATTGACCTCAATCGCCCGCGAGCGGTTCGGTGAACCGCCCCTACCATTATTTCGGTACAGCAAAAGTCTTTCGTTCGCCACGGCGAACGAAAGACTTCGCAAATAATTCGATGGCGCCGGTCTATGGAGAAGGAGACGTATTGACGTTGATGTCCGTCTTGGTCTCCGTCTTTGTTGAAGTGGCTGGCGACGGGTTCACAATCGTAGTGTTGCTTTCTTTCTTCTCCGCGGGCGGATTCGTCACCGTTGTTTCTTTTTGCTCACAAGCCGCCAGAAGCGCGGCACCAATCAAGAGGCATACGTATTTGTTCATGTAGGTATTGGACGAATCAGAGGACCAATTATTTAAGGTGTTGGCGCGGGACTCGTCGTAGTTGTTCCGGTAGTCGCTTCCGGGGAAGCGCTTGCCGCCGGGGCGACCGTTTCGGTTTTTTGTTCGCAAGCCGCCAGAAGCGCGGCGCCAGCCAGGATGCAGATTAATTTCTTCATAGTTGGAGACCTTCGGTTAATTGGTATTTCGCATCAAGAATGCATTTCGGCCGTGCGCTTTACAACGGCGCGTCATATTTCAAGCCATGCGCCTCGGCCACGGCGTGGCAGGTCAGCTTGCCGTCTCGGGTGTTGATACCGCCAATCAGCGCCGGCTGTTTCTTGCATGCCTCGTCCAATCCGAAATCGGCAAGCAATTCGACGTACCGATAGGTAATGTTGGTTAATGCCTGAGTGGCGGTGCGGGCATACGCCGCCGGCATATTGGCAACGCAATAGTGGGTGACGCCTTCTTCGACATAGATAGGCTGCAAATGCGTGGTCGGTCGCGATGTTTCGGCGCAGCCGCCCTGATCGATCGCGATGTCCACCAGCACGCTGCCCGTTTTCATCGCTTTCAACATCGCGCGCGTGATTAATTTTGGCGCCTTCGCTCCCGGGACCAGAACCGCGCCGATGAGAAGATCGACATTCGGCATGAGCTCGCGCAGATGCGATTCGCTCGAATAAAGCGTGTGCGCGCTTCCCATGGTGATGTCGAGAAATCGCATTCGCTCGAGATCGACTTCTAAAATCGTCACGTCCGCTCCGAGACCGGTGGCCATGCGGGCGGCATTCACACCGGCAGTGCCGCCGCCAATCACAACAACCCGCCCGGGCAAGACTCCCGGAACACCACCGAGCAAAACGCCGCTGCCACCATTGTGTTTTGCCAAAAAATATGCGCCCATCACCACCGACATCCGCCCGGCGATTTCGCTCATCGGCTCAAGCAACGGCAAGCGGTTGCCGATCTGAATCGTTTCGTAGGCAATGGCGGTCACGCCGGACTTCAGCAGCGCGTCGGTGAGCGCTTTGCTGGCGGCGAGATGAAGATAGGTGAAAAGAATTTGTCCTTTTCGCAAAAGCGGAAATTCGGCCGGAAGCGGCTCCTTCACTTTGACGATCATGTCGGCCCGCGCGAAAACATCTGTGGCCAGATCGACGATCTCCGCGCCGGCTTTTTTATATTCCTCGTCCGGATAACCGGAGCCAATGCCGCCGTTTTTCTCCACCAACACGGCGTGTCCGCGTTTCGTCAATTGCTCCGCGGCAGAAGGGACGAGCGCGATGCGCCGTTCCTGTTCTTTAATTTCCTTGGGGACGCCGATGATCACTCAGCAAGTGATAAGTGACGAGTGACCAGTGACAAGATAAAACATCCGAAACCGGTCACTCAATTGAGCGACGGATCGTCCGGCGCGGCCGCAAGCATGCGATACCAGGGGCCGAGCTGATTCATGATGTCGAACCAAAGTCGCGACAGGCGCTCGAATTTTAACGCCGAACGGCTGGGCTTTTGCACAATCCACGCTTTTTGTTTCATCTCGGCCTCGAGTTGTCCAGCACTCCATCCGGCATAACCCAGAAACGCGCGAATGGAGGGCGCGCCTCCGGACAGATCTACCACCGCTTCGTCCGGGTTGAGCGAATGTTGATTCAATTTCAGGCCTTCGCCCTTATGCCATTCGAACGCGGCCAGCATCAGTTGATTATTTCCCACCGGCCCGCCAAAAAAAACCGGGACGTCCGCCAGATTTTGCGGCGGTGTTTCGCTCACCAAATCGGCCACGCTTTTATCGAGCGGGCGATTGATAATCACTCCAATCGCGCCGTCCTCCGGATCATGCGCCGAAATAAAAAGGACTGCTCGGCGAAAGTTCGGGTCGAGCATGTTGGGATGTGCGACCAGAAGCGATCCGGCGAGACTGCGCGGTTTTTCCCGACGCACATTGCGCATGTAAAATTAAAACGCGCATCGCAACCTTTCGCAAGTAGTTGGAAATTCTTCGCGTCCCAAATGGTCGGAATGACCCTTAAGATCGACATTCTCACCGGGCTTGCGAAGGGTTTCCTAAACGGGGCTGTATAATTTATATAAATTTTTGTTGCGGCACCGTTTAAGCTCGGGTAGTACCTGCCAGATTTTGGAAGATTGTTCTGGGGGGAACAGCCGCCCTTCACGCCCATCGGGCGTGGGGGGCGGTACTTTTTTGGGGAGAAAAAGAAAACGTCCAACTCCGAAAGGATTCGCGAGCAGGCAGCTGAACTCTCAACGCTCAATTTCGACGGCGGCAAAAATCTCCTGGCCCGCCGCATTGGCGCTGGTTGTGTTGATTCTCGCCGGCGCGGCCGTCTTCGTCTTTTGGCGCGTGGAAACATGGCCCGGGCGCACGATCGGTCAGGGAACTGAAGATCTGGAACGTCTCGGAAAAGATTTGCGTTCTGCTTTGATCGAGATCGCACATTTGCAACCGCGAATCACGGTCAACAATCGCACGGTGGTCAATGAAGCAGCGCCCACCGCGGAGCTGGCGATTCTGACGAAGCAGTTAAAGGTCAAACGCGAATTCCTGCACACCTGGGCCGGCAGTTCCAAGCGAATCAAATTGAGCGGAACATTTATTGCCAAAGCGGGATTCAATTTACGCCAAGACGTGGCGGTCGATGTCCGACCTGACCAAATCCTGATCCAACTCCCGCATGCTGAAATTGTCGGGGTCGAAGAAAAGCATGTCGACGTGCTCGCGCTCGAAAACGGGCTATGGAATCGCGTTTCCGGCGCTGACCTGCAAAACGAATTGGCCCAGCTCTCGGAAATGGCGCGGCGCCAGGCTTTTGAGACAGACTTAGCGGGAGAAGCTGAGCAGGAACTGCAACGCCAATTACGTAAACGGATCCGCGCGCGTCAGCCGCTCAAGCTTGTCTTCATCAACGCGCCGCAGATCGAGTCGCCCGCCGTAAAGCAGTAGGATAATTTTGCGAAGCTGCTTTGCGCGCAAACGATTTGCCGTTAAAGCAATGGGCGCCGATGCCGAAAAATCGTCTGTTGTTGATCTCGCTCGCTGCTTTGATCGTGGCGTTGGGCACGATCGTCTTCGCTCCCTTCGTCGTCTCGAATGGGGTTCGTCTCTGGCTGCGCTGGCAGGCGCATCGCCAGCAATTGAAAATTGAACTCGGCAAAATCGCCGCACCATTTTTGCGGCCTGTTTCCATCGAGCGCATCCGGGTCACGAGCGAGCCCGGCGCCGCCACTCAAATCGAGCTCAACGCCGAGCTCGCGATTCTCCATCTCAGTCTGGCCAAAATCCTGACCGGCCGCGGCGACGGCGTCCGGACCTTGTCGATCCAAAGAGCGCGCGCTGCAATCCGTCGCGATTACTCGGAAAAGGTACGGGCGATGCGTTTCAATTGGACGGCGCTCCAGTCGCTCCTCCCGGCCAATTTCAATATCGCCCACCTCGATTTGAGAGTTGAGAACGGTCCCACCGTCATTTTACTCCGGAACGCCGCAATTTCCGGAAGCCAAATTGAAGCCGGACGTTTTTCCGCGGGCGAATTAACGATCACGTCGCCCCTGTTTCGACAAACATTTTCGCAACTCCGCGGCGCGATCAAATGGCAGGAAGATCGTCTCACCATCGGCGGGATGAATCTCGCCCGTGGAGTCGATCTTCAATCCATCACCATCGATTTGTCGCGGCTCGATAAAGAGCGCGCCGATCTCCAATTCGATCTCGATGTCTTCGGCGGAAAAATTCGGGCGAGCATTTCGAATGAATGGCCGGGGCAACATTCAATTTGGAACCTCGCCGGCACCGCGACCGGCATTTCGCTCGCCCAAACGTCCGAGGCGCTCGGATTTACCGATCAGCTCGGTGGTTCGCTTCGTGCCTGCAATTTCACTTTTCGCGGCGATCCCCGCGATCCTTTGGAAGGAACCGCTTCCGTCTGGACCGAGTTGAATGGGTTGAGCTGGCGCAATCGTGCCGCCGACGTGATCATGCTCGGCGCGATCTTCTACAATCGTCAGATCCAACTCCAACAGCTCTACATCAAGCAACGCAAAAACGAGCTGACCATGAGTGGTCAAGGCGCGATTCCTTCCAAATCGACAGACTGGCTCAATCCCGATTTCCGCGGCCAAATTCTCGGGAAGATCACCGATCTTGGACAATTCGCGGAACTTTTCGGCGCCGGTCCCCGCGATTTCGCGGGCGCGATCGCCATAGAAGGGACACTCAACGCACGCGAACGCAAGCTCGGCGGATTTCTGACTGCCAGTGGAAATTCCCTCTCTCTATTTAAGAGACAAATTGATCGATTAACGGCCAAAATAAATCTGAAGGCTGATACGATCGAGCTTGAGCAATTCGAAGTCGCGCGGAAAAAAGATTTCATTCGTGCGCAAGGCAAAATCGATGTCGCGCACGAGAGCGATTACTCCGGCAGCATCGAAGCGAAGGTCGGTGACGCATCCGAATATTTCCTGCTCGGTCGCGCCGGCTCGACTGGAGCGGCCATTCCGGTCGAGTTTAACACGAAAATTTCTTCCGGTTCGTGGGACACGCGGGCAGTTTTCACTTTCCCCGGATCGAGTCCGGTCGATTTGGCGGCGAAACTTTCATTAAGAATCGGCCAGGACTGGAAAACGTTCCTCGCTTCGCCGCTGGAGGCGACGATTCATTTTCCTGCGGTCGTCCTCGCCAGCGCTCCGCAATTTCTGCATCAGGCAATTTTCAACGAGGGAATCTTGAGCGGAACGATCTCACTCAGTCAGAACCTCGAGCATCCGAACATCACGGGCGAAGTGCAGTTGTTAAATGGTGTTCTGCAAAATGCGCCGCTCGATCTGACGCGCGCGAGCGGGCGACTGACTTTTAGCGGCGATCAAGGAACAGTCGAGTTCCTGAATGCCGCAACCAAAGATGTCGATCTTTCGGTCAAGGGCGAGGTTGATTTTCGCAACAGCAAAGATGTGATTGTGAGAATTTCGAGTGCGGCTCCGATTTTTAATACGAGCACGAATGTTCGAGATTGTGTCCGCCGAATCGAGATCGTGCCAGTCGAGACCACGCTTGCGCCGACCATCGAACAGCTCCAGTTCCAAGGCGACTTGTTCGGTGGCAATTGGAAGATGGGGCTGAAAGAAGAGGGAACTGCCGCGGTCGCATCCATCGCTGATCAATCGGCAAGGGAATTCCATTTCTGTGCCGGCACCTCACCGCAAGG
>WNGP01003456.1_pt1 | contig 13880 bp, 12 predicted proteins | sample 5407671 | NCBI WGS metagenome assembly WNGP01 (sample SAMN13153381, study PRJNA577476) | soil metagenome | isolation source: 40 cm soil or saprolite under Garry oak tree replicate 2 | place: USA:California | collected 2016-06-15 | reverse complement strand
GCCTTCTGGTATTTGACCCGCTTGTGCAGGAGGTTCTCGGCAGGCTCGATCGCGAACTTCTGCTCCCCGCGCTTGGCCGCCTGGGCGTCGAAGCGCTGGACCCACATCCGGTGGTTGGGCGTCACGAGCAGATCTACCTGCTCGGAGCGGACGCGGTACATGAGGCCGTCATAGTCGCCGTGGAAAACCTTGGTCGCCTGCTGATACTCGAGTTCGCCTGTGGTGGGGTTCAGGGTGCCGTAGACCTCGGTGCCGTCCACCTTCGGCCACGGTGTCCAGCCCTGCTTCGTCAGCACTTCGGTCTCATCGTCATAACAGCAAACGCGGCTGACGTTGTGCAGGGCGAAGCTGAAGCTGACGTGCTCGAGCACCGACCCGTGCGCGCTCGACAGGATGTTCCGCAGGTATGCGTCCTGCTCGGAACGGACCCTGGTGACGTTGGGGTTCAGCCCGGGCTCCCAGGACCGGTAACACAGCCGTCCGGCGAACTCGGCCAGGTTGAGCGCGTCGTTGTCCAGGTCGCCCCGGTCGAGGCGTTCCAGCCAGCTCTTGCCTCCGACCTCGCTCAGGTACGCGGCGACCGCGTCGTAGTCGATCTGCGGGCGGGCGACCAGGAATACCTCGGGTCATAACAGTAAGTAATCAGGCAACTTCCCATTGTGATGACTGGGGTGCCGGATCCGGCCTAGGATCGCTGCACATTGTCCGCAGCCGTCCCACGGCGACATCGCTCGCCATTCGTGGCAAAGGAGAACGGGACCCATGCGCTGGAACCAGATAACGGCGACCGTCGTGACCGTTGGCGCGGTTTCCGCGGCCGGAATCGCGACGACGGCTCTCGCGGCCCAGGCTGGGCCCGAGGGTTTCGGCATGTTCAAGACCTGGAACGGCGCGCAGCACGCCGCCGGGTTCAAGCTGATCAGGCCGGCCAAGACCTACGGGAACGTGCGGAACGGCGACATCGCGGTCGCCAGGTGCGAGGTCAAGAAGGCCAAGAAGATGCAGGGCAAGCGGGTCGTCAGCGCTAACTACGGGCTGACGCCCGCCTCCTCGCTCGCGCTGTTCCAGAACAACTCGGGGAGCGCCTGCAGCACGGTAGGCAAGGTCAAGACGCTCGGCAAGGTCAAGATGGGCGGAACCACCGCGCAGCTCACCGGCAAGTGCGGCTTCGACAAGCTGAATCCCTGCTCGTCAGCCAAGGTCTTCCTGTTCCTGACCTGGCGCAAGCACGGCGTCTACTACGTGGCGTCGTCGTTCGGCGAGTCGCGCAAGACGCTGGTGGGCTTCGCGACCGGCCTGCACCCGGTGGGCTGACGGCGAGACTGCCGAGACCGGCGACGCCGGTCTGCCCGGCGGCCGCAGGCCGCCGGGCAGACCCCGAAGGCGATCAGGTTATCGGCCCCGGCCGGCGACTCAGGTGGACCGCAGCCAGGTGTTGCTGAACGCGCCCGTGCTGCTGATCGCGCTGGTCGAGTCCTTCTGCTTCCCGCTGTTGTCGACCATGATGATCTCGGTCGGGTTCTGGGTTCCGAGCGAGGTCCCGTTGGCGCTCGACGTGGAGTAGCTGACCGTGCCGAAGTTGGCCAGCGGCAGGACGCGCCCGCCCGACGACGGCGCCTCGGTGATCACCTCGGCCGACGACCTGGCCAGGCCCGTCTGGTTCTGGACGATGTTCTGGGTCCAGCCCTGCGTGGCGTCCTGGAGCACGAGCGTGAACGTGCTCGACCCGCTGAACGTCACCGACGCGCTCATGTGGTCGCCCGGCCTGACCGGGTTGCTGAAGTTGACCGGGAAGGCCGGGTACATCTCGTACCAGCCGTAGTACACCGGCGTCGAGCCCGAGCAGTCGGCGTCCGTGCCGGTCTGCTCGACCGAGTTGCTGTTGAAGCCGTCCAGGCCGGCCCAGAAACTGGAGTACTGGTTGCTGTGGCCGCCGCAGGTCGCGGTCGGCTCGGTCCAGCTTGCCGAGACGCTGGTGAACGCGCCGTTGCCGCCGGTCGCGGCGTAGCCGGACCAGTTCGTCGACAAGGCCGTGGCATGGCCGGCCCGGGTCGTCAGGTTAGTGAACCCGCCCGGCCTGACCATCAGCCCGCCCGGCTGGAAGCCGGCCGGCGTGGCCACCGGGGACGCTGGATGGTGAGTGACCGTGGCCGCCGACGCCGAGGTGGCGACGGCGAACACGGAGCCGAAGGCCAGAGCGAGGGTGGCCAGGGGAATGCGCCAGCGACGTGCCATGTGGAACTCCTTTGTTCCTGTCTGCAGGACATGGCGGAACGGCCGACATCGCGCATCACACGTCAGCACACTCAGCACATTCACTACAAAGGCGAATGGCCGGACAAGCCATGTTCTGCGGCGTTTTACATCGCCCTTGACGCTATAACGAGTCGGGCGCGGCTTAAATAACGGAACTATAACGATCGCTCCAGTGACGCCCTGGCCCGGCAGAGCCGCAGCACGTTCGCGATGATCGCGGCGCCGACGTTCCCGGACGCGGTCAGGATCGACTCCGGGTGGAACTGCACGCCCCACCGGCCCGCGGCCGGATCCTCGATCGCCATCACGACCTCGCGCCCGCCCGCGGTCCCGCCGCCCGGCCCGCGGCCGCCGTCGCTGGTCACCGCGGTCACCGCGAAGCCGGGTCCGGCCCGGTCCGGGGTCGTGTGCAGCGAGTGGTACCGGCCGGCGGTGAACTCGGCGGGCAGCCCCGCGAACAGGTCGCCGCCGGTGACCCGCACCGCTGCGGGCTTGCCGTGCGCGGGCGTGGCGAGCAGGCTGAGCGTTCCGCCCGCATGCTCGACCATCGCCTGCAGGCCGAGGCACACCCCGAACGCGGCCAGGTTCCTGGCATCGAGCTCGTCGAGCAGCCGGGAGCAGCCGAAGTCGGCTGGCCGGCCCGGCCCCGGCGACAAGACGACCAGGTCGGGCGCGAACTGGTCGAGGCGCGCCAGGTCGAAGCCGGCGCGCAGCGTGGTCACGTCGGCGCCCTGCTCCCTGAAGTACCCGGCCAGCGTGTGGACGAAGGAGTCCTGGTGGTCGACCAGCAGGACCCGCAGGCCCGCGCCGGGCAGGCCGCCGCCCGGCGAGTCCGCCCCGGGCCGACCCGGCGTTCGCGCGGGCGGGCCGGCCACGCGGGTGCGTTGCTCCCGGTGGTCCTTCCCGGCAGCGGCCTGGCCGGCAGCCGCCTCCGCGAGCACCTCGAGCAGCGCCCTGGCCTTCAGCCCGGTCTCGGTCTCCTCGGCGGCCGGGTCCGAGTCGAACAGCAGCGTCGCGCCGGTCCGCACCGACGCCAGGCCGCCGCGGATGTGGGCGGTGCGGAGCGTCAGCCCGGTGTTCATCGAGCCGTCGAAGCCGAGCACGCCGACCGCCCCGCCGTACCAGCGGCGCGGGCTGGTCTCGTGGTCCTCGATGAACTGCATCGCCCAGGTCTTCGGCGCCCCGGTGACCGTGACCGCCCACATGTGGGTGAGGAACGCGTCGAGCGCGTCGAGGCCGGGCCGCAGCCGGCCCTCGACGTGGTCGACCGTGTGGATCACCCGGCTGTACAGCTCGATCTGCCGCCGCCCGATCACCTTGACGCTGCCGGGAACGCAGACCCGCGACTTGTCGTTGCGGTCGACGTCGGTGCACATCGTGAGCTCGGACTCGTCCTTGGCCGACGCCAGCAGCGCCTGGATGTTCGCCGCGTCGGCCAGCGGGTTCGCGCCGCGCGGCGCGGTCCCGGCGATCGGGCAGGTCTCGACCCGGTCCCCGGTGACCCTGACGTACATCTCCGGCGACGCCCCGACCAGGTACTCGTCCTCCCCCAGGTTCAGGAAGAACTCATACGGCGCCGGGTTGTGCCGCCGCAGCCGCTCGTAGCAGGCGGCCGGCGACCCGCACCGCGCCCAGAACTCGTGACTCGGCACCACCTCGAACAGGTCGCCGGCCGCGAACCGCTCCCTGGCCTGCCCGACCACCCGGGCGTAGGCCCCCGGTTCGGGGTCGGGCGGCAGATCATCATGGTCAACGCAAGCGCCGGAGCCGGTCCCGGTAACGCCGGCCGGCGCCTGCGAGGCGGTCCTGCGGTCCAGGCCCGCCGTGGACCGGCCGCCGAACGCGAACTCATAGCTGTACCGCAACGCGGTCTCGCGCTTGCGGTCGATCACGTACAGCTCGTCGGGAAGGTGCAGGACAAGGTCGCGCTGCCGGCCGGTCCCGGCCCGGCCGGGGCCGGGCCCGTCACGGTCGGCCCCGTCACGGTCGGCCCCGTCACGGCCGGGACGCAGCCTGATCGGCTCGAACTGGAAGGCCAGGTCATAACCGAACGCGCCGAACAGCCCAAGGTGCTCGTCTGGTCCGGCGAACAGCGCGATGACCTGCCGGACCGCGCTGAACACGGTCGGGCGGCGGCTGCGTTCCTCCTCGGGCACGATCCCGGCCGGTTCGGGGATCAGGACCGTGACGCTGCCGTCCCGCTCGCCGGTTCCGGTCCGGAGCCCGGCAAGCGGCTCGCCGGCCCGCTGGAGCGCGGCCGCGATGGCGGGCAGGATCACCGCGCCGCGGTCGTTCAGCGCCGTCGCCGTCAGCTTCCGGCCGGCCGCCACGAGCTCGAGACACGGGTCCACGTAGCCCGTGTGCCAGCGGCTGTACCGGCCCGGGTACTCCATCCCCGAGCTGAACGTGCCGCCCCGCCGCCGGTCGGCCTGCCTGGTGACCTCGGCCAGCAGGCCGGGCTCGAACGGCGTGACGGTCCGGGTGACGCCGATGCCTCCGGCGGTGAGGTACTGCTGTTGGCCGCTCGGCGGCGGGGCGCCGAAGTCCGCGGCGTAGTCCACGCTCAGATCTCGCATCGGTGTGTCCTGCCTGTGTCAGTGCTGCCTGTGTCAGTGCCGCCCGTGACTGGCCCGGATCGAGAGCCGACGCGCGAAAGGCGACCGCCTGTACCGGGCGGTCGCCTTCTTCAAATCTGCGCAAGCGCGCGCGTGCCAGGCCCGCCTAACGGCGGTGCCACCAGTGGGCGGCCTGGGTCGCGTGCGTCATGGCCGAAGCGTATCAGCCAATCGCGTAGACGATGGTGATCTGCACGCTCACCTGCTGCCTGCCGGGCGAGACCGGCACCGGGCTGGCCGACTTGAAGCTCGCCGCGGCGAAGTTCTCCGGGTAGGGGGTCGCCGCGCTCTGGTCGGAGACGCTGAGCACGGCGCCGAGCCGGCTGCCGAGCGCGCGGGCGAACTGGCCGGCCTTGGCCTGGGCGTCGCGGACGGCGGCGGCGCGGGCCCGGGCGAGCAGGCTGCCCGTGTCGGTCAGGTTCAGCGAGACCCCGTTCACCGTCGTGGCGTCGCCGCCGGCCCTCACGGCCGCCTCGATCTGGCTGCCGGCCCGGGCCAGGTCGCGCAGCGTGGCCGTGAGCTGCTCGCTGACCGCGTAGCCGGTCGGCAGCGGGCTGCCGTCGCGGTAGTCCGGCTGGACGGACAGGCCGGAGGTCGCGATGTCGGGCTTGCGCACGCCGCCGGACGTCAGCGCCCCGATGACCCGGCTGGCGGCCTCGTTGGCCTGCCTGAGCGCGGTCGACACCGACGAAGCGCTGGTCTGCACGCCCATCGACAGGACGAGCTGGTTGGGCGTTCCCGTGACGGTACCCGTCCCGGTCACGGTGATCTTGCCGCCCGCGGCGGACGAGGCGAGCAGGACGGCGCCGGAGCCGCCGCGGGCCGAGCCGTCGCCGACCGTTCCCGACCGCGCGGACCCGAGCAAGAATGCGCCGACGAGCAGCGCGGTGGCGGCGACTGCGATACCTATCCCGCGCCAAGCAGGCTTTATTGCGACAATCATGATAGCTCTCCCGTTTCCGCGTCTTTGCTGTGAATCAGACGCGCGCGGGGAGTCGCCGGTTCCGCGCCGGAGGGCGCTATCGATGCTTGGCGATCACGTACAGCACGGCCGCGAACAGGACGGCGAGGAGGGTGATCGTCGCGAACGCGCGGTCGCGGGTGTCCCTGAGGCCGGGGATCTGATTGAGCCGCGTTGCCAGCTCGCTCGCGGCACCGCGGAAGTTGCGAAAGTGCCAGCCAATAGCGAGCGCTAAGGTCGAGAAAACGGCGATGTAGAGCGCGGTCTGGTGGCGCATGAGGTAAAGAATGGCACGCCCGTCATTTGCGACAACGGTCCATGTGGAAATTCGGGTAGCGAATACCGGTGTAACTACTCGAAATCGACCCAGTCTCCCTGGCCGAGTTCGCCCGCCGTCTGGTAGGCGACGACCGCGGCGGCCAGGTCCTCGATCGCCAGGCCGAGTGACTCGAAGATCGTGATCTCCTCGGCGTCGCGGCGGCCGACGTCGGGCGCCAGGCCGGCCAGCAGGTCGCCGATCTCCGCCCGGATGTGGCCGGGCCCGACCGCCCCGTCGGCCGCGGCGAGCAGGTAGTCGCCGGACTCCGCGAGAACCGACTCCCTGCTGTCGGCGAACAGGCCCGCGCCCGCGACCGTCGCCGTATCGAGTTCCCTGGCGTGCGGCAGGCAGGCGCCGACGGCGTTGATGTGGGTGCCGGGATCCAGCCAGCCGCCGTGAAGCACCGGGACGGCCGAGCTGGTCGCGGTCACGACGATGCCGGCTCCGGCAACGGCGTCGCGTGCGTGCTCGGACGCGATGACGCGAACGGCGGGAGTGCCGACCTCGGCCAGCGCCGCGGGAGCGACGTCGGCCGCGAACTTGGCCGCCTTAGCCGGCGAGGTGCCCGCGATCCGGACCTCGGTCAGCGGCCTGGTCGCGCTGATCGCCATCAGGTGGGCCCTGGCCTGGACGCCGGTGCCGACGATCGCGAGAACGTCCGCGTCCTGCGTGGCGAGCAGCGAGGTCGCGACCGCGGAGACGGCCGCCGTCCTGATCTCGGTCACCGCCGAGGCGTTGAGCACGGCGAGCGGCTGCCCGGTCTGCGGGCTCGACAGCAGGACGATGCCCTGGTGGCTGTCCAGGCCGGCGGCGGGGTTGCCCGGGGTGATACATAGTGCCTTCAGCCCGTAACCGGCCGCGGGACCGGTTTGGTAGGAGGGCATCAGCGCCATGAACCCGGCTGCGCCGTCCGGCTTCAGCACCGACCGGAGCGGCTGGAACACCTCGCCGCGAGCCCGCGCGGCCAGCGCCGCGCGCATCGCGTCGGCGCAGCGCGCGTAGCCCAGCACGGTGCGGACGGCGCCGGCGGACAGGACGAGCAGTTGCATGACTGGCGCCTCTACTCGGGCTCGGCGGTTACTCGGGCTCGGCGGTGAACTCGGTGCCGCCTGTGTACTCGGGGCCTGCGTACTCGGTGTGGTCCTGGTGGGCCGTCGCGGTCCCGAGTCGGAGCGTCTTGGCGCGCGGTGCGATGGCCACTTCTTCCGGCCGGTGCTCGGGCAGCGGCCGGCGAGCGATCCGGTAGACATCGGCGCCGTCGACCGTCTCGCGCTCAAGCAGCAGGTCAACGAGTTCGTCCAGCATGTCCTTGTTCGAGCGGATCAGCCCGACCGAGGTTTGCTCGGCTTCCCTGAGCAACCGTGCGACCTCGGCGTCGATGGAGGCCTGGGTCGACTCGGCGAACGGCCGGCTGGAGAAGCCGTTGCCGCCGCCGCCGAGGAAGACCGACCCGCCCTGCGGATAGCCGACCGGGCCGAGCTTGGCCGACAGGCCGAACTCCCTGACCATCCTGGTCGCGATGTCGGTGGCGGTGGACAGGTCGTTGGCCGCGCCGGTCGAGCCCTGGCCGAGTTCGACCAGCTCGGCGGCGCGCCCGCCGAGCCGGACGGCGAGCGAGTCGCGCAGGTAGTCCTCGCCGTACAGGTGCCGCTCGATCAGCGGTAGCTGCTGGGTCGCGCCAAGCGCCTGGCCGGCCGGCAGGATCGTGACCTTGGCCACGGGGTCAGCATGCTCGGACAGGGCGGCCACGATCGCGTGCCCCGCCTCGTGCACCGCGACCGCGTGTTTCTCCTCGGGCAGCAGGACGTTGGAGCCCTCCCGCCGGCCAAGCAGGATCCGGTCCCTGGCGTCGTCGAAGTCGGCGGCGGTCAGCACCTCCCGGTTGCCGCGGACCGCGAAGATCGCCGCCTCGTTGGCCAGGTTGGCCAGGTCGGCGCCGGAGAAGCCGGGAGTGCCCCTGGCCACGACCTTCAGGTCGACGTCGGGTGCCAGCTTCTTGCCCCGGCAGTGCACGGCCAGGATCGCGGCCCGCTCATCGAGCGTCGGCAGCGGGATCGTGATCTGCCGGTCGAACCGGCCGGGCCGCAGCAGCGCCGGGTCGAGTACCTCGGGGCGGTTGGTGGCGGCGAGGACCACGATCCCCTGGGTCATGTCGAAGCCGTCCATCTCGGCGAGCAACTGGTTCAGCGTCTGCTCGCGCTCGTCGTTGGCGACGACGGCCCCCGACCCGGCGCGGCGCTGGCCGATCGCGTCGACTTCGTCGACGAAGATGATGGCCGGCGACCGCTTGCGTGCCTCGCTGAACAGGTCGCGCACCCGCGCCGCGCCAACGCCGACGAACATCTCCACGAAGCTGGATCCGGTCACCGAGAAGAACGGCACCGAGGCCTCCCCCGCGACCGCCCTGGCCAGCAGCGTCTTTCCGGTTCCGGGCGGTCCGATCATCAGCACGCCGCGTGGCGCCATCGCGCCGGCCCGCTGATAGCGACCCGGGTTGCGCAGGAAGTCGATGATCTCGCTGATCTCCTCCTTCGCCCCGGCATATCCGGCCACGTCGGCGAACTTGGTACTCGGCCGCTCCGCGTCGAACACCTTCGCCCTGGACCGGCCGACGCCCAGGACGCCCTGAAACGCCCCGCCCGCGCCCCGCGACATCCGGCGGAACAGCCAGATGACGAAGATCAGCGGCAGGAGCAGGATCAGCCAGGACAAGAGCGTCGTTCCGAACCCGGTGCTCGCCGGAGCGTACGAGTAGCCGACACCATCCTTCTTGAGCAGCGCCCGCACGGCCGCCGTGTCGGGCGGCCCCACGGTGGCGAAGTTCTTGCCGCTCCGCAGCGTGCCCGTCACCGTCGTGTTCGAGCCGTTGGAGCCGCTGCCGAAGCTGACCGTCTTGACGTTGTTGGCGCGCACGGCGGTGAGGAACTGCGAGTACGGGAGGGAGACCGTGCTCGTCGAGTTGATGGGCAGGAAGAAGTACAGCCCCAGCATCGCGACCAGCGCGATCGGCCAGAGCCAGTGCCGCCAGGCCGGCGGGGGCGGCGGTGCCGTCGGGGCTGGCTTGTCACCCGGAGGCGGCGAACTCGGCTGCTTGCTCATAAGTCATTGTTACGCACGGCCGGGAGCATCTCGGCCATGGTGTGCCCATTGTCGCAGGCGCGGCACGTCCGGCCGGTCACGCGGCGGCTAGTTCGGCCGGCTGGGCGATGACGTCGACGAGCGCCCCGTTGCGCAGCACCGTGACCTCCAGCGGCTTGCCGATCGCCTCGCCGAACATCAGCCGCTGCAGGTCCTGGGCCGTGGTCACCGCCTTGCCCGCCGCGCTGACCAGGATGTCGCCTGGCCGCAGGCCGGCCCGCGCGGCCGGCCCGTCCGCGACGAGCTCGGCCACCCGCAGCCCGTCCTTCCGGCCGACGCGCGAGTGCAGCGAGGCGGGCAGCGGCGTCGGGGCGGCGACGATGCCGAGGTAGGCCCGCCGCACCCGGCCGTCTCGCATCAGCGCGGCGATGATCTTCCTGGTGGTCGAGTTGATCGGCACGGCCAGGCCGACGCCGATCCCGGCGACCGCCGTGTTGATCCCGACCACGCGGGCAGCCGAGTCGGCCAGGGCGCCGCCGGAGTTGCCCGGGTTCAGCGAGGCGTCGGTCTGGATCACGTCCTCGATCAGCCGCACGGCCGACCCGCTGCGGGTCGGCAGCGACCGGCCGAGCGCGCTCACGACTCCGGCGGTGACCGAGCCGGCCAGCCCGAGCGGGCTGCCGACGGCGACCACGAGCTGACCGACGACCAGGCCCTCGGCCTCGCCGAGTTCGGCGGGCGGCGGCGTCGCGGCGCCGGCCCTGACGACCGCGAGGTCGGAGAGCGTGTCGGCGCCGACCACCGTGAACGGCGAGCTGGTCCCGTCGGAGAACATCGCCGTCCCTCCCGCCGACCGCCCGACGACGTGGGCGTTGGTGAGCAGGAACCCGTCGCCGGTGTACACCACGGCCGAGCCGAGGCTCTCCCCCGGCCGGCCCGGGCCGTGCGTCACCCGCAGGCTGGCGACCTTCGGCGTCAGCTCGGCGGCCACGCCCGCGACGACCGTCGAGTAGGCGTCGAGCGGTGCATCGGATGCCATGGGACCATCTCCGTTTTTTGATTACAAGATTACCTCGTAACGCAAGAGCGGATGATGCCTCGCATGGCCGCGGACTTCCCCAGCCGACCTGATCCGCCGGCGCGCTCAGGAGCCGGCGCTGATCGTGGTGATGCGCATGGTCGGCAGCGCCTTCGAGGCGCATGTCCGCGTGGTGAAACTGACGTACGCGGCCGCGGTCTGGTCGGGCGGGAACACCTTGAGCCAGTGCGCGGTGACCGGATTGCAGCGGGCCGCCGGGAAGTTGTCCGCCTCGACGATCGCGAGCACGGCGTGCGCGATCTGCCCGGCGGTCACCAGGATCGTGGCCGCCGGAACCGCCGGGTCCCGCTTGGCGTCGGCGCCGATCTGGCTGCCCGCGCCGGATCCCGCGGTGACCAGCGAGACGCCCGGGTAGCCGCGCAGGAAGCAGGTCGACCCCGACACGTTGGTGAAGTCGACGTCGTAGAACACGGTGCCGGCCGCGCCTTGCTGTGTCCCGGCGCTCACGCGAAGCGCCGATGTCGAGCACACAGGTACGCCCGCTCCGGCAGGCGGCGTGGTTGGCGAGCCGGACGCGGACGAACTGCCCGAGGTCGGCGACGGCGTCACGGTCACCGTGGTGGTCGGCGCGGGCGTTCCCGATCCGCAGCCGGTCACGATCCACGCCGAGCAGGCGAGGAGCATGACGGCGACCGCTCGCAGCCGCGGTGAGGCGGAACAGATGGTCAGCATGGCAGCCTTCCCTGAGCGCAAAGCGTCGAAGCCCGCACGTACGAACCGGCTCTCGGGCGAAATCAGGCTTCGGCGGGTTCGAGCACGAAGACCGGGATCTGGCGGATGGTCCTGGTCTGGTACTCGGCGTACGGCGGGTAGGCGGCGACGGCGCGTTCCCACCACCGCGCTCGCTCGGCGCCGGTGACCTCGCGCGCGATCATCTCCGCTCGCTTCGGCCCGTCCTGCACTTCTACCCTGGGGTTCGCGCGCAGGTTGTAGTACCAGACCGGGTGCGTCGGCGCGCCGCCCATCGACGCGACCGCGGCGTACCGGCCGTCGTGCTCGACCCGCATCAGCGGGGTCTTGCGCACCTTGCCGGTCCTGGCGCCGACGTTCGTCACGATCACGACCGGCATGTCGGTGTCGAGCAGCGTCGTGCCCTGGGTGCCGCCCGACCCCTCGAAAAGCTCGACCTGGTCGCGGACCCAGCGACGCGGGCTCGGCTCGTACTGACCTGTGATTGGCATGCCGCGAGTTTAGTCAGTCGGACATAGCCTGGTTTAGCCGCTCCGCGGCTTCGGCGAAGTCCTGCGCCATCTCGTAGATCACGTCGCGCACCGTTGTGGCCTTGTTCATCAGCCCGACGCCCTGACCTACCCAGTACGTGGCGAGTTCCTGCGCGCCCTTGTTGCCCTGCTCGGCCAGGACATCGATGCGGCGCAAGACCGGCTCGCTCAGCAGCGACTGGAGCGGCATCGGCAGCGCGCCCGGGGACTTGTCGCCCTCCCAGGCCGCCGTCCAGTCGGACCTGAGCTGCCTGGACGGCTTGCCGGTCCGGCTGCGGGACCTGATCGTGTCCCTGGCGGTCGCGGCGATCATCTTCTGCTTGGTGTACGGCGCGGTCTCCGCTTCCTCGGTGGTCAGCCAGACCGAGCCGGTCCACGCCCCGGCGGCGCCGAGCGCGATCGCGGCGGCGATCTGCCTGCCGGTCACGATCCCGCCCGCCGCGAGCACGGGCACCTCGCGGATCGGCTTGATCGCCTCGATCACCTCGGGCACAAGCACCATCGTGGTGACCTCGCCGCAGTGCCCGCCCGCCTCGGTTCCGGCCGCGACCAGGATGTCGACCCCAGCGTTGACCTGCCTGATCGCGTGCTCCTTGGCGCCAACCAGCGCCGCGATCGGCACCCCGGCCCGCCTGGCCCGCTCGATCATGAAGGCAGGTGGCGTGCCGAGCGCGCTCGCGACCAGCTTGATCGGGTGCCGGAACGCGACGTCGAGAAGCTGCTCGCCCGCCTCCTCGCTGATCCCGGCCGACGTCGGCAGCCGGGTCGGGCCGCCCGCCCCGTCGGCCGCGATCCCGTGTTCCTCCAGCAGCGCGGCGACGAAGTCGCGCTGCGGCTGGCCGATCATGGCGTTGATCGCGGCCGCGTCCAGGCCCAGCCCCTTGCCCTCGTACTTCTCCGGCACCAGGATGTCGGCGCCGTACGGCCTGCCGTCGACGTGGTCGTCGATCCACGCGAGCTCACGGGAGAGCTGCTCGGGCGTGTGCGTCGACGCGCCGAGTACGCCGAAGCCGCCGGCGTTGGTCACGGCGGCGACCACGTCGCGGCAGTGGCTGAACGCCACCAGTGGCAGGTCGATGCCCAGCATGTCGCAGATCGGCGTCTTCATTCCGGCGCTCCTTGGCGGGGTGAGTTCTGGCATGGTAGGGCCATCTTCCCCTCAGTAAAGGCGGCAGGCGACATGAGCACAACGGCCGGCGAGGCGGTCATCGCGCTGACCCGGGACCGCGGGGGCTGGCGCGACATGGCCCGCAGTTACCAGGTCTTGATTGACCGCGACAACGTCGGGCAGGTACAGCGCGGCCAGCGCCTCGAGTTCCCGGTCGCGCCCGGCCGGCACGAGATCTTCCTCAAGATCGACTGGTGCACCAGCCCGGTCGTCGAAGTGGACGCGCAGCCCGGAGAGGTGATCGAGCTGTCCTGCCGGGCGGGCGGGCCGGCCGCCACCAGCCTGCTCGCCGTGGTCTTCGCCAGTCGCCGCTACATAAGCCTTACCCGCCGTTAGGGTGCGGGTGTTACCGGATGTCAAGCCCGGTGACGGCCCTTCCGATGATCATGCACTGGATCTCCGAGGTCCCTTCGAAGATCGTGAAGATTGTGGACGCGCGGCCAGTTTACGCAGGTAGATGGCGTGACGCGGGGTGCGGAGCCAGCACCGATCCAGCACGCCGATTCGTCCGGCTTCCGCACGTCTTGGCGGACACGAAGTTGGCACGATCGTTATCACAGAGCGTGAGCGGCTTGCCTTGTACTGCCCGCCGTCAGGCGCCTGCCGATTATGAGCGGCAGTTAGCGCAGAGTTGCCATTTCTGCACCTTGGTGAGCATGGCCGCTACTACCGCGTCGCGTGCCTGACCGCGCGGATGCCGAACGTGACGGCGAGCATGGCTACGGCTATGCCCGCCACGAGCAAGGCGGACGGCCCGGCCGGGCGGCCGTGTACCAGGACCGTGCCCATGTAGTCCGCGGCGGCGAGCTGGTTGACCGCCGCATACCACAGGGCGACGTAGAGCGCCTGGAACAGTCGGCCGGACCGGCTGACGCTGCCGAGCAGCAGGGCGAGCGAGGGTATGAACAGGGCTCCGGCGGCCCAGGCCGCAACGCGCGGGCCGTCGGATGCGGCCGCCATCCGCAGCAGCGGCCCGAGGCCGGTCGCCGCGGTGAGCGCGAGCCCCGCCAGCCATTCGGCCGCTACCTGCCGGTAGCTGCCGGGGTAGGCACCGAGCAGGGCGTCCAGCCCGTTTTCGCGGCGCTGGGCGCCGAGCCGGGACCAGATCAGCACCGGCCAGATCCAGGCCGCGGCCAGCAGCAGCGCGGTGCTGGCGCCGTACGG
>WNGP01003119.1_pt1 | contig 13880 bp, 10 predicted proteins | sample 5407671 | NCBI WGS metagenome assembly WNGP01 (sample SAMN13153381, study PRJNA577476) | soil metagenome | isolation source: 40 cm soil or saprolite under Garry oak tree replicate 2 | place: USA:California | collected 2016-06-15 | reverse complement strand
ACCGTCGTGGACGTGGGATAGAAAACCTCGGGGCTGGTCGCGACCGCGATCACTCCCTCGTCCCCGAGCTTCTTGTCGCGGTAGGCAAACTCCGGCGACGCAGTGGCCGTCACGCTGCCCCGCTTGACGCGATCACCTTCCGGGCGCATTCGCCATGTCTCCTCCTCATGGGAGAGATCGCACGCCACAGGCGCCAAGTCGAGACCCGGCAGCCGCGACGCATGTGAAACAATTCACAAGGAGGACACCGCCGGCACACCCCCTGCGACAGGGTTCGGGCGGCCGGAGCCTACTCCCTCGGGCAGCACGCCCCGAATGGATGCGTCGAGCGCCTGGATCGTGTGCAGAACCGGGACGCTTCGGCCTGCGCGAGCGAGGCCGGCGCCGATCTGCAGGAGACAGCCCGGATTCCCCGAGAGAATCACGTCGGGCCCGGTTGCGAGACAGTTGTGAACCTTGCGACGCCCGAGCTCCCGGGCCGCCTCGGGCTCGATGAGGTTGAAGATCCCCGCCGAACCGCAGCACAGGGCAGAGTCCGAGACCTCCAGAACCTCGAGCTGCGGAATGGACCGCAGCAAGCGGCGGGGCTCTGCACGGATATGTTGCGCATGTTGCAAGTGGCAGGCGTCGTGATAGGCCGCCCGCAGGGCTAACGGATGGCGCTCTGCCCGAGGCTCGAGCTCCGCCAGGAGCTCCGAGACGTCCCGGCACTTGCGGGAAAAGGTCACCGCCCGCTCCGCGTACTGCGGGTCATCGCGCAACAGGCGGGCGTAGTCCTTCACGTTCGATCCGCAGCCGGCGGCGTTCGTCACCACGGTGTCGACGTCGTAGCGCTCGAACACGTCGATGAGTCGCCGGGCCGCGCGTAGCGCCGGCTCTTCCAGCCCCGCGTGCACCATCAGCGCGCCGCAGCATCCCTGTTCGGGGGGGACGATCACCTCGCAGCCTTCGGCTGCGAGGACGCGCGCCGTGGCCGCGTTCACTTCGGGGAGGAAGATGCGCTGCACGCAGCCGAGCAGCAGGCCCACGCGCCCGCGGCGCTCGGCCCGTGCCGGGACGCACCGCGGCAGCTGCGAGCGCAGCCCTGCAATCCTGAGCTCGGGGAGCAGGGACTCCATGGCGCGGAGCCGCTGCGGCAACAGCGCGACCAACCGCAGCGTGCGGGCCGCCGTCCGCATGCCGGAGCGCTGATACAGCCAGAGCGCCAGCGCCAGCGGGCGCAGCCGGCCGGGATGCGGGAAGAGCGTGAAGAGCAGCCGGCGGAACAGGCGGTCGGCCAACGATCGGGAATAGCGGCGTTCGATCTGCGCGCGCGTGGCTTCGATCAGCTTGTCGTACTGCACCCCCGACGGGCACGCGGTCACGCAGGCCATGCAGCCGAGACATTGGTCGAAGTGGGCCACGTAGGTGTCCGTCATTCCCGCCTGGCCTTCCGCGCCGAGCTTCATCAGGTAAATGCGGCCGCGGGGCGAATCCATCTCTTCGTGCCAGAGAGCGTAGGTCGGGCAGGTGGGCAGGCAGAAGCCGCAGTGCACGCATTGGTCGATCAGGGCCGCGGCAGGCGGGTGATGCTCGTCGAAGATCGAAACCGGCGCCATCAGATCCCTCCCACGAACCGACCGGGATTGAGGAGCCCCGCGGGGTCGAGCTGCGCTTTCACGCACCGCATGAGCGGGAGAGAGTCGCCCGGCGAGCCCCACACGTCGAGCCGCGCCTTGACGTCCAGCGGGCAGCGGAGCAGAGCCAGCGTCCCGCCGCCCCGTTCCACGCCGGCGCGCAGCCGCGCCAGCGCCGCGACGAGCGAATCGCCGGTCTGGGCCTCGAGTCTGAGGTGGCCCACGCCCGGCGCTTGGGCCACGAGGCTCCACGCCAGAGACGGCGGCGCCGCCGCGACTTCACGCACCATCGCGCAGAACTCCGCCAGCTCCGCCGGCAATACGCTGAACTTTGCCGTGACCGCGGGCTCCCGTCCGGGCCACAGCTCTTCCCGGGCGCGCCAGACGAGCGGCGGCGGATCGGCGCGGGTCACGCCGGCGGCGAGCCGCAGCACCGCCCGCTCCTGCGAATCCAGTCCGGCACCCGTGCCCTCGAAACCCACGTCGAGGCCTGACCGTCCCGAGCCGGCCGCGCGCACCTGGAGCGCGACGAACGCCAGCTGCGACCGCTGGACGGCGAGCGCCAGCTCGCACAGCGGCTCGACGGCCGGAGCGGTGAACGTGAGCGTCCGCGTCTCGTGCGGGAGGGGATGGAGGCGGAATACCGCCTGCGTGATCACCGCAAGCGTGCCGAATGATCCCGTGGCGAGCTTTGGCAGGTCGTAGCCCGCGACGTTCTTCACGACCTTGCCGCCGCTCTTTGCGAGCGTGCCGTCGGGCAAGGCCAGCGTGACCCCGATGATCAGGTCGCGGAGCGAGCCGAAGCGCGCCACAAGCGGCCCGTCGTCGCCGGTGGCGAGGATCCCGCCGATCGTAGCGCGCTCGGGCCAGAGAGGGTCGATGGCGAGGCGCTGCCCGTGCTCGGCCAGCGTCGCTTGAAAGCGGGCGACGCTGCAGCCCGCCTCCACGGTCGCGGTCAGATCGGCCCAGGCGTGCTCCAGCACGCGATGGAGCCGCGTCGTGGAGAGGACGAGGTCGGCACGGCGCGGCGGGTGGCCCCAATCGAGTTTCGTGCCGCCCCCGCGCGGGACGACGGCCAGAGCCGCGCGGTTGGCGGAAGCGAGCACGCGGGCCAGCGTCTCCTCGGTGCCGGGCTCGATGACCTTGCTGGCCGGAACGCCATCGACGGCATCCCCGGGCTGGGCGGGGCGCACGTGTTCCGGGCCCACGACGGCCGCCAGCTCATCCCAGGCCGCCTCGGCTTGCTGCGTGTTAGAAGAACTGGGCGACACCCGCGGTCTCGAGGGGATGCGGCTGGTAGGGGCCCGGCCGTTCGGCGCACAGCCGCGGACGCGGGAACACTTTCGTCGGGTTCGACAACCGCTCGGGATCGAAGGCGCACCGCACGCGCTGCATGGTGTCGAGGTCGGGCTCGGCGAACATCACGGACATGAAGGCTTTCTTCTCTTCGCCGACGCCGTGCTCGCCGGTGATCGAGCCGCCGGCCTTGACGCACAGCTCGAGGATGCTGAACGACAGCCGTTCGGCCCGGCCCTCCTGGCCCTCGACCCGACGGTCGTAGAGCACGAGGGGATGCAGGTTGCCGTCGCCGGCGTGAAACACGTTCGCCACGCGGAGCCCAGCCTGCGCGCTCAGTCGCTCGATCTCGGTCATGACCTGCGGGAGCGCCGTGCGCGGGATGACGCCGTCCTGCACGATGTAATTCGGCGAGATCCGGCCCATCGCGGCGAATGCCGCCTTGCGCCCCTTCCAGACCGCCGCGCGTTCCTCTTCCGACTGCGCCACGCGGATCTCCCAGGCGCCGCATGACGCGCAGATCTCCCGCACACGGGTCATCAGGGCCACCACCTCAATCGCCGGGCCGTCCAGCTCGACCAGCAGGAGACCGCCGCAGTCGGGGTAGTTGGCGTGCACCGCAGCCCGGGCCGCCTGGATGGCCAGGTTGTCCATCATCTCGATCGCCGCCGGCATGACTCCAGCGGCGATGATCCCGCTGACGGCCGCCCCGGCCTGGTTGGTCGAATCGAACGCCGCCAGCAGCGTCTGGACTGCTTCCGGCCGGCGGACGACGCGGAGAATCACTTTGGTCGCGATCCCGAGCGTGCCCTCCGAGCCGACGAAGACCCCGCACAGGTCGTAGCCAGGCCGGTCGAGGGTCTTGCCCCCGAGGTGCACGAGGGAGCCGTCCGGAAGCACCACTTCCAGGCCCAGCACGTGCGTCGTGGTGAACCCGTACTTCAGGCAGTGGGCGCCCCCGGCATTCTCGGCGACGTTGCCGCCGATGCTGCATACCTGCTGCGAGGACGGATCGGGGGCGTAGAAATACCCGTCGCCGGAGACCGCCTGGGTCACGTCGAGATTGAGCACGCCCGGCTCGACCACCACGCGCGCATTGGGGATGTCGATCTCCAGGATGCGATTCATCCGCGCGAGGCTGATGACGATGCCGTTCTCGATCGGCAGCGCGCCTCCGCTCAGGCCCGTGCCCGAGCCCCGGGCGACAAAGGGGATCCGTTCCCGGTGGCAGACGCGCACGATGGCCTGTACCTGCTCCGTCGTGGCCGGCAGTACGACGGCGGCGGGCAGCACGCGGAAGTTGGTCAGGCCGTCGCACTCGTAGGTGTGCAGCTGCTCCGGCTGCGTGATCAGGCCGCCGGTTCCCACGATGGCCCGAAACTGATCGAGGATCCGCGAATGCATCACTTCACGATCGTCAACCCGTGGGGCACTGCACCCGGGAAGACGTAGGCGTACAGCAACACGATCAAGCCGACGATGGCGCCCAGCGCGATGGAGTGCCAGAACACGTACCGGAAGATGAGCCCTTCATTGCCGACCTGGTTCGTCGCCGAGGTGGCCACCGTGATGGACTGCGCGTCCACCATCTTGCCCATCACACCGCCGGCCGAGTTGGCGGCGCACATGAGGATCGGGTCGAGCTTGAGCTGGTCGGCGGTAATCCGCTGCAGGCTGCCGAACAGCGCGTTCGAAGACGTGTCGCTGCCCGTCAGCGCCACGCCCAGCCAGCCCAGATACGTGCCGAAGAAGGGGTACAGCCACCCGGTCCGCGTGAACGCCAACCCCAGCACGGCGTCCAACCCCGAATAGCGAGTCGTGAACCCGAGTCCCAACATGAAGGAAATGGCGACGACCGCGAGCTTCATGCGCTTCAGCGTGTGCCAGAAGATCCTCGCGAGCTGGACCGGCCCCACCCCGAGGACCAGCCCGGCGATGATCGCGGCGACGAAGCACCCGGTCCCGGTGGCCGAGAACCAGTTGAAATCGTACCGGGCCGCCTCGGGCGTCAGCTTGGACACGACCGGCGCGGCGCGCGACACCGCGTTGTGGAGCAGCGGGACGTTCCAGATCGGCGTCGTGGTCCGGTTGATGGCGCCCTTGATGGCCGGCAGGCCCCATACGAGCACGGTGATCGACAGGATCGCGAACGGCATCCAGGCTTTCGCGATCTGGCCGGCGGTGTGCTTGCGGGTGGCCGGAGGATTGCCTCCGGCGTGGCCCGCAGGGACCGCCGCGTCCTCGCCCTCGAACCGCCAGATGCGCTTCGGCTGCCAGAACCGGAGGAAGACCACGGTGGCGATCAACGAGACGACGCCGCCCGCGATGTCGACGAGGTTCGAGTCGACGTGGTTGGACCACAGATATTGCGTCAGGCTGAACGAGGTCCCAACCACCAGGATGGCCGGCAGCACCTCGAAGGTCTCGGTCCAGCCCACCATGGCGCGCACCAGCCAGAACGGCACGATGATGCCCGTGATCGGCAGGATGCGGCCCACCATCGCGCTCAAGTCGGATTCCGGCAACCCCGAGACCGCCGCCAGGGTGTGCACCGGCGTCCCGATGGCGCCCCAGGCCACCGGCGAAGTGTTGGCGATCAGATTGAGGGCGGCCGCATGGAACGGCTTGAATCCAAGGCCGATCATGAAGGCGCCCGCAATCGCGACCGGGGCGCCGAATCCCGCCGCGCCCTCGATGAAGGCCCCGAAGCAGAACGCCACGAGCAGGAGCTGCAGACGCCGGTCGGCCGTGATCGCGGCCACCGACTCCTTCATGATCTCGAACTGGCCCGTGGAAACGGAGATGTCGTAGAGATAGACGGCTGCCAGGACGATCCAGGCGATCTTCAGCACGCCGAATCCGACCCCGTAGAGGAAGCTCATTCCGGCGAGCGGGAACGGCATCCCGAAGATCGTGACGGCGACCACGACCGCGGTCCCCGCGGCCGCAATCGCGCACCAGTGCGGCTTCACTCTCAGCCCCGCCAGCAATCCGAACAGCACCAGGATCGGCAACGCCGCCACGCCCGTGGAGAGAATCCAGTTGTGCAGCGGGTCGTAAACCTGGGTCCACGACATGTTCACTCCTCACGTTGCGGGACGAGAGAATCGGGACCGTTACCGCTAGACCGGATCGAATGCTCCCCGGCGAATCATCGCTTCACTGACCGCCCTCGCTCGGCGGAACGTCTCGGGCGTGCCCGGATCCTTCATCGAGGAGAGCTCGCGCAGAATCCTCTCCAGCTCTTCGTCGAAGATGCTCGTGACCAGCGCCGGCGTGTGGGGGATCGGCTTGCCGGAATCGTCCATGATCCGCGTGGCAGCGTGGTGCCGCATCCGCTGGGCGATCATCAATCGGTAAATGCGATCGGTGGCCAGGTCCTCCATGTAGCCGTCGAGCAGGCTCGCGCCCCTCCCGTTCAAGACGCCGTTACGGTACCGGATGACCGTGCGCGCCGCCGCGCGCGTGCCCGCGAGCGTCTTCGTCCCCACGCCCGTGGGCAGGGGGCGAAGGTCGGGATGCGGGTCGTCGAGCGCGGGCCGCCGATCGAGCTGGTTCGGGTACGGGAACTGCTGCACCGCGATTTCATTCTGGTCGGGATGCCCGGTCCAGGCGCCGTCCATCAGGCAGTCGGCCTCGTTCTTCTTATCCTGCGCCAGCACCGCCAGCGCCCGCGCGTTCAGCTCCGGATCCTCGCGGCTGGGATAGAGAGCCGTCATCCCGCCGATGGCGAGAATGCCCCGCTTGTGACACACGTCCGCCAGGCGCTCGCGCACGCGCTGGAAGAACGGGACGTTGTGCGGAATCGTGTTGCGGTCCGGGAGGACCCACTCCGGCTGTTCGAGCGTGAAATGGATCAGGCTCGCCATGTAATCCCAGCGGCCGAGATTCAACCCGAGGCAATGCTCGCGAAGGTGGTAGGCGAACTCCTCGAACTGATAAGCCAGCGGGTGCGCCTCGACGAGCGCCATGCACTTGATGTAGTCCGCGGGCAGCCCCCGGGCTCGCGCCAGCGCCTGGAACAGATCCCGCCACCAGAGCGCTTCCTCGGCCGACTCGGACTTCGGGATGTAGACGGAGAAAGGATGCTTCAGCGCGGCGGGCTCGATCCCGTGCCACACGCGGGCAACGTCGAACAACGAGGCCGACATGGTCTCGCCTCCGAAGACCCCGCCCTGGCTGAGATGGAGCCCGCGCGGCCGCATCCAGACCACCGTCTTGCTCGGCTGGATGCCGACTGTGCGATTGCGCTTCTTATCGAAGTAGCTGAGCTCCCCGCGCAGCGCTTTCAGGATGTTGTCGACGCCCTGGTTGAGATGCTCCCACTGATTCGCCAGCGAATCCTCGAGGTCGAGCATCACGCCCGGCGCGCCCGAATTGAGCATCTTCACGACCAGATCGGCGTCGTCGGCCGGGCCGGTCATCTGGTTCCGCTGATCCCGGCACCAGTCCGGTAACTCCACCTTCCAGCCGCCCGTGGTCGCCGGCGAGGGAGGCAGATAGTCGGGCAACCGGCCGCGATGCGCGGCGGCCAGGACTTCCTGCCGCCTGGCGACGAGCTGCTGTTGGCGTGGAGTGAACTCGCGATGCAGTGAACTCAGGAGATCGAAGAGCCGTGGAGGCAAATCCCGCGCGGGATCAAAGCCCGCTGGGGCTGAGTTCATCGGGGGATACGTGGCGTCCGACGCGGGTGTCGCGTCTGAGACCGGGCCCGGGCTTATCACATCACTAATCTGCCAGAATCATGCCTCTCGTCTAGTAGGCGGTAGAGGACGGCAGAGGACGGTAGAGGGCGGTAGAGGTAGTTGACGTGCACCGCGTCAGGCCTCTGCGCTCCTCTACCGTCTTCTACCGTTACCGTCTTCTACCGCCCTCTTTTAGCCCACCCGCACCGCCCAGAGGACCGCTCGGATGCATCCGGCCACGTCATGGCTATGCCCGGCGACCCACAGCGCGTCGCCGCCGCCGTCGGAGACCGCTGCGGCCGAGCTGTGCTCGCCCCCCAGCGTGCCCAGGTCCAGTACCCTCCCGTCCGGTGTCCGGAGAAACGCATGGGTGAGGGGAAGACCCCGGTGATCCGTCTCGCCGGTTTGGCTCGCCCCGACGATATAGCCGTGGTCGTTGACGTCGTTGGCACAACTGGTCCGTCCGCCGAGCGTCCCGAGATCGACCATGCCGGTGTGCTCAGTCCACAAAAACGCGCGGCCGCTTCCACCCACAACCTCGGTCCGGCCGTTGATCCCGAGCGCCATACTCACCGCGCCGCCCAAAGTGCCGAGATCCCGCATTCCGTCCGTCGCCGTCCAGAGGAAAGCGTGAGGCTGGCCCGATCTCGTTTCTGCCAGCCCCACCACTTCGCCGCGCTCGTTGACGTCGTGCGCGACGCTCGTCGCCCCGCCCAACGTCCCGAGATCGAGCATCTCGCCCGGCTGTGGAATGAAGAACGCGTGCTTGGCCAGTCCTCCGCCGCTCCGGGAGTGTCCCGCCACCTGTCCCAGCCGGTTGAGCGCCAGCGCCTCGCTCTCGTTTCCGCCGAGCGTGCCGAGATCGAAGCTCAGGCCCTCAGAGATCAGATAGGCGTGAAAGTCGCCAAAGCCCGTGTCTCCGCCGCCCGCGATTTCTCCCCGCTCATTGATGTCGTTCGCCGAACTGCTGACGCCGGCGCAGGGCTTGAGGTCGGCGATCCCCGCGGTCTCACTCCAGAGGAACGCCCGGCTGCGGCCCAAGCCGTCCCGGCTCGTGCCCACCACTTGACCGAGCCGGTTCACCGCCTTCGCCTGGCTGAAGGCGCCGCTCGCCCCCAGCGTGCCGAGGTCGTGGATCGCTACCGGTGCGGTCACACGGCCGGCCGGCGCCCGAGCTGTGCGCTCGCCCACATCCCCGCCTGCACAGCGGTGTCGGCCGCCGGGCCCTCGAACCGCTGCACCAGGATGCTGGGGCGGCCGTTCCGGCTCACGGCGACCATATGGAGGATCGAGACCTGTCCCTCGGCCGGGCTGTACTTCAGCCGTAGTTGGGCTCCGCCCGCTTCGCCCGCCGAGCCGAGGCGAATCGCCGGCCGCGCCCGTCCGTTGTAGTCATCCAGCCATGCCTGGAGCACGTCCATCGCGTCCTTCTGCAGTTCCTGCTCCGCCATCACGGGCCTCCTGTCTCTCGCTCCGCAACTGGTTCACAATCGGGTCCCCCTGGCCGCTTTCGAGTAGCTGGTAGCGCACCTGTCCGAAAGCGTCGCGGCCCACGGCCTGGGCGCAGTAGGCGGGCAGCCACGCGGGGTAGTGGCCGGGCGTGCCCCACCCGCTCGTGTCGAAGGCCGTCCGGCCGTCGGTGACGCGGAGGAGCGCGAGGGAGCTGTCCCGAGCGGCTGCCAGGGCGTCCGGCTCGAAGTCGGCGGTGCCGAAGAGGATACCGGCGTCGACGCCGGCTTCCTCCAGGTGATCCCGGAGCGACTCGACCTGGGCGCGCCCGATAGGCGCGTCCTGCCGGCGGCAGGCGATCAAAGCCCGCCGCTGCCACCCGGCGCGGCTCACCCGGCCTTTGAGCTCGAGGAGATATCCCCGCTCGGGCTCGGGAAGCATAGTGCGTCGATGGACCCGCAGCTCGGACACCTCGAGCCCAACCTTGCGCAGCTCGCGCACGACGAGGATCTCGAAATATTCAGGTGTGAGCTCCGGCAGTTCGAGCATCAGTCCTCACCCTCCTCGTTCCTGGCGTAGCGGACGCTACGGGACCCGAACGGGCGCCGCCAGCCCCCCGCGGCCCCATGCCAAGTCGATGCATGGTGGGGCGTTGCAGGGGGTTGCGCCCTCCCAAAACCGCCCGTATATCATCCCGCGTGCGCCGAACAGTTCCTCAGCGGCACCCCCCGAGGGCGTTGAGACGTGACGTTTCATGCCCATCACCTTCGCGCACCCAAGCCCACTCCTGAGCGGGGAGGATTCTATGCAGGTCAGTCGACGTGATTTCCTGCGGCTCACGGCCAGCGCCGGAGGGGGAACTGCGATCGGCGGGCTGGTCGGGCTGGGTGTGACCCTGGCGCCGGCCGTGGCGCGGGCGCAGGAGCTCCGGATCAAGGACGCCAAGACGACGCCGAGCATTTGCCCGTTCTGCTCGGTCGGGTGCGCGACTCTGATCCACACGGTCGACGGCAAGATCGTGAACATCGAGGGCGATCCGCGCAGCCCGCACAACGAGGGGACCCTCTGCCCCAAGGGCGCCGCGATCTATCAGCTCCACATGAACCCGAACCGCGCTACGAAGGTGCTGCACCGCAAGCCGGGCGCGAAGGACTGGGACGTGGTGGAGCTCGAGTGGGCCATGGACCGGGTCGCCGAGCTGATCAAGAAAACCCGCGACGAGACGTTCATCGAGAAGCTCCCCAACGGCAAGCTCGTGAACATGACCCCGGCCGTGTTCGCGCTCGGTGGCGCGACGCTGGACAACGAATTCAACCATGTGTGCCAGAAGTTCTGGCGTGGGCTCGGGGTCGTGGCCATCGAGAACCAGGCCAGGATATGACACAGCTCTAGCGTCCCCGGTCTGGGGACACGGTTCGGTCGCGGCGCGGCGACGCTGTATCCGCGCAACCTCGAGCACACCGACTGCTTCGTCATCATGGGGTCGAACATGGCGGAGTGCCACCCGGTGGCATTTCGCTGGCCGATGAAGGCGAAGCTGAACGGCGCGAAACTCGTCCACGTCGATCCCCGCTTCACCCGGACCAGCGCGGTCGCGGACCTGCACGTGCCGATTCGCGCCGGCTCGGACATCGCGTTCCTCGGCGGATTGATCAATTACGTCATCAACAGCAAGCGGTGGAACTCGGACCCCTTCTTCAAGGAGTTCGTGGTCAACTACACCAACGCCGCCACGATCATCAGCGACGACTTCAAGGACACCGAGGACCTGAACGGCGCCTTCTCGGGTCTGGTCCAGTTCACCGAGCCGCCGTTCTGGCCCTACAACGGGTTGCTCGGCCGCTACGACAACGCCTCGTGGCAGTACAAGCGCGGACCGAAGCCCGCGGGGCCGGCGACCAAGGACCTGATCGCCAAGCGCGCCGGCCCGCCGTTCGACGACCTGGTGCGGTCGCTCAAGCCGGGTCCCGCCGAGAAGGACCCGACGCTCCAGAACCCGCATTGTGTGTTCCAGATCTTGAAGCGGCACTTCAGCCGCTACACGCCGGAGATGGTGGAGCAGGTCTGCGGCTCGCCCAAGGAGAAGTTCATCAAGGTCGCCGAGATGCTGCTCGAGAACTCAGGTCCCGACCGGACCAGCGCGTTCGCCTACGCCGTCGCCTGGACCCAGCACACCTACGGGGTCCAGATGATCAGCTGCTGCGCGCTGCTCCAGCTCCTGCTCGGCAACATCGGCCGGCCCGGCGCCGGGGTGATGGCGCTGCGCGGCCATGCGGCGATTCAGGGCTCGACCGACGTGCCCACGCTGTACCACAGCATCCACGGGTACATGAACGCGCCATCGGCACTCCGGCCGCACGAGACGCTGCGGGACTATATGGCGGCCGAGACCAGCCCCACGAGCTATTACGGCAACACGCCGAAGTTCCTCGTGTCGTACTTGAAGTCGATGTACGGCGCGGCCGCGAGCGCGGAGAACGATTTCGGTTACGACTGGCACCCCAAGATCCTGGGCGATCACTCGCACATCGCCACCTTTGCGGCGATGGCGGACGGCAAGGTGAAGGGGATGTGCTGCGTCGGCCAGAATCCCGCCACCTCGCTCAACGGGGGCGCGTCGCGGCTGGCGATGCGCCAGCTCGACTGGCTGGTGGTGAAAGACAACTGGCTCACCGAGACCGCCACGCACTGGTATCTCGGTCCCGAGGTGAAGAACGGCGAGGTGAAGATCCAGGACATCAAGACCGAGGTCTTCTTCTTCCCGTCGACCCAGATCGCCGAGTACGACGGCAGCTTCACCAACACCCAGCGCATGCTGCAGTGGCACTCGTTCGCCGCGAAGGCCCCGGGCGACTGCCGCACCGACAGCTGGTTCTATCACAACCTGGCGAAGCGGCTCAAGAAGGCGTACGCGGGCTCGAAGCTGCCGCGTGACCAGGGCTGGAACAACCTCTCGTGGGACTTCGATCCGGATCCGGGCGAGGAGCCGCTCTATCCCGGTGAGATCAGCGCGCGCAAGGTACTGCGGGAGATCAATGGGTATCAGACGGCCGATCCGAAGCAGCATCTCAAGGGGTTCGGCGACCTGAAGGACGACGGCTCGACGACGTGCGCGTCGTGGATCTACTGCGGCTGCTTCCCAGCCTGGGATCAGAATCTCACGGCGCGGCGCGAGCCCGACCCACCCGGCGTGCCCGGCGCACATCTCAAATGGGGGTGGGCGTGGCCAGCCAACCGCCGCGTCATGTACAACCGCGCGTCCGCCGACCTGAAGGGCAACCCCTGGAGCGAGCGCAAGCGCTGGGTCTGGTGGGACGCGAACTTCGTGAACCCGCCCGATCCGAAGACCGGGAAGCCGGTGCCCAAGGGCAAGTGGGTCGGCTACGACGTGCCCGACTTCGCCGCGACCAAGGCACCAGACGCGCAACCGAAGCCGGACGGCATCGGCCTCGACGCCCTGTCCGGGAGCCAGCCGTTCATCATGAGAGCGGACGGCAAGGGTTGGCTGTTCGTGCCGGCGGGTCTGGTGGACGGCCCGCTCCCGGCGCACTACGAGCCGCACGAGTCGCCGATCCAGAACCCGCTGTACAAGCAGCAGACCAGCCCGGTCCACAAGGTCTGGTCGCAGGGGAAGCCGTGGAACCCGCTCGCCGCCGTCGGTGACCCGAAGTTCCCGTACGTCATCAGCACGTACCGCCTGACGGAGCACTACCTCGCCGGCGCGATGAGCCGCTGGCTGCCGTGGCTCGCGGAGCTGCAGCCGGAACTGTTCATCGAGATCGGCAAGGCGCTGGCGCAGGAGAAGGGCATCAAGAACCTCGACTGGGTCGTGGTGTCGAGCCCCCGCGGTCACATCCGCGCCAAGGCGCTGGTGACCGATCGCATCGGGGTGATGAACGTCGCCGGCAAGCGCATCCACCACGTTGGCATGCCCTGGCACTGGGGGTGGATGTGGCTCTCTACCGGCGATGTCGTCAACGACCTCACGTCCTGGGTCGGGGACCCGAACGTGTCGATCCACGAGGGCAAGGCATTCGTCTGCAACGTGGAGAAGGCGTGACCATGCCAGACGCCATGGGGTTTTTCACCGACACCACGGTTTGCATCGGCTGCAAGGCGTGCGAGGTCGCGTGCAAGGAATGGAACCAGCTCCCCGCCGAGAACGGCGGGATCCGGGAGCTCTCCGGGGACAGCTACGACAACACCCGCCGGCTCGACGGCATCCACTGGCGGCACGTCCGCTTCATCGAGCAGTTCAAGGGTCCGTATGACGGCCGCTGGCTGATGATGAGCGACGTGTGCAAGCACTGTGTCCAGGCGGGGTGCCTGGAAGTGTGTCCGACCGGCGCCATCATCCGCACCGAGTTCGACACCGTGGTGATCCAGTCCGACGTCTGCAATGGCTGTCGCGCCTGCATCGCCGCCTGCCCGTTCGGCGTCATCGACGTCAACCCGGTGTCGGGCACGGCGCAGAAGTGCACGCTGTGCTACGACCGGCTCAAAGTGGGGCTCGAGCCCGCGTGCTCGAAGGCGTGCCCCACAGACTCGATCCAGTTCGGGTCGATCGCAGAGCTCCGGGGGCGGGCTCAGAAGCGGGTCGACCAGCTCAAGGCGCAGGGCGTCGACGCCCACCTGTACGGCGCGGACCCGACGGGACCCCTCGGCGGGTTGAACTCCTTCTACCTACTCGTGGACAAAGACGAGGTGTACGGGCTGCCGCACAAACCGCAGCTGCCCTCCCGTAACCTCGCCAAGAGCTCCACCCTCTCCGTGGCGAGCGCGGCGGTCCTCGGCATCCTGGCGCTCGTGGGCCTGCGCAAAAGTCGGATGGACG
>WNGP01003115.1_pt1 | contig 13885 bp, 13 predicted proteins | sample 5407671 | NCBI WGS metagenome assembly WNGP01 (sample SAMN13153381, study PRJNA577476) | soil metagenome | isolation source: 40 cm soil or saprolite under Garry oak tree replicate 2 | place: USA:California | collected 2016-06-15 | reverse complement strand
CTTTCAGACCTCGCCTCGCGGCTCGGCCCTTGCGCTTCGCTATCACTTCGCCTCCATCAGGCTGTGAAGAGGACTTTCACCTCCAAACTATCGAACCTGCTCGGCACACAAGAAAAAGCCCGGGTGGCCAGCCACCCGGGCGGAATCAGAGAGAAGAAAATTGATTTAACGAGCCATGCGCGGCGTGGGCTCCGGCGAAAGTGTCACGCCGGGCGCATCCGCAGACTTGCCGTTCTTTGCAGGAGAGGTACGCGCGGGAATAACGGGCTCCGCCTTGCGAGCTGGGATCGCCAGATTCTCACCCTCGCGGACGAAGGTCAGGCAGTCCCGCTCCTTGTTCCAATCGATGCACACGAGGTCGCCGAGGTGAACCTGCTCGGTCGCCAGTAAATTCGCCAGAGGATACACGACATGACGTTCAATGGAGCGCTTGAGGTGCCGCGCACCGTAGCGCTGATCCGTGCCTTCCTGCAGGAGGAAGTCGCGGCCGGCATCGGTCACCCGGAACAGGAACTGCCCCTTCGCGGTTTCCAGAACGCGCTGCTGCACCTGGCCCAGTTCGATTTCGAGCACCCGCTCAAGCTGTTCGCGCCTCAGCGGATGAAACACCACCACTTTGTCGAGGCGGTTCATGAATTCCGGCGAGAACTTGCGGCGCGCCGCTTCTACGGCCGTGCGTTCGACCTTTTCATCGAACCCGGCAGCAGGAATGTCCTTCGGCTGAACGAAGCCCATGCCGCCCTGCATGAGTTCAGTAATCTCTCCTCCGCCAAGGTTCGAGGTCAAGAAAATGACAGTCTGGGAGAGGTCCACTCGACGATTGTCGCCCAGCGTGAGCGTGGCCTTATCCAGCATCCCAAGGAGCAATTGCCACAGGGCGTCGCTGGCCTTTTCGATCTCGTCGAAGAGCAAAAAGCTGAGCTTCAGTTTTTCGGTATGGCTTGCCCCCAAGGCTTCCTGGGTGATTAACGGATGGGTTTCGCGGTGGCCCAAATAGCCCGGAGGCGAGCCAATCAGCTTGGCAATTTCGTGCGAGTGCTGGAACTCCGCGCAATCGACCTTGATCACCGCTCGAGCATCCCCAAAAAGGATCTCCGCAGCCGCTTCCACAATGCGCGTCTTTCCAGAACCGGTCGGACCGAGGAACAGCAGGTTACCCACCGGACGGCCAGGTGAGTTCAATCCAGCGCAAAACACCTGGAACATGTCGACTAGGGACTGCACACCCTCTTCCTGTCCAACGATCTTTGCGCGCAAGGAAGAATGAAAATCACACGTGTCATTGCTTCGGATGGTCGGATCCAGTTGATGGCGGACGGCAGCTTTCATTTCATCCACCTTTCTTCGCGTCTAGCTTCCCGAACGCGTTGCGCGTCTCACTTTGCGCCACCATGAGCTACTGCATGGGGAATGCCAATCTTTTCCACATTTTGGGCGGTCGGAAAATAGTGCAAACTCAACAACATACAAGCTTTGCAGTTCTGGAAATTGTCTCAGGCCGTGAGACGGTGTTTCATTTGCGCAAAAAGGGAAAGAGATGAAACAGTTTGCATCAACGGACTGACGACTTGTGTCAGTGGGCGGGCGACAAAAAAGGGCGCATCTTTCGACCCGTCCAAAGCCATAATTAAAGTGCTGCTTTAAGTATTTGAACGGTCCTGCTTCTTGCGTCCTTGCGGAGACGCCGCAGGGCCCGCGGCCGGCTGCGCCGCGCGCGACTTCCTCTCTTCAATCGCGGCTTCCCTCGGGGTTTCGGCAGACTTCCCGTCCACCGCTTCGGCAGCGGCAGCGCCAGCGCCGACGGCCCGTTGCGCGGCGGCCTGTACGAGCGCGCCCTCGCCTTCGCGTACAAAAGTGAGCCCGTCGTGGCTCTTGTCCCAATCGATACGCACCAGGTCGCCCAGGTTGACTTGATCGGTGGCCAGCAGATTCGCCAGCGGATACACGACATGCCGCTCTATGGCGCGTTTCAGGTGCCGGGCACCGTAACGCTGGTCGGTGCCTTCTCGAAGCAGGAAGTCGCGGCCAGCCTCGGTCACGCGGAAGAGAAACTGCCCCTTGGCGGTGTCCAGGACGCGCTGCTGCACCTGACCCAGCTCGATATCGAGCACTTCCTGAAGCTGCTCGCGCTTCAGCGGGTGGAATACCACCACCTTGTCCAGGCGGTTCATGAATTCCGGCGAGAACTTCCGCCGCGCCGCTTCCACCGCCATGCGTTCCACTTTCTCGTTGAGACCAGCGACCGGCGTGTCTGTCGGCTGGATGAAGCCCATGCCCCCTTCCATGAGCTCGGCAATTTCACCACCACCCAGGTTCGACGTCAGGAAGATCACGGTTTGTGACAAATCCACCTTTCGGTTGTCGCCTAGGGTCAGTGTGGCCTTGTCCAGCATTCCAAGCAGCAACTGCCAGAGCGCATCGCTCGCCTTTTCGATCTCATCGAAGAGCAAGAAACTGAGCTTCAGCTTGTCTGTATGGCCGGCCGACAGCGTTTCCTGCGTAATCAGCGGATGAGTCTCGCGATGCCCCAGATATCCTGGGGGCGAGCCGATCAGCTTGGCAATCTCATGAGAGTGTTGGAATTCCGCGCAATCAATCTTGATCACCGCGCGGGCCTCGCCAAAGAGAATCTCCGCAGCTGCTTCCACGATGCGCGTTTTCCCCGAGCCGGTCGGCCCGAGAAACAGCAGATTCCCTACCGGGCGGCCTGGCGAGTTCAATCCGGCACGGAAGACCTGGTACAGGTCTACCAGCGCATGGACACCCTCTTCCTGTCCAACAATTTTTGCTCGCAGCGCGGCCTGGAAATCGATCGTGTCCGTGCTGCGCTTGTTCGGGTCGAGTGCAAGGCTCTCCGCTTCATCTCGGCTGCGCATGGACATTGAATTGTCGTTCATGACCGCCTCCTAGCGAGCCCGCGAAGGCGGGTTCGCACTGCTGAATCGCCCGCGTCCACGGCCAAACTGGTCGAGCTTGACCTGAATGGTCGACTGCAAGAGCCGCAATTGCACCAGCAGCTCCCGTGACACTGCGGGCGATTCGGAAATTCGGAGGAGCGGCGGAAAGATTTCCGCCAGGTCGAGATTGAGGGCTCGAAGAGAGGAGACCAGCTTTTGGACCGCGGGGGCGTGGGGGTTCACGAGGTCCACTCGCGTACTCAATTGTTCGCGCAGGGCGCTCCAATTGAGCTCCATGAACGGGTGCTTCTTAGAGACTTCGCGAACCACTTCGTCCGTAATTCGCGCGCGATCTCCCAGGCGAGCCAGGTGCAGTTGGAGGACTTTACCGCCGCGGCGCACGTTGTGCACCAGGTAGAATAGATTTCCTTTGCGGCGGACAAAAGCCATGACGTCACCCCAAACTCGCGCCATCTTCTGTAGTGTATTTGTATTCCACTACACTCGTCAATATTAAGATGCGTACTCCTTCAAAAAGTTGCATCCAACCAGTAACGCGGCCAACGTAGCGGAGATGGCAAGCAATTCCTCATCACTTTTTTTGCTGTGTTTCATCGATGTTTCGCATCCTCGTTCCACCACGCCCTTCGCACCTCGTCGCCCGCTATTTGATTAGATGCCTGCTGCTCCCTGCCGCTTCTTGAATCGTCCGCGGCATCCAGCTACTGCATTAAACCCCGCCGCGGCATTTTTTCTCTTGTTCTCGCGCAGAAAGACGCCTACGATGCCGCGCGAGTTGATTCCTATCTCTGCTTGGAGCTTGATGCGAAATGTCCTGGGATCCCGTGTTTCGCTTCGTGCAACAAATTCCCCGCGGCAGGGTTTTAACTTATGGGGCGCTTGCGAAAGCCTTGCGCCTCCCCGGCGGCGCGCGCAGCGCCGGCCGCGCCATGGCCGCGACACCCTCCGGAAAAGGCATTCCCTGGCATCGCGTCGTCGGTGAGCGCGGCAAGATCCTTATCCGCGAGCCTTACGCTTCCCTGCAAAGAAAACTCCTCGCAAGCGAAGGCATCGCCATTCTCGAGTCTCGCGTGGACCTGAAACGCCACCTCTGGAAACCACCAAAGAAGTCCGCACGGAAACACCAAACTCCTAAAAAACGTATTCACAAGTGAAGCCGCAGGCGTCCTTTTCTCACCTTACAAGCCAGACCCGTATCTGCGGTATGCTATACCCTCTTTTTCTATTGCGCCCCTGAGTGGTGGGGGGGCAACGAACATGGCCAATTCCATTCTCCAAGTGGAAAATCTCCTCAAGCGGTACGGCGACGTTGAAGCGGTTCGCGGCGTCAGTTTTGCGGTGGAAGAGGGCGAGGTCTTCGGGCTGCTCGGGCCAAACGGCGCTGGAAAAACTAGCACCGTTGAGATTCTCGAGGGGTTGCGCACGTTAGACAGCGGCCGCGTTTCCGTCTGCGGACTTGACCCGCAACGCGACTCCGCTGCTCTGAAACACGAGATCGGCGCCGCGCTGCAATCCACCTCGCTTCCCGACAAGCTTCGCGTGATGGAAGCACTGCGTCTCTTCGCCAGCTTTTATAAGCGGCGCCGCAATCCGGAAGAGCTGCTCAAGCGCTTCGGTTTGGAAGAAAAGCGCAATACCTTTTACAGCCAGCTCTCTGGCGGACAAAAGCAACGCCTGGCCCTCGCCATGGCTCTCGTCAACGATCCCAAGGTCCTGTTCTTCGATGAGCCGACCGCAGGGCTCGATCCCCAGGTGCGGCGAGAAATATACGACATCATCGAGGAACTAAGGCGCGAGAAAAAAACGATTGTAATGACCACGCACTATATCGAGGAAGCCGAGCGGCTCTGCGATCGCGTGGCCATCGTCGATCACGGAAAAGTGATCGCTCTTGGCACGCCCCGTGACTTGAAAGCCCATTCCGGCGGCACCACGCGCATCGAAGTGCGTCTTTCGAAGCCGGAATCCAATGGCACGCTCAAGAACCTCGACGGGGCGACGGACGCGCGCGAGGTCGACGGCACTTACGTAATTCACTCCAAGCGCCCGCCTCAAACTATCGTCTCCCTGGTCAAGCATCTCGAAGCCCAGGACAATGAACTCGTCAGCCTGGAAATCGCTTCGCCCTCCCTGGAAGACGTTTTTATCGAAATGACTGGAAGGAGGTTGCGCGATTGACAAACTTCGCCACCTTGACGCGCATGCGCATTCAGCTCACCCTGCGCAATAAAATGTTTTTATTTTTCAGCGTGATCATGCCTTTCGGTTTTTTCTTCCTTTACGCCGGAGTCTTCGCAAGGGGCATCCCCTTGGTGGTTCGATATTTTCTCGGGCCGGTCATGGCCTTGACGGTGATGGGCAGCTTCTGGGGTCTCAGCGCTGCTCTCGTCACCTTTCGCGAACAGGGCATCTTGCGCCGCTTTCACGTCACCCCCGTCACACCCAGCGACATGCTGGCCTCCAGCATCGTCGCCAATTTTGTCCTCACCTTGCCCACGATCGTCCTCGAGCTCCTCTTGGCGCGCTTTATTTTTCACGTCACGGATCTTGGCAATCTTTTCTCGGCCTTTCTCCTGATCGCCCTGGGCACCATGTCCTTTGCCTCCCTGGGCCTCGTCGTCGCCAGCGTTACCAATACCATGCAGGAAACTCAGGTCATCAATCAGCTCATTTGGCTCCCCCTGATTTTCCTATCCGGTGCGACGGTTCCGCTTGCCGATCTGCCCCAGGCCGTCAGGCGCGTAGGCCTGTTCCTTCCCGCCACTTACCTCGTCACGGAACTCCAGGATGCTGTCTACTGGTCGGCTGCCCCCTGGAACCGCGACTTTTTGATTGCGCTCGCCTCGCTTGCGGTTTGGACTATCCTTACCTTCTTTTTGTCTGCCCAGCTTTTTCGCTGGGAGCCGGAAGCCAAAATCCCCGGCCGAGCCAAGCTGCTGGTCGCCGCCACCGCGATTCCGTTCCTTCTTCTGGGGATTTGGGAAAACAAATCGAGCCGTACCATTTCGAAGTCTCAAGCTATGTTTGATTCGCTCAATGCGCCTTCCAAACCCGGCTCTTCCTCCGGCAAAACGCCCTGATCTCCAATTTCATTTTTATGCTTCACTCGCGGCTCTCACCGCATTGCGTCGAGACCTCACGCGCCAAATTGGTTTCCAACACGACGCTTCCACTACGCAAAGCGCATTGACGATCGCGGCGGTGTACCGTATTCTGCGATTTCGAGCCGTACCGCGGCGAGTGGCACTACCGAACAGGGAGCATCTATGCCGATTCAGGCGACCGAGAAAATCTGGCACAACGGAAAGTGGATCAACTGGGACGACGCCAAGTTGCACGTCCTTTCGCACGTGGTGAGCTACGGCTCCTCGGTATTCGAAGGCATCCGCTGCTATGAAACGAAGCAGGGACCGGCAATCTTCCGGTTGCGCGAGCACATGCAGCGGCTCATCAACTCTGCGAAAATTTACCGCATGGAGCTTCCCTTCTCCGTCGATCAGTTCGCTGGCACGGCTTGCGAACTGGTGCGCCTGAACAAATTGAATTCCTGCTACGTGAAGCCCATCGTGCTGCGCGGCTACGGCGAAGTGGGAGTGAATCCCCTGAATTCGCCGATCGACATCTACATGGCCTGCTGGAGCTGGGGCGCCTATCTTGGCCCGGAGGCTCTTTCGAAAGGCGTCGATGTCGGTGTCAGCTCCTGGACGCGCATCGCACCGAACACTCTTCCCGCCATGTCCAAGGCCGCGGCGAATTACATGAACTCGCAGCTCATTCGCATGGAAGCCAGTTTCAACGGCTATACCGAAGGCATCGCTCTGGATTCTCAAGGCCACGTCAGTGAAGGCTCGGGCATGAATGTTTTTCTCGCGCACGACGGCGTGCTTTACACTCCGCCCCTGGCCACCAGTATTTTGCCGGGCATCACACGGGACGCCGTCACCAAGCTGGCGGAAGACCTGCACATTCCCGTCAAGGAACACGTAATTCCGCGCGAGATGCTCTACATCGCTGACGAGGTCTTCTTTGTCGGCACCGCCGTCGAAATCACTCCCATCCGCTCCGTCGATCACATCCAGGTCGGCAAAGGTGTCGCCGGTCCAATTACACTCACTTTACAGGCGGAATTCTTCGCCATCACCAGCGGCAGCAAGCCCGATCGCCACAACTGGCTCACACCGGTAAACGCACCCGTCGGTGCCGCCACGCGCTAGTCAGATCGCGTTCGAATCAGAGAAACGCCCCACTTTTCCGATCTCTCTTTTCCATCCTACTGTTAACTGTCGACTTTCGACTCGGCGCAGATATGACCATTCTATAATGACCATAGCCATAAGGAGTTCTGGATGAAGAAGATGGCAGCCGGTGTCTTCAAGGCAAATTGCCTTGCAGTCATGGACGAAGTTCAGGCCAAAGGCGAAACCGTGGTGATCACTAAACACGGCAAGCCGGTGGCGAAGCTCGTCCCGATCAACACGGACAAAGATGAAATCTTCGGCTTCCTCGCCGGCAAGGGTAAGGTTACGGGCGACGTCGTTTCACCTGCCCTTACACCGGAAGAATGGGCCGAACTCTATTGATTCTTGTCGACACTCATGTGGTCGTCTGGCTCGCCTTTGACCAAAGCCAGATTTCAAGTAAAGCAAGAGCCGCGATTGACGAAGCCCGCGACCTCGGAGACGGCCTGGCGATCTCTGATTTCTCTCTCTCGGAAGTGGGGACCCTCGCGATTAAGGGCCGCATCCAGCTTGGTATCAGCCTCGAATCCTTCCTACAGGAAATCGAAGCCCGCTTTGTCGTCCTGCCCATCAGTGCTCGTGCGTGTGCCCGCGCGATGGGATTTCCAGCAATCTATCCCAAAGATCCCGCGGATCGCATCATCGGAGCCACTGCGTTGGTTGAAGGGCTTTCCCTGATTACGGCGGACCGCGGAATCCGTCGCTCCAACTGGTTCCCACGATCTGGTGAGTTCTTGTCCCCTATTCTTTCTTCTCTGTGACCTCTGCGCTCTCTCTGCGTCCTCTGTGTAAATTCCTAATCCTTGATCCCATTTTCCTTCGCCGAGCGTTAACTTCCAATTCAAGGGTAACTCCCCATCGTTGACTCACTTCGCCGTAACCCCTATCATTTCGCGCAGCGGCATTCCTGCTAATGATCGGCCAAACTTTCTCGCACTACCGCATTTTGGAAAAGCTCGGCGGCGGCGGCATGGGCGTGGTCTACGCCGCCGAAGATCTCAAGCTCGGCCGCCGCGTGGCCCTAAAATTTCTCCCCGAAGAACTCAACAAGAATCCACAGGCCCTCGAGCGCTTCCGCCGCGAAGCGCGTGCCGCCTCCGCGTTAAACCACCCCAACATCTGCACGATTCACGACATTGAGGAACACGAAGGAAGGTTTTTCCTTGTGATCGAGTTGCTCGAGGGTGAAACCCTCAAGCAGCGCGTGGCGGAGCGCGCCCTTGCGACGGATGCGCTCCTGGACATCCCTATTCAAGTCGCCGAGGCCCTCGATGCCGCGCACAAGAAAGGCATCATTCATCGCGACATTAAGCCCGCTAACATTTTCATCACCAATCGCGGGCAGGCAAAGTTGATGGATTTTGGTTTGGCGAAGCTGGCCCCCGAAGGCCACGTGGCGGGAGCCACGGTTGGATCGCTTGAGGGAATAACCACCGAGGAAGCGCTCACCAGCCCCGGTGTGGCTATGGGGACCGTTTCGTATATGTCCCCCGAACAGGCCCGCGGCGAAGAGCTGGATGCACGGACCGATCTTTTCAGCTTCGGAGCGGTGCTCTATGAAATGGCCACGGGGCGCATCGCCTTTCCAGGAGCAACCTCGGCCGTCATCTTCCACGCGATACTCGAGCGTACTCCGCCCAATCCGAGCAGCGTGAATTCGAATCTTCCATCGCGCTTCGGCGAAATTGTTTCGAAAGCACTGGAGAAAGACCGCGCCTTGCGCTACCAAAGCGCCGCCGAAATCGGCGCAGACCTGAAGCGCTTGAAGCGCGATACGGAATCCACGCGTGTTACCGCCGCTGCTGCGACTGCCGGAACACCGTCCTCTTCCCGAAACATGAAACTGCGCCTGGGTCTTCTCGCTGCGGGTCTTTCCATCGCCGTGGTTTTGGCGCTGGCTTTGCTCTTCAGCGGACAAAAAATCAAGGAAGCTACCATGGATTCGGTCGCCGTGCTTCCGTTTGTAAATGCAACGGGCGATCCGAACGCCGAATATCTGAGCGAGGGAATTACCCAGGATCTCGTCAGCACGCTCTCGCAACTTCCCAACCTGAAGGTCGTTTCGTTGGCGTCCGCGTACCGTTACAAAGGCAAGGCCATTGATCCGCCTACGGTCGCCCGTGAACTTGGCGTCCACACCATTCTCACCGGCCGCATGCTGCAACGAAACGACAATGTCTCCATTAGCGCCGAATTTGTCGATGCCGAGCACGACCGCGTCATGTGGAGCAAGCAATACCAGTGGAAGCTTGCCGATGTGCCAAACATTCAGACGCAGATCACGCAGGACATCACCGAAAACCTGAAAATGAATTTATCCGGCGCAGAAAAATCACGTTTGGCGCAGCGCCCCGCCGAAAACGGAGAAGCGTATCAACTCTACCTCCACGGACGCTTTTACTGGAATAAGCGGACTGCCGAGGGCGTGAACAAGGCCACGGGCTATTTTCAGCAGGCCATTGACCGGGATCCCAATTACGCCCTCGCCTACGCGGGCCTTGCGGACTGCTATTTCGTGACGTTCTTTAATAACTTCACGATTTCGCAAGCAGAAAGTGCGGCCAAGTCGCGTGCGGCAGCTGCGAAGGCTCTCGAACTGGATCCTTCGCTTGCCGAAACCCATGTCTCCATGGGCCAGGTGCTCGAAATCTTTGATTGGGATTTTGCCGGCGCCGAACGTGAGTTTCGGCGCGCTCTGGCCATCAACCAGGGATACGCCATCGGATTGCAGTGGTATGCGGAACTCTTGGAGAATATGGCGCGATACGACGAAGCGCTGGCCATGATCCGGCGCGCGCAGGAAGCAGACCCCTTCTCTCTGGTCATCAATGCTGTGCATGGCCAGATTCTTTCCCGGAGCGGCCGGACGAAGGAAGCAGTCGTGCAGTTCCAGAAAACGCTTGACCTGGAGCGCAATTTCTCCCTCGGCCACTTTCTTTTTGGACTTGCGCTGGTGCGCGATGGAAAAACTGAGGAGGCCGCGAAGGAATTTGAGCAAGCCGTCCAATCTTCGCCGGAATCGCCCGTCTACCGAAGCATGCTCGCTTATGTCTACGCGCAAACCGGCAGAATCGAAGAGGCCAGAAAGATTCTTGGTGATGTCATCTACGAAGCTAAGTCGGACCGCGCTTCCTGGCAGGACGTTGCTGGAATCTACGCAGGTTTGGGTGAAAAGGATCATGCTTTTGCCGCGCTCGAGATGGCATCCCAAAGACGTGATAGTCGCATGACCATGCTGCTCGATCATGAAGCTCTCATACCGTTGCGCGGCGATCCCCGGTTTACCGATCTTCTGCACCGCGTGGGCCTGCCTCAGCACAATTGATCGAATTCCGGCTGTCCGGTGAAACGTTCGTCAGTAAGGCTGGCGCTCCGCGTCGCATTCCAGATAGAATGCAGCCGTTCGAATGGGACGCACCTTCCTTTCCGTGCGCGGAGGCTTTCGAATGTACAGCACATCGCAAAAACTGATCGCGGAATTCATCGGAACGTTTGCGCTGATTTTTTTTGGCGCGGGCTCGATCTGCACGGACCAATATTTGCATGGCGCAAGCGGCCTCGGTCTTCTCGGCATCGCGCTCGCCCACGGCCTCGCCATCGCCATCATGGTTTCCGCGCTCGGTCACATCTCCGGCGGACATTTCAATCCCGCGGTTACCATCGGCTTCTGGGTCACCAAGCGCGTGAATACCGTGGACACCATCCTCTATTGGGCCGCGCAGCTTGCCGGCGCGACGGCCGCGGCATTGGTGCTGAAGGCCGTCGTTCCCGAAGAGACCTGGCGCGCCGTCGCTCTAGGCACCCCGGAATTGGCCCGGGATTTTCCGCGCTGGGCGGGAATGGCGCTGGAGGCAGTGACAACTTTCTTCTTGGTTCTCGTTGTTTTTGCCACCGCCGTCGATGAAAAAGGCGCGTTCCGTTCGATTGCGGGCTTTGCCATCGGTCTGACGATTTCGCTCGGCATCCTCGTCGCGGGGCCGCTCACGGGTGCGGCTTTGAATCCGGCAAGGGCATTTGGGCCCGCGCTGTCGGCAACCCACTGGGCCAATCACGGAGTCTACTGGGTTGGTCCGCTTGGCGGAGGATTTGTCGCCGGCCTCCTCTACGATTCGCTCTATCTGAAAAAAGCTTGAGCCGTTTTCGGTCCTAGTTTCCTACTTTTTGAATTTTACTATTTAGGTTTTAGGTTGGCCGAGGCGCGCGACTGTTGGGCCTCGCAATCCGCCGGAGCGAGCTTGCTCCATTCCTCTCCCTTCAACCTTCGACTGTCAACCTCCTCTCTCCCTAAGAACTGAACACAGACCACTGAAAACTGACCACGCCCCCCGTACAGGTAACTAGCGCGCAACCTTCCTGCGCGGCTTGCTTGCCCACCCTTCCCGCGGGTGCTAGTGTCGCGTATTAGCTGCATTTTCGCGGGGTTTACACCATATGGCCATCAGCATTGACGATCTTCTCCGCCGCGCGGTTGAAAGCAAAGCGTCCGACTTGCATCTGAAAGTCGGCAATCACCCTTACTTGCGCGTGGACGGCCTGCTCACCCCGCTGACCGACGTGCCTCGCGTCACGCCGGAAGAAATACTCTCGATGGCGTTCAGCATGATGACCAACCGCCAGAAGCAAAAGTTCAAGGAAACCGCGGAATTGGATATGGCCTATGGTGTTGCGGGTCTGGGCCGCTTCCGCGTCAACGTTTTTCAGCAGCGCGGCAACGTCGGCATGGTGCTGCGCGTCATTCCCACCAAGATTCGCACCACGGAAGAATTGAACCTTCCCCCGGTGATCTCCAAAATTTGCGAAGAGCAGCGCGGGTTGGTGCTGGTTACGGGAACCACCGGTTCCGGTAAGTCCACCACGCTGGCGGCGATGATCGACCGCATCAATGCCAACCGCGCCGACCACCTGATCACCATCGAAGACCCCATCGAGTTTCTGCACCGCGACAAAAAAAGCTTCATCAATCAACGCGAAGTCGAAGTGGACACCGCGAACTTTTCCACCGCGTTGCGCGCCGCCCTCCGTCAGGATCCGGACGTGATTCTGGTCGGCGAAATGCGCGACCTGGAAACCATTTCCACGGCGCTGCTCGCCGCGGAAACCGGCCACCTGGTGCTATCCACCCTGCACACTCTCGACGCCACGGAAACGATTCAGCGTATTATCGCGGTCTTCCCGCCGCCGGAGCAGAAACAGATTCGTTTGCAGCTTGCCGCCACGCTGAAGGCGGTCGTCTCGCAGCGGCTGGTGCGCTGCGCGGATGACAAAGGCCGCGTCCCCGCGTGCGAAATCATGATCGCTACCGGGTACATCCGAGACTGCATCATCAACGCGGACAAAACGCGCTTGATTCATGACGCCATCGCCGCCGGCACCAGCCAGTACGGCATGCAGACCTTCGACCAGTCGCTCTTCGATCTCTACTCGAAGCAGCTCATCACGCTCGACGAGGCCCTGGCCCGCGCCTCGAACCCCGACGAATTCAAGCTGCGCATTCAGGGCATTCGCTCCGCCGGCGACTCCGCCCGCGAGGAAATGGCCTCGCAAATGGCCGACTTCGAGCGCTTCGCGAGAAAGTAAGTTCACAGCCGACCGTTCAAAGTTCAAAGTCAAACTCTTTCCGTGAAACAACTGCTGCGTTGCCTAATTGCCTGCTTCGTTCTGACGGTCGCCCTTGCCGGATGGATCCTTTTCATTCCAACTGGTTCAACAATCACGTTGACCTCCACCGTGGCCGGGCCTCTTATTGCTGCCTCAGACACCGGAGGCGGTGGCCCCGCCTCTTTCATCGCGTTAGTACTCTTGAGCACGATATTGAATATCGCCTTATACACAGCCTTCTTCTTCGCACTATCTAGAGTTTGGACCCTACTAAGACAGCGCAGATTCCGAAGTCCTTCTCTTTGACTCTTCCACACTCTGCTTCTATGCTTCTCGCATGTTTGAGAAGGCTCGCCAACTTGAGACGGTGGCGGAGTTGTATGACGTCGCGGTGCGGGCGCTGATGCGGCGAGCGCATTCGGGGCACGAAATGAAGCAGAAATTGGAGCGGCGGAGCAATAACAAGCTGCTGGTGCAACTGGTGATGGCGCGTTTGAAAGAAAATGGCCAGATCGATGACGCCCGGTATGCGAAGCAATTTGCGCGGCAGCGGACCGCGGGACGCAAGCAGGGTAAGTTTCGCGTTGCGCGAGAGTTGCGGGTCCGAGGAGTGCCGGACCGGCATATTGAGTCGGCGCTGGAAGAAGCGGGGAAGGAAACCGATGAGGGCGCGACGGTGCGGCAGCGGATCGAACGGAAGCTCCGCTCCTACCGCGGTGAAATCGATGAAAAGAAAATGGCTTCCATCTACGGCAGCCTTCTGCGCGCGGGATTCTCTGCAGACGTCGTGCGTCGGGAGTTGAAGGCAATAGTAAAGGAAGACGTGCCAGAGGCAGACCTAGAGTAATTTTCCAATTTGGGAATTTTAGATACACACCCGGCAGTTTACGTAAGTGGCGAACATAAGGAGATAAGTAGAGGCAACGTACCGGTAACAATCAGCTCGGGGACCGACAAGGCACCAAAGTGGCGGGCGACGAGTTAAGCGAGGGCGTGCTTTAGGAACTTTACGGTGCGGTCCCAGGCTAACTTGGCGCTGGCGGCGTCGTAGACTTGGGGGCGGGCTTCGTTCATGAAGGCGTGCTGGGCGTCGTAGCGGTAGATCTCGAATTGAGACTTGGATTGCTTGAG
>WNGP01007136.1_pt1 | contig 13888 bp, 12 predicted proteins | sample 5407671 | NCBI WGS metagenome assembly WNGP01 (sample SAMN13153381, study PRJNA577476) | soil metagenome | isolation source: 40 cm soil or saprolite under Garry oak tree replicate 2 | place: USA:California | collected 2016-06-15 | reverse complement strand
TCGCGCGGGTGCGGGCGCTGGTGCGGCGGGGCGGGGCGGCACGGACCGAGCTGCTGCACTACGGTCCCGTGGAGCTGGACCGCCTGAAGCACAAAGTCCGGGTCCAAGGCAAGAATCTCGATCTCACGCCGAAGGAGTTCCATCTGCTGCAGCACTTCTTGCTGCACGCCGAAGAGGTCGTGCGCCGGACCGAGCTGCTCGAGAAGGTGTGGGACATGCACTTCGATCCGGAGAGCAACGTCGTCGACGTGCATGTCGGCAACTTGCGGCGCAAGCTACGGCAGGCGACCGGCGTCGATCTCATCGAAACGGTGCGCGGCGTCGGGTTCCGCCTTCAGACGCCGGACGGGACGCCGGTGTGATGACGTCGCTGCGGCGCGCCCTCGCGGTGCGCTTCGCCGCGACGATGGCCGCCGGGTTGCTGCTGGCGGCCGGCGCGTTTTTCTGGGCGACATCGCGCGCGCTGGAACAACCGATCCCGACGGCGGTGCTGGAGGGCGACCTGCTCATCGCGTTGCTCGCGGTAGTGGTCGCCGGCAGTGCAGCGACGCTGATGGGGGCGTGGCACTTCACGTCGTCGGCGGTGCGCCCGGTGGCGGAGATCACGGCCCAGGCGACGCGGATCGAAGCGGGGACGCTCAACCAGCGCATCGTCGCGCACGCCGACACCGAGGAATACGAAGGCCTGGTGGCCGTCCTCAACCGGATGCTCGAGCGGTTGGAGCGGGGCTTCGCGGCGCAGCGGCGGCTCACGGCCGATGTGAGCCACGAGCTGCGCACGCCCCTCACCGTGCTGCGCGGGCAGATGGAAGTCGCGCTGCGCGCCGTGCGTTCGCCGCGCGAATACCAGTTAGTGCTGCGCGGTGCGCTCGAAGAAATAGAACGGCTCACGACGCTGAGTGAAGACCTGTTGCTCATCACGCGCGCCGACGCCCGGCTGCTCGCGCCCGAGCGGGTGGCGACCGACGTCGAAGCCCTGGTGACCGAGGTTCTGGATGGTCTGCATCGCCGCATCGAGGAGAAAGATCTCAGCGTGGACCGCTCGTTTCCGCAGAAAGGGCACCCCGTGTCGATCGACCCCGCGCTGATCACCCGCCTCGTGGATCACCTGCTCGACAACGCCGTGCGGTACACCCCGATCGGCGGGCGCATCGGCGTGCGCGTCGAGCTGCCCGCGCCGGACGGCATGCACCTCGTTGTTGAGAACTCCGGCCCGGCTATCGCGGTGGAGGACATGCCCCACCTGTTTGAGCCCTTCTATCGGGTCGATCCGGCACGCACGCGCGACAGCGGCGGCGCCGGGCCGGGGCTCGGCCTGGCCCTGGTCGCGGCCATCGCTCGGTTGCATGACGGCGCCGCGCACGCGACCAGCGGGGCTGGCGGAACGCGCTTCGAAGTCGATTTGCCGGGGCCGACGTCTCGCTAATGTAGCTTTCGAGTCATGCCTGAGGCCGTAGAGCTGGTCATCGCGCGGGGAACGTGCCACGCGTTGTTCGCGTACGAAGTGGCGCAGGCCATCGATCTGGACGCGGCCGAACGCCGGCTCCTCGCCGGCGCCGAGCGACAGGCGATCAAGCACAAGCGTCGGGCCCCCGCGTCGTTCGAGTACCGGCCGGCACCCCTGCGGGTGACGCGCGCCGGCAGCCCCCACCCGTTCGGCGCCTATCGCGCGGCCCCGACCGTCGAAGTCGTGCTGTACGACTTCGGGGCCGTGTCCGTGAGCTACCAGATTCCGATCGAAGGTCCGCTCGACGGCCTGCCGGCGCTGGCCGAGGAGTTGTGGGGGAACGAGCGCCTGCTCGCGGATTCGCGCAGCCAGGTGGACGCGTTGTTGCCGCTGTTGGCCGACGCGGCGATCCGCCCGCGGGTCGCCGACTTCGTCGAGGACTATTCGGTGTTCCACATCGAGGGGTTTGCGGCGCCCTGCGAGGCGGCTACCCTCTGGACGGAGCAAGGCCAGACCGTTGCCCAGGTGCTGCGGGCGGCGCGCCACCCCCTGTCGCAGCAGGAGGTGGCGGACGCGACGGCGCTGCGACTTTCCTTCGGGCCGAGCGACGCCACGATCATCGACACCGATGCCGCGATCCTGTTCGATCCTGAAGGCGAGGACGTGCGCGACGTGATCGAGTTTGCCAACACGCAGCTCCTGGAGATGCGCTTCCTCGATCAGCAGCTGGACGATGCCCTGGAGCGCGCCTACGAGACGCTGCTCGGGCGGTCACCTCGGTTCCGCGAGGCGGGTGGGCTCGGCCCCGATCTGCGCCGTCTCGCACGCCTGCAGCTGGACTCCGCGATCCTGTTCGAGCAGGTGACGAACGCCCTGAAATTGGTGGGCGACCAGTTCCTGGCGCGGGTCTACGCCCTGGCATCGCGCCGCTTTCACCTCGCTGAGTGGGATGCCAGCATCTCGCGCAAGCTGCAGACGATCGACGGGATCTACGGCAAGATGACGGATCGCGCCGCCACGCGGCGGATGGAGATCCTCGAGTGGATCATTATCGTCTTGATCGCGGTGTCGATCGCGCTGTCGGTCTTCACGCTGACGCCCCATTGAGTCCTCGATCCGGAGGCACGATGCGATTCCTTCTGCTGGTCGCGGTCGCGACGTCCGCGGCCTCGGCGCTCCAGGCGCAGACGCGCAGCGGGTTCTGGGCCGGTGCCGGGCTCGGCTTCGGCTCGCTTCAGCTCTCGTGCAGGGGCTGCGCAAGCAGTCCCCGGTCGAACGCACTGAGCGGCTTCGTGAAGTTGGGTGGCACGATCAGCGGCCATCTGCGGCTGGGCGGCGAGACGGACCTGTGGGTCCGGAGCTCGACGACTACCAAGGTGGCCGGCAACACCTCCGCCACGGCCTACTACTATCCGGCGCCCGCGAGTGGCCTATTCCTGAGGGCCGGCCTGGGGATCGCCTACTACCAGGAGAAGAATGTGTCGAACGCCGCGATCGGCGTGGGATTCGTCGTCGGCGCGGGCTACGACTTTCCGATCGGCCCGCACGCCTCGCTGACCCCGGTCGCCAACTTCAACTGGGGTGCGCCGGGCGACGTACAAGGCGGCCTCGCGACGTTGCCGGGCGTCAAGCAGAATCTCCTGCAGCTCGCGCTCGGCATCACTTGGCACTGAGCCAGCGCAGCGTCGCCACCGCACCGGCCGGAAGCACATAAACGAGCGTCTTGCCTGCCCACCGCACGGCGAACCGCCGGTCCTGGGCGCCTGTGTTCACCACAATGAGCACCGTCGAGCCGTCCGGGTTGCGGAACGCGACGCTCTCGAGCTCCGCGACGCCGGACGTCGACCCGATGCGCCGCGCGCCAGGCCGGACGAACCGGCTCGCGTGCGCGAGCGCGTAGTACTCGACGTTGCGCGTGACGGTACCGGACAGCGAATTGATCGTCACGACGCCGCGGCAGTTCCCGCACCCCCCGGTGTACGGGCCGTGCAGCTCGTCCAGAGCCAGGTTCCAGAGCAGCACGCCCCTCGCCCAGTTCCGCGTCGCGCCGATGATGAGCGTGCGCACGTTCCAGACGAGATTGTCGGCGAAGGCGGGAGACCAGTCGCCACCGGAGCATTCCGTGAAATACGTGTCGACCGCCGGATAGGCATCGTGGACCTTCGTCTGCGCCGCCACGTCGCCGTTGTAGCAGTGCCAGGCGACGCCGCCGATGTAGCGGCGGGCGACGCTGTCCCCGAGTACTCGGAGCGGCGAGTCGGGATCGTCCCAGTTGTGGTCCCAGTCGAGGATCAGCGTGGAGATCCCTTTGCGCTGGAACAGCGGGCCCAAATGGTGACCGATGAAAAGGGCGCGGTCAGCGGGATCGAGCCGCATGCCGGGGTAGTTCGTCGGCTCGAAATGCGGCTCGTTCTGGACCGTGAGGGCGTAGATCGGCACGCCCAGGGAGTCGTACGTCTGCACATACCGGAGTAGGTATTGCGCGAAGGGACCGTAGGCATTGGGCCACAGCGTGCCGCCGATGAGCTTGCCGCTGGTCTTCATCCACGCCGGGGCGCTCCAGGGAGACGCCATGATCTTGAGCCGGGGGTTGATGGCCAGCGCGCTTTGCACGACCGGTAGCACGTCCGCACGATTCGGCTCGATCGAAAACCGGGCCACTGCCGGATCGCGTTGCCCGGGGGGCACATCGTCGAAGCTGTATTGATGTGTCGAGAAGTCCGAGGCGCCGATCGTGAGGCGGGTGAAGCTCACACCAATCCCACTGTCTGGGTCGAACAATTCGCGCAGCAGCGCCTCGCGGCGATCGGGCGGCAGACGGTTGATGTTGACGGCCGACGCATCGGTGATGGCCGCGCCGAAGCCGATCATCTCCTGATAGGTCGTCGCATCGTCGACCACGATGGTCGGATGGCCCGCCGTGTCGGCCGTGGAGAAGGCGACATCGGGTTCGTGCGAGAGGAGCTTATGCTGATCGCCCGTCGTGACCCACACTTCGGCGCTGGGCCGAGGGCCGCAGCCGCTCGCGAGCGCGACGACCAGCCCGAGCAGGCTCAGTCGCGTTCGCGACATCAAGACATGATCATCAGTCGCCAAAGGCCAGCCACCAGAAGCGGCCATCGGCAAACACACAGAGACTGGAGCCCTTTTCCTCGTAGATCTCCGCCTTGAGATAAGTGTCCCGCCCCGGGACTTCGGGGCCGCCCATTCCCGAAGCCGCCGTGTCGCCCTCGGCGCGGCTCATCTCCACAACGCGGTAACGCCCGCTGTCTGAGAGGATGGCGGCGAGGACTCCGGCGCTGCCCCTGCGGCCAGCCATGACCACGTCCGGTTGCCCATCGCCGTTGAAATCGCCAACGAGGACCGACAGGGCCTCGTTCGGGCTTGGGGGGGAAGAGCGCCGCACCCAATCGGCGTAGTCTCCATAGTCCCACGGCCGAAACGACGCGTCGTACGCGACGAGGGCGCGCGTCATCGCCGGGGTCAGGTAGACCCGAGTCTTGCCGGCGCGCACCTCGATTCTGGGTACGCCCGCCTGGACGATATCTGCGGGTATGTGGCCCGGAGGAACCATTGACAGCCCGACCATTGCAAGAACTCGGGCACCGTTCTTAACCAGCGTCATTTCGCCGCCAGCTGCCGCAGCACGTACTCGAGAATGCCGCCGTGCCGGTAGTACTGCTGCTCCTGCGGCGTATCGATACGGACCGTGGCTTTGAACTCTGTGACCTTCCCATCGTCCGCGGTCGCCTTGACCGTCACCTGCTTCGGCAGCTCCGCGAGCCCCGCGATGTCGTAGCGTTCCTTGCCGGTAAGGCCGAGCGACGCCGCGGACTGGTCGCCCTGAAACTGCAGCGGCAGGATCCCCATGCCCACGAGGTTGGAGCGGTGAATCCGCTCGTAGCTCTGCGCGATCACCGCGCGCACGCCCAGCAGCCGCGGGCCCTTCGCGGCCCAGTCGCGTGACGATCCGGAGCCGTACTCTTTGCCGGCGAGCACGACGAGCGCTGTGCCCTCGGCCTGGTACTTCACCGAGGCGTCGAAGATCGTCATCGGCGCGCCGTCCGGCAGATGTACCGTGAACGGCCCCTCGGTGCCGGGTGCGAGCAGGTTCTTGAGGCGCACGTTGGCGAAGGTGCCGCGCACCATCACTTCGTGGTTGCCGCGTCGCGCGCCGTACGAGTTGAAGTCCACCGGCTCGACGCCCTGCGCGATGAGATACTGGCCCGCGGGCAGCGTCTTGCGGATCGAGCCGGCCGGCGAGATGTGGTCGGTCGTAATGCTGTCGCCCAGGAGGCAGAGGACCCGCGCGCCGCGGATGTCGAGGATCGGCTTGGGCTGGGCCGGCATGCCGTCGAAGTAGGGCGCGCGCCGGATGTAGGTGGAGTCGGGTTCCCATGCGAACCGGTCGCCCTCGGGCACCGGGAGCCCCTGCCAGCGCTCGTCCCCCTGAAACACGTCGGCGTACGATTTCTGGAACATCGCCGACTTGATCGACGTGCGAATGACCTCGTCCACTTCTTTGGTCGACGGCCAGATGTCGCGCAGGAAGACGGGTTTGCCGTCTTTCCCGGTGCCGAGCGGCTGGGTGTGGAACTCGATGTCGATCCGGCCCGCGAGCGCGTAGGCCACGACGAGGGGAGGAGACGCGAGATAGTTCGCCCGGACTTCTTGTTGAATCCGGCCCTCGAAGTTGCGGTTTCCTGAGAGCACCGAGCACACCACCAGCTCGCCTTCGGTGACCGCCGCCGACACGGCTTCGGGGAGCGGCCCGGAGTTGCCGATACAGGTCGTACAGCCGTAGCCCACGAGGTGAAACCGCAGCTGTTCGAGCGGCTTCATCAGGCCCGCCTGCCGCAGATAGTCGGTGACCACCTTGGACCCTGGCGCGAGGCTCGTCTTCACCCAAGCCTTGGTGTTGAGCCCCCGCTCCAGGGCCTTCTTCGCGACCAGCGCCGCCGCGATCATGACCGACGGGTTCGAGGTGTTGGTGCAGCTCGTGATCGCGGCGATCACGACCGAGCCGTGGCGCAAGTCTCCTTGCGTCCGTTCTGGGGGTGCGGCCACGGCCGCGCCTCCCCCGAACGTGTGCCCGCCTTCGGCCTCCCAGTGGTTACGCACGTCCGGCGGCGGCTTGACCGGGGACGCCGACGTCGCCTTCATGAGCGTCGGCAGCGCATCGAGGAAGTTCTTTCCCACCTCTCGCAACGCGACGCGGTCCTGCGGGCGCCGCGGCCCCGCGAGGCTCGGCTCCACGGTCGCGAGATTCAGCTCGAGGCTATCGCTATACACGGACTCGGGCGTGTCCGGAGTGTGAAACAGGCCCTGCTCCTTCATGTACGCCTCGACCAGCCGCACCCGGTCGGCGGGGCGGCCAGTGAAGTCGAGGTAGCGCAGCGTCTCCTGGTCCACCGGGAAGATGCCGACGGTGGCGCCGTACTCGGGGGCCATGTTGCCGATCGTGGCACGATCGGCGAGGGTCAAGGCGGCCACGCCCGGCCCGAAGAACTCGACGAACTTCCCGACGACGCCCTTCTTGCGGAGCATCTGCGTGACCGTGAGCACGAGGTCGGTGGCGGTGGCGCCCTCGGCGAGACGCCCCGTGAGCCGGAAGCCCACGACCTGCGGAATCAACATCGAGACGGACTGGCCGAGCATCGCCGCTTCCGCTTCGATGCCGCCGACGCCCCAGCCCAGCACGCCGAGCCCGTTGACCATCGTGGTGTGCGAGTCGGTGCCGACGAGCGTGTCGGGATACGCTTGGGGCGCTTTCCCCTCGGTCGTGAAGACGACGCGGGCGAGATACTCGAGATTGACCTGATGCACGATTCCGGTGTCGGGCGGCACGACGCGGAACCCCTGGAATGTCTTCTGCGCCCAGCGTAGCAGCGCATAGCGCTCGCGATTGCGCTGGAACTCGAGCTCGGCGTTCGTGTGAAACGCCGTGGGCGTGCCGAACTCGTCCACGATGACGGAGTGGTCGATCACCAGCTCGGCCGGGAGCAGCGGGTTGACCTTCTTGGGATCGCCGCCCATCCGCACGACCGCGTCGCGCATCGCGGCCAGATCGACGACGGCCGGGACGCCCGTGAAGTCCTGCATCAGGACGCGCGCCGGCATGAAGCTGATTTCTTCGTCGGGCGTCTTCGCGGCGTCCCAGCGGGCCAGTTTCTCCACATCCTCGGCGCGGACGACGCGACCGTCCTCGAGGCGCAGCAGGTTCTCGAGCAGGATCTTGAGCGAGTAGGGAAGCCGGGCGACCGGCAGGCCGCGCTTCTCGAGCGCGTCGAGCCGGTGAATCTCGAAGCTCGCGCCGCCGGTCTTGAGCGTGGCGCGACTCCCGAAGCTGTTGCCGCTCATTGCACCACCTTCACGGCGATCACGAAGTACTCGGTCTCGCCGAAGCACGTCGTGGGCACGCCTTTGTGCTGCTGGTACGTGAGCGCTACGCGTTTGCCGAGCGACTGGTTGATATACTGCGCGACGACGTCGTCTCGAACGGTGAAGTAGAACTTCTCCGCCACCGTGCCGGGCATCGAGACCAAGGCCAGCTCACCCTCCCACGTCTTACAGATCCACCCTTTCTTGGAGAATTTCTGGACGTACCCCGCGCGCTCACCTTCGGAGTAGCTCCACGTCAGGGCGGACCAGGTATACAGCGCGAAGATGAGAATGGGCGACGCCAGGATGCCGGCGAGGATGAATTTGCGCTTGCGCGTCCACTGAAAGTCGAAGTTCACGCCGGGGAATCTACCTCGTACACTTCCGTGCGATAAGGCGCGAACCCCCGCTTGACGTAGTTCGGCAGCGCATTGGGGTGATCCAACGTGCACGTATGCAACCACACGCGCTGCGGACCGAGCGACCAGGCGTCGCGCACCGCGCAGGAGAGCAGGTGCTTGCCGAAGCCGCGGCCAAACTCGGCGGCAACGATCCCGAAGTAGGCGATCTCCACCGAGTCGTCCTCGGGCACGCGGCGCAGCTCGTACCAGCCGGAGAGGTTGCCGTCGCGCAGCGCCACGTACAGCCGGATGTTGGGATCGACGAGGTGCGCGGTGATCTCATCGTCGGTCCAGTCCCAGCGGTCGAACCAGTGGAACGCTTCGCCCACCGTGCGATAGCAGTGCCGGTACAGCTTCGGCGGCGGGATGGGGACATGCGCCAGGGTGACGTCGGGGAAGTCCCCGAGCGCCGCCTTGAATTGCGCGGGATTGGTCAGCTGGAGGTATGTGCGGGTTACTTCCATAGTCTCCAATTCTAACCGCCCGCCGCCTTCTCGAAGAACCTGATGACGCCCCACAGCACCAGGGCGATCCCTTGCGCCTCCAGTGCCTCGGTGACCTGGTCTGCCCCAAACCGGACGCCCAGAAACCAGGCGGGCCGGCTCCCCTTCCTCACATCGACACGGCCGCTCAAGGCGACGTCGTCGGCCCAGCCGATCGCCACCTCGCTGGAGGTGAGCAGCCTGGCGGCGCCGCTGCGCGGCAGCTCCACCACCGGCCCCACCGAGAGGTCGAGGGACGCCCCGCGACCGAGCCAACGACGATAGCGCGGCAGGACGCCGAGCCGCGAGTTGAGGACGGGCCGATCGGCGCGGACGTCCAAGTCCACCGCGGCATATGCCGCCGCCCCAAACGCGGCGCGTCCATGATTGGCCAGCAGGCCGGCCTGCCACGCCAGCGCGAACTCGCCGCGGCTGCCCCTCCCCCGGGCGCCCATTTCCGTTTCCACCACCAGGAACTTTGAGCAGGTCGGTGCCGGTGCTCCACTGGTGCAAAAGGACGGGCGGGGGAGGGGGCCCGCCTGGCTCGCGGCGCGCGGAGCAGCGAGCGCGCAGGCCGCCATTGCAAGGACGAGAGGTCGGGTGTTCATGACCGGGACGCTCGCACGCTCGAGTCAAGACGCCGTCAAGCAGGTGCGCGCGGGCTGTGGAAGGTGTATTTTCGCGCTCATGACCTTCAACAAGATGGGCACCCTCCCTCTGCCGCTAGCCTTGCACCTGGCTACGCACACGGTCATCGGCCTCTTCTGCGCCTTCGCGGGCGGCCTGAACCTGATCGATCCCACCAAGATCTTCCCCAATGGCGTCGTGTTCCTGGCGATCGCCGGCTTCAGCTGGGGCTACGTCTTCGGGGTCCTCATGGCGCGGAAAGAAGTCGTAGCCCTGGGCGTGGTCGCGAGCCTGGCCTACGTGGCGGCCGGCGTGTGGCAGCTCGGCCTGGACTGGCGGCTGGGGCTCCTGCTGCTGGCGATCGGCGCCTACGGGCTCGCGATGCTGTCGCTGTATCGTCGCCGCATTCTCGAAGCGTAGTCTACCCGATTACGTCGCCGCGCAAGGGCGCGGCCGGTAGCTCGACGACGAATTTCGCGCCGCCCAGCGTCTCGGAGTCCTCCAGCCAGATCTTGCCGCCCACCTCAGCCACGACGCGCTGACAGATCGAAAGACCGAGCCCCGAGCCTTCGTCGGGGCTCTTCGTCGTGAAAAAGGGATCGAACACGCGCGAGCGGATCTCAGCCGGCACGCCGGGTCCCGAGTCTTCGACGGTGAGCCGCACCCAATCGTCCCGCGCCTCGGTCGCGAGCTGAATGACCGCCGCCGGCCGCCCGCGCACCGCGTGCTCCGCGTTCGTGACGAGGTTGATCACGACCTGCTGCAGCTCCTGACCGAGACCCAGCACCGCCTCGGCGCCTTGATCCATCTTGGTGCGCACTTCGATGTTGTCGGCGCGGAGCACGCGTTGCCGAATCTCGGCCACGTCGCGCACCAGCTCGTTGACCTGGATGCGCGTGGGCGTCGTGTCGGCGCGCCGCGCCAGCCGCAGCAGGCTGCGGACGATACGCGCGGCGCGGTCCACCTCGCGCACGATCGTGGAGGCCGCCGCGCTCGCGTCGGCGTCCTGCGTGGAGCGGCCCAGCAGCTCCGCTTCCATCCGGATGGCGGCGAGCGGGTTGTTCACCTCGTGCGCGACGCCGCTCGCGATTTCGCCGACGGTGGCGAGCTTCTCGCGCGCGATCAGCTCTCGCTGCGCGCGCAGCTCGTCGGTGCGGTCGTACAGGGCCACGAGCAAGCTCTCGGAGCCCAGGCCTCGCAGACCGGTCACCGTGCAGTCGCAGATCCGCCGGTCCCCTGATTCCTGCGTGACCAAGACGCGGCCGTGCCACGGCTGCCCCTCGCGCCGGCCGGCGAGAATGAGGCGCACCGGCTGCCCGCTGGGAGACAGGCCCAGGGCCTCGAGGTGGCGTCCCAGCGCTGCTTCCTTGGTGGCGAGCCCGAAGACCTGCAAGGCGGCCTCGTTCAGCTGCTGCACCGTTCCCCCGGTGTCCACGAGTGCCATGGGGAGGGGGCTCGCGTCCACCATGCCGCTCGCGCGATCGGCGGCGGCGCGCGTGGCGGCGACCGCCTGAGACAGCTCGATGCCGCCGGCGATGTGTGCCGCTACCGCGGTGAGGTAATGGAGGTCGTACAGGCTGAACTGGGGCGGCGGCGCGGGGCCCGGGCCCTGGTAGCGCAGCAGGCCGACCGCGCCGACGGGTCCCTTCGAGGTGCGGAGCGGGGCGATGAGCGCCGAGCGGGCGGCATCGGCCAGGCGGACGGCGAGCGGGCTGGCATCCGCCTCGAGGCGGAGGTCCGCGGTCATCAACGCGTCCCCGGTCCGCACCACGCGCCCGGTGGTGCTGTTATCCAGCCCGAGCTCGAGACCCTCGGTTGGCGCTGCTTGCCCCAGCGCGGGGGAGATCCGCAGGGTCTCCCCGTCACTCTGCTTCAGGGCCACGAACGCGCCCTGCGCGTCGACCAATTGCATCAAGCTCTGAAGCGTATAGCGGAGCAGCAGCTCCGTTTCGGGAGCCGCGAGCAGCCACCGCGCCAGCTCGACCACGAAGCTCCCCAGCCGCCGTTCGCGCTCGAGCGCCGCGCGGCGCCCCACCATCACCGCGAGATCCGACGCGAACTCGAGGGCCGACTCGAGGTCCGAGGCCGGCAGGTCGCGCGGGGCTCCGGCCAGGCTCGCCTCGACGTGCCGGCCTTCCGGGTCGTGCCAGTCGGCACTCAGGGTGACGCCGGACGCGCCCGCCGCGCCTGCGGACACGGCCCCGCTCTCGTTGACCCCCTGGTAGCAGACGGTGAGGAGCGCGCCGCCGGCCCAATCGCTCAGAACCTGAGCGGCCGCCTGCCAGAAGTCCGCCGTCCGCCTGGCGGCGCTGGCTTTGCGGAGCAGCGATTGGAGCGCATCGCGCATGGCGAGAATATAGCCCGCGCGTTACCCCCGGATGGCGCCTGGGAAGCTCTGGGGATTCGGACTGAAGCCTGGAAACACGGCGCTGAGATCGCCCGCGCCGAGGTGCCGCGCGAGGATCTCGCCGAACAGGTCGCGGAAGTCGGTCGTCACCGCCACGTCGCGCCCTTCGAAGCGATTCGCGGGGTCGAGCCCCGGCCAGCGGCCGAGGACTTTGCCGCCGTTCACTGGGCCGCCGAGCGCGAGCATCGCTGTCGCGTGACCGTGGTCCGTGCCGCTGTTGCCGTTCTCCGCGATGGTACGGCCGAACTCGGACATCGTGAGCACGACCACGCTGCGCATGCGCTCGCCCAGGTCCTGATTGAACGCGGCGAGTCCCAGACCCAGCTCGCGCAGCCGCGCGGCGAGCTGGCCGTCGCTCGACCCCTGGTTCACGTGCGTGTCCCAACCACTCAGGTCGGCGAACGCGATCTGGAGCCCCACGTCGGACTTGATGAGCTGAGCGATCTGGAGCAGGGCGCGGCCGAACCGCCCCGGCGGATACTCCGCGCCGTTCGCCGGCTGGTACTGCGCGGGGTTCACCCGCTTGAGCACCTGGATCGCCGCGAATCCCTCCTGCGACGAGGACGCCAGCAGGCCCGTCGCACCGCCCTCGTACAGCTCCTCGAACGCCCGCGTCAGCTTGTCGCGCGCCGCTTCCTGCGGCACGCGCAAGCCGAACGCCTGGAGGTCGTCGATCGCAAGAGCGGGCGAGGTACCGGCCAGAATCCGCGGGAGTTGCGGCCCGAACGCGACGGCGCGAAACGCCGTGTCGGCATGCTCCTGGTCGTGGCGGCAGTAGCGGTTGAGCCAGCCGTCGGACGTGCTCTTCACGCCCGGCGTGCCGCTTTCCATATAGTCCTGCGCGTCGAAGTGGCTACGCGTCGCGTCGGGCGAGCCGACGGCGTGAATCGCGGCGAGGCTCTTGTTGTCCCACAGGCCCTTGAGCGGCGCGAGGCTCGGGTGCAGACCGAAGTGCCCGTCCAGGTCCACGACGTCCTGCGCGGGAATGGCGATGCGCGGCCGCTCCCGGTAGTACAGCGGCTCGCCGTGGGGCACGATCATGTTGAGCCCGTCCACGGCGCCGCGCTGGAAGAGGCAAACCAAGACTGGGTGGTCCGATGGAACGATGGAACGATGGACCGAGGCAAATGCGGCTCGCGCCAGAAACAACGGATCCAAGCCGAGGCTAAAGAGTGCGAGGCCGCCCGATTTCACAAAGACGCGCCGAGAGATCGTCATTGTTTCTGGAACTCCGGTCCTCCGAGGGCCAATCCTACCGCGAGCGTTCGCGCCTGCGCGGGGTCCTTCACGTCGGCGAGTTGTTCAAGAATGACAGATCGCGTATGAGCCGACATCGTGCCCCCAAGGACGCGCGCATTCACCGCGTCTACGAGAGCCTCATAGTCCTCAGTCGCCGGGACGACCTCGTCGAGATTCACGCTGGCGCCGGGGAGCCGATCCGCGGCGAGGGCGACCGCGGCGTTCATGCGGCCCAACAGTGCGCCGCTGTTCACCCATTGCGCCTGGGTCTCGGGGTAGCCGGTGGGCGCGGGCTGCAGGTAGAGGGGCTCGCCCAGGTGCGCCACGACCTGCGCCAGGCGGAGGGTCGAGTCCGGCTCGGCACCGGTGGCGCGCACGGCGCTGATGACGAACTCGAGCGGCGTCTTGACCTTGGCGCGCACGGCCCGGGGCGCCCAGAAGTCGGGCGACGTGAAGATGGCGCGCAGCACCGCGCGGATGTCGCCGTTGGTGCGTTGCCACGCAAGGGCGGCCGCATCGACGCATCCATCGGGCGGCTCGTCGCTCACGAAACGGGCGCATAGCTTGCGGCTCACGTGATGCATCGTCGCGTGCTGGTTCGCCAGGAGCTTGAGGAGTCGGATCCCCTCTTCCATCCCCCCCTCCTTAATCCTGACGCCCAACACCTGCTTTTCGCCGCGGTCGTGCGCCCATTCATGGAAGGCGAACCCGCCGCCCTGCTGCGGGCGGTCGATGCTCCAGCCTGTGAACACGCGCGCCACTGCGATGACGTCCTGCTGGGTGTAGCCGCCGTCCACGCCGAGGGTGTGCAGCTCGAGCAGCTCACGGGCGTAGTTCTCGTTCAAGCCTCGCGGAGCCCTCACCCCCTGACCCGGCCGTTGTCGTGCGCTCCTAGCAAGGAACG
>WNGP01003113.1_pt1 | contig 13892 bp, 13 predicted proteins | sample 5407671 | NCBI WGS metagenome assembly WNGP01 (sample SAMN13153381, study PRJNA577476) | soil metagenome | isolation source: 40 cm soil or saprolite under Garry oak tree replicate 2 | place: USA:California | collected 2016-06-15 | reverse complement strand
ATTGCGATTCGTGGGAATAATGCCAAGCGCCTCAAAAAGAAATTCTACAACATAGCCAGCAGCAGCCATTGTCACGTAGAATGTTACCAGGATATATGCCATCACTTTCCATCCGTAATATTTGCGATAAATATCGAGAATGGGGAGGATGATCAGGTCGGCAAAGATGAAACTGACTACTCCGCCAAAGCTGATCCCACCTCTCCACAGCACCGCTGCAAGCGGCACATTGCCGACAGAACAGACGAAACTCACCACGGAGACTAATGGGCCAACCAGGGGGCCTTCGATTTTGGCAAGCGTTGGATTGTTGGAGAAGAAAAATGCATTCCAGAACGAGTTGGGAACCCACGTGGCTATCGCACCGGCGATGAGCAGTCCGAGCGCAATATCTACCCACACAGAAGCCCAATCCATCACGAAAAAGTTACTGACCGCGGTAAATCCTCTTTTACTCAAGAGTCTTGAGAAAAATGACCCGCCGCCTGATATACTCATGTCCATCGCGGCGTGCCCTTCCATTCTTCCCATTATGCCTTTTTCGGCATGTGCTTTTGCCATCTGAACAAGCTTTGGCGTTAAGGTCAGGCGGAAGATCACCGCAATGAAGATCACCATGAGAATGCCGCCAATGAACTCTGCAGCGGTAAACTGCCATCCCAGGAGAACAATCAGGATAATCCCAAGCTCTATCACTAGATTTGTTGAGGCTATTTCGAATACCATTGCAGAGGTAAAACTTGCGCCTTTCAGAAAGATGGAACGCGCGAGGGCAACGGCTGCATAGGAGCAAGAGCTTGATGCAATGCCAAAAAGCGTGGCGAATGTTAAGCTTTTTGGGTCATCACCCCCGAGTGTCTTTGCCATCGCGTTATGAGACACAACGGCCTGAACGATACCTGAGAGGGTAAATCCAAGAATGAGTGGCCAGAGGATTTCCCATAACATACTGAAGGATGTAAATAGGGCTTGTCCGATGCTGTTGAGTACTTGCATGGTGTGTCCCTCGCTCTTGTATAGCTATGTATGCATACTATTACTTGCTTTTTACAAAACCCATACCCCCCTGATAGGGGTATATATGTATTATATTCAATTGTGTCAAGGGTGAAAGGCAATACTTTCCTCGACGGGCAGACCGCAGCAGAGCCACCATACTGATGACCATATTTATAGAAATATATGCAATTCTCGCGCTTATTTATAGACGAACTGGAAACTTTTCCTCGTAAATAATCGTGATAGGTGTGAGGATGGGAAAAGTGGCAAGGGAAGGGATACGTTTGTAAAATCGAAGTAGTCAAGACCAAAGGAGGAGTAAATGACACAATATAGCCAGAGCCCTATGGGAGGCAGCGGCACTTCAAGCGCTACGGGCGCCAGTAATCCGTACTATAACCTGATCAGTGTGCTGTATCATACACTGCAGGCTGCTGAGACGTACGATACGTACATCCGTGACGCGGAACAGTTGGGCGATAATGAACTGACACAGTTCTTACGCCAGGTCCAGACTGAGGACCGTAACCGCGCGCAGTTCGCAATGCAGCTGCTGGCGCGGCGTCTTGGCGCTGGTCAGCAAAGTACTGCGCGCTAAGCGATAAGTGGTTATGAATATCCCTCGTTTAGAGAAAGGAGGGTATATTGAAGTCTGACGAATTTATCGCAAAGGTGCAGCGTCGCGCTGATCTGGACTCGCAAGAGGAAGCCATGCTGGCCATAGGAGCCACGCTTGCAACGCTGGCAGAGCGCCTGGCAGGAGGTGAAGCCAAAGACCTGGCTTCACAGCTTCCACCAGAAATAGGGGTGTTTTTGCTACAGCCTTATGCAGGTATTGGCGACCCCTTTGGACTGGAGGAGTTCTTCCGCCTTGTGAGCGAACGAGCAGGTATTGACCTGCAAGATGCTTCTTTGCAGGCTCGCGTCGTCATAGGAGTTCTCTGTGAGGCGGTGAGCATGGGCGAGATCGAAAATGTTCGCTCTCAACTTCCTCACGATATCCGCCAGCTCTTTATGGTGGAGAACGAAGGAGACCTGCCAGAAGTACCTGAAGTCTAAAACCGCAAACCACCCAGGTCGAATGCTCTACTGAGCGGAGCGGCCTGGGTCTTATTTTGCCCATTGCGATATCCCGCCGGGTGTTTCTCGTGAAGATTTGCTATCTAAGCGCGCAAGTCTGGGATCGAGTCTTACCGAAGGTAAAAGAGTTGGCTGAGAAAGAGAAATAGAGTCGTGCAGAAGCTAACCATCCCCAGCTTGTTCTGTCAATCTCATCAGTGCCACCAGTTGAGACAGCACAAGCCCCGCCTTTTCGTGCATGACGACATCGGCGTAATCGTCCAGTGGAGTGGGTTGCAGGTTGATGATAATGAGGGGAATATCGTGGCTGAGAGCCAGGCGCGGCAGTGTCGCGGCAGGTATTACTTTCAGGGATGAGCCGACGACCAGGAAGAGATCGCAGGAGGTTGCCAGTTCTCTGGCGCGTGCCAGCGCGGCTTCTGGGACGCGTTGACCAAAGAGGATGGTTGCTGCTTTGAGAAAGCCTCCACACTGCGGGCAAACCGGATCAATTTCTCCGGCGTTTATGCGCTGCTGGAGTTCTTGCATGGATGATCGCGCGCCACACAGGGTACATGCCGCTTCGCGTGAGGTGCCGTGCAGTTCTACAATGCGTTCGGGCCGGTTGCCTGCATCCTGGTGCAGCCCATCGAAATTCTGCGTGATGATGCCCTGTAAACGCCCTATCCGTTCCAGTTCTGCAAGGGCGTAGTGCGCGGCGTTGGGTTTTGCACCGGCCACCTGCCCGGAGAGGTTACGCCGTGTCTGCCAGTAGAGTTGTCTGGCCTCCGCTTTACTGATGAAATCCTTGTAGCTCACGGGTGGCTGCTCCAGCCAGATGGAGCCAGGGCTGCGAAAATCAGGAATGCCCGATTCGGTGCTGATGCCAGCGCCCGTCAGAGCGACGATGCGCTCCGCCTGCTGCATGATTTCCTGGGCGACTTGAAGTTGATCCTGGAAGCTGAGCATGATTTAGACGTTTCGTGTTTCTAGACGAGAGTACACCGGTAATAAATACAATGTGGCGTATAGTATATGTCGGATGTGAGATTGTATGCAAGAAAGGTTAGAGAGCAAGCTCCTGATAAAAGTACACGAATTCACATTGTAGTAAGCTGCACCGATGTGGCCAGAAAACTCGTACCTGGACCGGCTACCACGAGAGCCGGTTGACCGCCCGTATATGGATTGCTGGGATCTGTATAGCTAGTGTCAGTGGCATTCGGCCCAACTTGAACAGGCTGGCCGTTGACCATGAAGGAAAATGTGCTCCCATGCACGGTAGCTTGCAATGTATTCGATTTATTAGGGCCTGAATTGATAGCTGACCATGGATGATTACTCGGCCAAATTTGCTTGTACTGATTAGACTGATTGGGGTCATATTTCAGAAGTTGATATTGACCGGACTCATTGATGATCAAGGCATAACAATAGACGCTGGTACCATTTTGACTCCAGTGGAAAGCCAATCCGTAGAAAGCTGAACTGGTGCTTACTTGTTCCATGCTGACTGTTAACGTAAAGTTGTCAGGGAGCGTTCCTACATTGGGATGTGGGAAATAGGTTTGATTGTCGCTGACTTGCAGTGTATACGTTCCATGCTCCACACCTGCTGTCAGCCCGTTGAGATTTCCCTGGGTCCAGTTGCGATTGTTGTTCTGAAAAATTTCCGTAAAAGACTGGGCTGTCATTGATGAGTTGCCATTATTGAGAAAGGGCAATGCACCCGTTCTGGCTAGAATGAGTACGATTGCCAGCAAAATAACCAGCGCGGCTCCGATCGAACTGGCTGGAAGCCAGCGTACTGGATGGCGCAGCGGAGGAGCAACGAAGCCTGCTCCGCCCGGATCGGTGGTGCGCCTGGACGTTCCATAGGCGGGTGTGTTGCCGAATGCTGGCTGCTGCCCGTAGACGGATGCAGCGCCGGGTGTACCCACCTGTGACTGCGGCCCATAAAATGAAGGGCGGTTTTGTGATGGGCTGGTTAAGGATTCATGAGTTGCTCCCCCGGTGATGGGCCTGAGCGGAACTGAAGGTGGGAGGTTATAGGTGGCATTCGTGTTGGCCGCCTCTAGCGCCTGGGCCATTTCCTCGGCTGACTGGAAACGGTCTGCGGGCGCTTTCGCCATCGCCCTGGCAACGATCTGTTCCAGGGCTTCCGAAACATACGGGTTAAATTCGCGTACCGGGCGCGGCGGTGTGTAGACGTGTTGAAATAAAAGCCCGTGGATGGTAGTTGAGCGGAATGGCGCTTCCCCTGTCAGCATTTGGAAAAGCACGACACCCAGGGCGTAGACATCGGTACGGGCATCGACAGGCTTGCCGTTGATCTGTTCAGGGGCCATGTATTCAGCGGTTCCCACGATTTGATCAACACTGGTGAGTGAAGGGTCGCTGCTGACGGGGCCGCCAGCAATATTCAGCATAGTCGGTTCGTGGCGCGTATCGTAAAGCTTGGCGATGCCGAAATCTGAGAGCAAGAGCTGGTTGGCGTCGGTGGCTGAAACCAGCATATTCTGCGGTTTCACATCGCGGTGAACGATACCCCGCAGGTGCGCGTGATGGAGCGCCTTGCCCATCTGGATGGTATACATGGTGGCCTGACGTGGATCGAGTGCGTGTCCGCCGCGCAATTTATCGCGTAGGGTGCCGCCGCCCACGTACTGCATGACCAGGTAGGTCAGTTTCCCATAGTCGCCGAAGTCGTAGACGGCCACAATATTGGGGTGCTGTAAACTGGCGACCAGCTGCGCCTCGCGTTCAAAGCGCACTTTGAAGTCGGCCTGGTCCGCCACCTGCGAAAGGATGACTTTGATGGCCACTTCGCGGCGCAAACGCGCGTGGTAGGCCTTGTACACGCGCGCCATACCACCTTCACCCAGTTTGGATTGGATGAGGTAGGACCCCAGTTGCTGCCCGATCAGTGCATCGTTTTCCATGCCCCGAATCTCTCCCGCTTTTACTATCCGATGAGGTAACATGTCCAGGATAGTGTAACGCTATTTCCAGGCCCTGTAAAGGTTAAACTGGCTGAATTTGCGCAGTCATTTTGCGGTATGTCGATTTGCACGCGTATTGACTGTCCCGGAGTCAACGTGCCGCCGTTTGGCTTGAAGATGATGCCAGGTAAGAGATTACTGCTGGTAGACCAGGTGAGACTCAGGGAGGTCGAAGTGTTGGTCAGCGTGGCATAGCAGATGTAGTATCCATTGGAAGTTCCGCATTGCTGGCTGCCAATAAGTCCGGTTGATGGCGACACCGACAGCATGGGAGCAGGCTGCACTGTCAACGTCACGTTTACCACGAACGAGCTTGAGCCGATAGTGAACGTGACGGTGCCAGTATAGGTATTCGCGGCAAGCTTCGCATTCAGGTTTGAGGCGGTAATCGTTACATTTGTGCTCGCTCCCGCGCCCAGTGTATTATTCGTTGGATTTACAGAGAGCCATTTCGCTCCATCACTGGTTTGCGTTTGGGCAGACCACGTACTGATGATCCCACAGTTCGTCACTGCTACGGTTTGAGTTGCGGGATCGTTCACGTTGGCAACTCCTGTGAACGAGAGCGAGTTTGGCGTACCTGTGATACACCCGGCCTGCACCGTAAAGGACACGTTGAGCGACTCTGTCACATTGTTAGATGCGCTGCTGAAGGTGATGGTTGTTGAATAGGAACCCGCAGCCAATTGAGAGGCGTTGGCGCTGACATTGATTTGTGCCTTGCCAGGTGCATTGATCTGTCCCGTTGTATGATCGAGCGTGAGCCAGAATGCCTTTTGCTGATCCCAACTGGCTGTCCAGTTCACAGCGCCTGTCCCGTTGGTACAGAGCGTGACCATTGTTGATACCGTTTGAGAGTAATGCTCGCTCACCGGGCCGAGCGAAACCGATGATGGATTGATACAACTGAGTCCTGGTTGTGTAGAAGGTGCGGTTTGCGTTACGGATGGCGTGACTGTCACCGACGGCGTAACGGTTGGCGTGACTGTCCCGGTAGGGGGGCCTCCGGGCTGTAGAATGGTAAATGCCAGTGTCGCACTGCGATGGCTGAGCGCCTCACTCGCGTGAATGGTGTGTTGTCCTATCGACCAGCTTGCATTGATAGGAATATTTATACTGAATGTGCCATCACCGCCAACGGTAATGCTGTTCGCCGGCGCCAGTGACGAATAGACCTGCGCTGCTGTCGCCCTTAATGTATACTGCACTACATTGGCAGTCTGTTTTCCTGGCCGCTGGCTAATAACGTAAAGCGGAGTAGAGCCGTCAAGCGTGAGTGTGACACTGCTGCCGGGAAAAAAGTGGCTACCGTGCAGCGAGAGAGTCCCACCCACCGCGACACTACTGCTGCCGCTCAGCGACAAACTGGGGGCGAATAACGTCAGGCCGAGTGCAATGATGCTGGCAATAATAATGATAGGAATCAGAATGGCTGTGATAATCAATGCCGGAGCGCAGCCCTTTGGTGTGTGTTGAGGATGCTGAGGATGATGCGGGTGGTGAGGATGCTGCGGGTGCAGGGTATGACCCGGTGAAGTAGTCGCCGGAAGGTGTGAAACTGGCGGCATAGATGGAGCGGCAGGAGCGTGAGGTGTTGCTGCCGTTAGACCTGCGTGTAGCCCGCCGCCTGAAGAGCCGCCGGGTAGGTGTGGAGTGCCCTGTACAGAGGGAACGCTGCTGATTTGGGGCGTTCCTTGTACCATAGGGACATTGCTGCCGATGGCTTGTTCGCCAATGCCCAGGAGAGGCAGTCCCATGCCCAGCATAGCTGCGCGCCGCCGCTTTTCCTCTTCTTCATCGCTCGAGGGTGTCGTAGGTGTATTGTTATCGAGTAATACCGCATCCCCCCGCGGTGAGTGGGTATTCCACTTGGGCGCAGAGGAGAAGGAAGGCGAAGGAGGCAAAGGGGACAAAGGAGAAATGCCCGGCTGGCTGATACGGTTGGGTGCACCTCTCTGGTAACCCTTCACGAGTTGCAGGTCACTGACACGTGTTTGACCGTCTGCTGGAGAATTGGACAGCCTCCCGCAATTCCCACAGAAACGCGCGTCATCGGGCAGGTCAGAGCCACAAAATTCACATTGATACATACTTAATTAATCCTCCCACTGGGAGATAATTTCTCATAGATGAGCATATCTCATAGCTTTGCTTTTTTATACGATGAGTTACTCTAGTTTTATCAGGTTAGATACGTTTTATAGCCTGTTTGTCTGTTAGTTTAGCACCGCAATGTATAGAGTACAGTCGATGAGTTCACAGTGGTAATGTGAATAAGGTCATAAACAACGAGAATTCTATTGTTGACTTGCTCACAAACGGACAGAACTGGTACTATCGAAAGTGTCAAATTGCCTGCTTCATGCAGCATGGCGAGCCTGTTAAAGAGTAGATGCCGATGGATGCGAAGCATTCCCGAACTGCACAATCGAAAGCCTCATCAACGCACTTCGCCGGCGAAGGTGATGAACGATTGCAATACGCCTTGCTCCCGCGCGACCACTGGCCAGCGCATCGATGGTTCGATGCTGATGTTATCCCGCAGTTTGAGAATCCATTTCACATGGAAGATGTGATGGTCTTTGATGATGCGACCTTACGGAGTATCCTTTGTAGTAATGGGTTCGGCTTGACAGTAGAGAAGCTGGCATATAGTCTGCGTGGTATGCCGAAGGAACTGGTGCAGCGTATTATAGACAATATGCCAACGGCAAAACGCGCATCGTTTCTGGCCGAGTTCCAAGGCACCGTTTCGGAGGATCGGGTAGAGGCTGCTCGTCACGAAGTGCTTGACCGGCTCTTCTGGGAACTGACGTACTGGAAAACGCCAGATTTCTACGAGGAGTTGACCGAGGGGGAGCAACTGCATCCCCAGATTTTTCAGCAGTTAGAGCCGGATGTGCGCGGGAATATCGTGCTCGATGCCGGAGCGGGAAGTGGGCGAGCCTCACTGGAGTGCGTGCGCTATGGAGCGAAAAAGGTCTATGCTGTTGAGCCATCGCCGGGATTGCTGCGCATATTACAAAAGAAACTGGACTCGAATCGCGCAGTATTATGCCAGGGACGTTTTGACGCGCTTCCATTATCTAATCAGAGTGTTGACCTCGCCATTTCCTGTTCCGCATTTACAGCTGAAGAGGCACAGGGAGGCGAAGCTGGTCTGGCAGAACTTCGGCGGGTAACAAAATCTGGGGGGAAAGTTGTCATTATCTGGCCGCGCCTGCAGGATTATGACTGGCTGGCGCAGCATGGATTCACCTATGTTCGATTACCTGCGCAAGAGGAGATGTGTGTGCATTTTCGTTCAATGCAGAGCGCATTACGCTGTGCCCGGCATTTTTACGCGCACAATCCGAAGGTAGCGCAGTATATAGAGCAAGAATGCACGCCGGACGTTCCTTTTTCGATACTGGGCATTAACCCGCCCTGCGATTATTGTTGGCTTCTCGTTGATTAAAGAATGCAATACAGGCGATGTGTTGCCTTCCAGAAAGGATCATGACCTATGACTTCAGAAGTAATGCCGGCTGATCAGAAAAGTTGGGCCGAAACGCCCCCAATGAATCCACCGCTGCGTTATGCAATTGGAAACATTGTGGAGCGACAGACGTGGCTTGACAGGCTGGCAGCGCCATTCCAGGGCTGGCTATTGAAACTATTCGGTCAGCCGGGGCAACCCAACCGCAAAATCAAGGATTACCTCAACGGGACCTGGCTTGGGCATCCAATACATCCCGTGTTGACCGACGTGCCGCTTGGCGCGTGGAGTGGCACCATGATATTGGATATGGCATGGCTAGGCAATGAAGATGAGGGGGTTGCCCGCAGTTCTGACCTCACGTTACTGCTCGGCATCCTGGGAGCGACCGGCGCCGCGGTGACAGGCGTGACCGATTGGAGCGACCTGGACGGAACCGACCGCCGGGTAGGATTCTTGCATGGGCTGCTGAACGGCAGCATCTTGCTGACGAACATCGCCTCACTGATAATGCGCCTCACGGGCAATCGTAAGGCAGGAGTATATCTCTCGACTGCCGGTTATGCCGTCTCGCTCTTCTCTGCATATTTAGGCGGTGAGCTGGTCTTCGCCAAGGGCATTGGCGTGAACCACGCGGCGTGGGAGGGCGGTTCAGATGACTATGTCGCCGTGATGAACGCGCAGGACCTGGCCGAGGGCAAACTCACCCGTGTCGATGCGGCGGGTATCGCGGCAGTCTTGCTGAAGCAGGGCAACTCCATCTATGCCATCGGCGCGACGTGTACGCACATGGGCGACCCCCTGGATAAGGGTACATACAAGGATGGGACTGTTACCTGCCCCTGGCATGGTTCTTGCTTCCGCATGAGCGACGGCGCTGTGGTGAATGGCCCGGCAGTGTATGCCGAGCCGACCTTCGCGGTACGTTTGCGCGATGGCAAGATCGAGCTGCGCCGTTTGGATCATGCCTAAATATCACATTTTCGGTACCTCACTCGTCTCTTGTACGGAACAAATTTGATGGTGTAGTGGCTCAGGCTGCCATCTCACAAGGGTGGTTTCCTGAGCTACCTGGTGGGATGCTTTCTTTTAGGCAAAGAAAAACGTATACAAGGTATAGGGTCAGAATAGAGAACTGAGCCATGTTATTATCTTGAATAGCAGCATCTACGAACAAGACGATAGATGCCTACTCAAATACAGAAAGTGAGCTGAGAAAGCATATGGATACCCATGCCAACCTGTTCCATGTGAATTATTCGGACTTTGAGCAGAAGGTGATCAAGTCCGATATTCCGGTGATCGTTGATTTCTGGGCTGCCTGGTGCGGTCCTTGCCGCGCTATTGCTCCCGTCTACGAACGTTTGAGCGATGAGTACAAGGGACGACTGGCCTTCGCGAAGATGGATATCGATGCAAGCAAGGAGAATAACCGCTTAGCTGCCGACCTCGGCATTCAGGCCATTCCTACACTGATGATCTTCAAAGATGGTCAGATGATTGGCCGACTGATGGGACCTCATCCGAGTCGCTTAAAGAACGAGATCGACAAAGTGTTGACCCACAACGGCATTGCCGTCGCGAAATGAAGAGATTAACTGTATAGCCCGGACGTTTCTGTTGAGCGCTCGGCTTAACTCCTCATGGTTATTTGTGCTCCTGTAATCACTGGACACTGCTATATGGAGCAGGAAGCCTTATCTTGAAATGCTTTTCAAGCAGAAACATGTCATGATAATCGTTCTCGTCAGGCTCATAGCCGAGATGACAGAGAACCTGTACCTCAGCGGTCAAGCAACGCACAGTTTGGTTTTCGATTTGACCTGTTCCCGTGAAACCGTGACTGGGATAGTGAAATAATCTCCCATCCTGCAACTGCTGAATACCATCTCCCTCATGATCAAAAATGACGGTATGAAAGTCAATACTGCGACCGTGCGCATCGCGCATGACAAAGCGTGTCGGTAACTCATCCTCGTTTATCGCATATCCTATGGCCTGGAGTGCCTGTTGCACCAGGGGAACTTGCTCGAGAGGAATCACCACATCAATGTCGCTATGTTCGCGTGTTTGTGTTCCCACCAGCGCGTCTACTCCCCATCCTCCATCAAGCCAGACTGAAACGTCAACATTTTCGAGTTGATTGATCACTTCCAGAACATCGTGCGCTTGCATCATTACCAGACCTCGACAGTGGGATAACATCATCGATAGCGATGATTCTACCACCTTTCCTCAACTTTCTTTGGTGATATGGAGTCCCCAACTTCAGACAAGGGGAGGAAACACCGCCCTTGTGGATAAGTTCTTGCTGTATGTGGAAAACCCCTCAAAATACCGTTGTGCTCGCCGGTAACTCCCAGCATTAAGGTACATGCTGCTCCAAATACGCCTGTATGCCTCTCATGCGGTAAGAGTAGTATACCATCCAGCGTGCCACAAGGAAGTAGGAAGAACAAGGAGCTTCTACTTTATTTCTTACCAAGAAACTCATGGTATTTCTGGTCTATGAGAGCGCTTGGGCTATTGCCTTCCCTTTTCAGATTTATCATGGTAATTAAATCTTCGTCACTCAGAAACAAGACGATCTCATCATGATCCGAATAAGCGACACCATACCGAGTTTTGTGTAATGGCGTAAAGCGAGAAAGCGTTAAAATCACGCCAGTCCTGGCTTCGAGGCTTTTCTGGAATTCACCGTTACACAAAACTCGGTATGGCATCCTAAATTTTCCTTTGTCATGCCGAATCAGATTCTGACGTTTTGAACGGCAATGCCCTCGCGAGAGACATTTTTTTCCCTGGCTAAACTCTATTTTAACTGATCAATCTCTATAACGCAACTATGCGCGCAATACTGACCCAGGGGAAGACAATAAAGGATTGAAGAAAAGACACATCGCATAAAATACTCAGCCCGTTAAAAAACAAATAACTCAGTTTTGAAGGATGCGAAAGAATACACAGTGATATCTTTCATGAAATGACCCACCATATCATCCCCGTGGCTCACGTCCTGTCTGGCTTTCCGTTTCGGACCGTATCGGCGTTGGAAGTTCACTCAGGTCTTGAGGGAAGGTGAATACTCCACTTTCCCTGAGAGCTTGTTTGTACTGCATGATCTCCTTAATGCCAGATTTTTCCACCTCTATCATGAAATTCTTCTTGTCGGTGGTCGACAGGATTTCAGTGAAACCGATGTCCCGCAGTAGGCGGATACCATCCGGTTTCGTGCTCCTGGCGACGATTGTTTTGATGATGACTCCTTTTCTGCCCAATTCAATGATGACCTTCATGAGTCCACTCACGAGTCGGGAGCCGTAGGCACGCTTCTCGGCAAGTGTCACTCCTGGGATAACTCCTATCGCTCCCAGGTACAGGTGTGTCGTTTCCCCTGATGTGAACTCTCCTATTTCATCTGCCTCAATGTTGACCGTATATTCTTCTTCGCGGAGGAGCTTCTCTATCTTCTCGAAGCTCAACGGTAGGATGATGGCATAACCAACTACTTTTCCTTCATTTTTTGCCACATAGCAAATGTCCGGATTTCTGGCCAGCCAGGCCATTTGCCGATCTATGTCAATGTGTCCACCAAATATAGCATCGCTCAGTTTCGCGCTTTCGAGTATTTCCTCTCTGGTGGTCGCCCTTGAAAAAATAGTAGGGTTTCTCTTCTTCGTCGCCATGAATATTTTGAGTTCGCGTGCCAGGCTGTCTACGTCCTCTTTGACGTAGACAGCCTGTCGTTTCCCAGGCGGGGTGACGCTGCGAATGTTTCCTGCGTCTACCTGGTTTCTGAGTGCGCTATAGGTCATGCCGAGTATGTCTCCTGCTTCTTTGGCGGTGTAGTACTTCTTTTCTTCCGTGCGTGCCAGGCTGTCTACGTCCTCTTTGACGTAGACAGCCTGTCGTTTCCCAGGCGGGGTGACGCTGCGAATTTGCCTAGTCTTTACCTGATGCCTGAGTGCGCTATAGGTCATGCCGAGTATGTCTCCTGCTTCTTTGGCGGTGTAGTACTTCTTTTCTTCCATTACGCTCTACGTCTTCCTTTTTTAACGGAAGTTACTTGTCTTTCCGTCTGATATTGATTTTACTACTGTTGCGTAGCTTACGCAAACTTACGTGACATCTTGACATAGTTGGAGGCATATGTTATAATTTTGAACGTAACTTACGTATAGTTACGTAACATATATCTAGATGCATGTGTTTCGTAACGTAATGATGTTGATCGTTCAAGTCAGTTCGATGATCCTCCGAAAGGCCCAGAGGTTAAGTGGTGGAGAGTGCTCCTCATAAGAAGTTCTTGTAGTGCGATTCTCTAGTGGATAATTGTGAATGCTTGCTTGGTAGATAAAGATACCAAGCAAGCGAGTGCGAGCCTAGTCGATGTTAAGCCGACCTAGACCCTCACCCTTGCATACAGTAGTGCATGGGCGGGCCTTGCGTCAAGCGCAAAGGAGCAACTCTGTGCAAGACCAACCCCAACCTCTTGTCGTCCTGATGGAGGATGACCTGATCCACACCCCTGAGTCTCCGTTTTGTAGTGACACCACCTGTCCCTGTCGGGAAGACCCTCTGTTACTTGCTGAGCTTGACCAACAGGTAACAGATGGGTTGCTTACTCCCGATGAGGCAACCGCCATCGTGCTGGGCAAGACCCTCTAGGCAAAAGCCAAAGGAGACATCAGGATGCCTGCACGCCCCGCCTCGCTTGCTCAACAGCAGCCTCCCATCCGTCATAGCCTGTGCCGTGCGCTGGGACACGACTGGTCTCTGACCACTGCCGACACCTACCGTCGCTGCCAGCGATGGCAGTGTGGCGCCCTGCAACGGTATGAGCAGGGCCAGTGGGTGACGCTCGAACGACAAAAGGCCACCCATGGCGCCGCCGCATCCCAGGCCGAGCAAGCCGCGCTCTGGTGAGCCGTGCGCTTTTCCGCTCTGCGGTCAACTTGCATCCCTGTCTTCTCTGTACAGAAAGGAGAACGTGACCAAGATGGTACCCTTGTCCACCCCATTGACTCGTCTCACCAACCCCAAAGCATTCACCCTTGAGCAGGCGAGCCAGGCCTCTGAACTGCCCGCGCTCAGTACCTACTGGATGCCACTGGCCCAACCCATCGACGAGTGGGCGAGCTTTGCCCAGCATGCCGAGCAGCGCGTCCCTGCGCTCACTGCGGTGGGACACGCCTTTTTCGCGCTCTCGCATGAGACCCGCGCCCTGCGCTCCTTCACCCTGGCCTGGCAGCAGCAGGGTCGCTATCCCAAAGACACCGACTACTGGTACGCCCAGGCGGGCCGCGCGCTCCTGGACGCTACCCATCATTGGAGCCGCGCCGCCTGCGCCCTGG
>WNGP01003112.1_pt1 | contig 13893 bp, 13 predicted proteins | sample 5407671 | NCBI WGS metagenome assembly WNGP01 (sample SAMN13153381, study PRJNA577476) | soil metagenome | isolation source: 40 cm soil or saprolite under Garry oak tree replicate 2 | place: USA:California | collected 2016-06-15 | reverse complement strand
CCGGGCGGCGCGGGGCCGGGCGGCGCGGGGCCCTGCGGCCCGGGGCCGGGCGGCGCGGCGTCCGCCGCCTTCGAGCGCAGGATCGGCCCGGGTAGCGAACTGGCGGACCGGGCGGAGCAGATCACGAAGACGGCGCATGCGATGGCAGTGCGGTTTCACCGGGGCGGCAAGCTCGTGGTCTTCGGCACCGGCGGCGCCAGCACGGATGCCCAGCACGTGGCCGTGGAGTTCGTGCATCCCGTCATCGTCGGCAAGCGCGCTCTCCCGGCGATCTCGTTGACCTGCGATGTCGCGACGGTGACCGGGATCGCCGCCCGCGAGGGCCTGGCGAGCATCTACTCGCACCAGATCAGATACCTGGGCGAGGCAGCCGACATCGCGCTAGGGATCGCGCCGGACCCGGCCTGCCCGAGCGTGCTCGGCGGGCTGCGCGCCGCCCGCGAGGCGAGGATGCTGACCGTCGCGCTGGTCGGCGGCACCGGCGGTGCGATCGCGGCCGACGGCTGCGCCGACCACCTGCTGGCCGTCGGCTCGACCGACCCGCGGATCGTCAAGGAGATCCACGTCACCACCTACCACGTGCTCTGGGAACTCGTGCACGTGTTCTTTGAGCAGCCGGGCGTGCTCGGGCCGGGGGTCGTGACATGACCGCCGGCAGCCGTGACATGAGGGCCGACAAGCCCGGGCCGCTGCCCGCGGCCGGCCTTCCAGCGCCGCCATCCGCGGCCGACCAGCCGGAGTGTGTCTCAGATGCCTGCATTACCTGCTCAGATACAGCGGTGGCGGTTACCGTCGTGCGCCTGCTCGACGATGACCTCGCCATCGTGGACACCGGGAACGGCGAAGAGGAAGTCAGCGTCGCGCTGGTCACGGCCGGGATCGGCGACACCATCCTCGTGCATGCCCGGGAGGCGATTGGGGTGGTAGCGAGATGACGCGGGTGCCGAAACCCTCTGATCACATCTGCCGCCGGACGACGGTGGAGTCGGGGGAGGCCAGCGTGCCCGAGGAGCCCAGCGTGCCCAGGGGGGGCCGCGGGTGCGGGCGATCTGGTGAGCCTGAAGAAGCCGGCGAGCTCGCGGAGCCTCCGTTGCCCAGGCAAGCCGACCAGCCCGGCCCGGGGTCGGTGGAGTCGCTCTACCCGTTCCTGTACTCCGGTGCCACCGACCTGGCCGCGGTGCTGGCGCAGGCGCAGGCATCGACGGTCGCCAAGGCGCACGAGGCGATGGAGTTGCGGGCCAAGGTCTGCGCCCGCAGCGGCGACGCGCTCGCCGCCTGCGCTGGACAGGCGGCCGCGCGGTTCGCGGCCGGGGGCCGGCTGCTGACGTTCGGAAACGGCGGGAGCGCCACGGACGCGCAGCAGATCGCGACGCTGTTCCTGTACCCGGGCGGCGACGCGATGCCGCTGCCGGCCATCTGCCTGGCCAGCGACACGGCCGTGGTGACCTCGCTGTCGAACGACATCGGCGTGGATGTTGTCTTCGCCAGGCAGATCGCGGCCTTCGGCAGGCCAGGCGACATCGCGCTCGGCCTGTCCACGAGCGGCAACTCGCCGAACCTGCTCAGGGCGTTCGACGAGGCCGGCAGGCGCGGCCTGATGACGATCGGGATCGCCGGGTACGACGGCGGGAAGATGGCCGAGCTTGACAGCCTGGACTTCCTGTTCGTCGCGCCGTCCGCGTCGATCCACCGGATCCAGGAGGCGCAGACCACGATCTACCACATCTTGTGGGAGCTGATCGCGGACGACATCGTCAGCGGGCCGGTGCCGGCGTGATGCAGCGCACGCTGGTCGCTGGGGTGGGCAACATCTTCTTCGGCGACGACGGGTTCGGCGTGGCGGTCGCGCAGCGCCTGGCCCAGCGCGAGCTGCCGGACGGGGTGACCGTCGCCGACTACGGTATCAGTGGCATGCACCTGGCCTATGACCTGTCAAATGGCTACGACCGGGCCATTCTCGTCGATGCGAGTCCGCGTGGCGGAACGCCCGGTACGGTCTACGTGATAGAGCCCGAGCGGGCGCCGCTGGCCGCGGGCGCGCTTCTCGACGCCCACGGGATGCAGCCCGACGTGGTGCTCGGCGTGTTGGGCCTGATCGGGGCGGAGGCGGGGCAGATGCTGATCGTCGGCTGCGAGCCGGCCAGCTCAGAACCGGGGATCGGGCTGAGCGTCCCGGTGGCCGCCGCCGTCGACGACGCCGTGCGCGTGGTACTTGACCTGATCTAGCGGACAGCCGGGAAGGTGATCATATGTGTCTGGGCATACCAGGTGAGGTGATCGAGTTCCTGCCCGGTCAGCCCGACCTGGCCAGGGTGGATGTCAGCGGCGTCAAGCGGGTTATCAACGTGGGGCTGCTGTCGGACGAGCCGCCCGGGCCCGGCGACTGGGTGCTGATCCACGTCGGCTTCGCGCTGTCGAAGATCGACGAGGGCGAGGCCGCGTCCGCGCTGGCCTTCCTTGAGGGCATCGGCCAGGCCTACGAGGACGAGCTCTCCGCGCTGGCGCAGTCCCGGATCGAGTAGGAGCCGGATCGAGTAGGAGGGAGCCGGTCATGCGCTTCGTCGACGAGTTCAGGGACGGGGAGAAGGCCAGGGCGCTGGCCGCGAAGATCTCGGCGCTGTGCGAGCCGGGCAGGCAGTACAAGCTGATGGAGGTCTGCGGCGGCCACACCCACACGATCTACAAGCACGGGCTCGAGGACTACCTGCCCGAGCAGATCACGCTGGTGCACGGGCCCGGCTGCCCGGTGTGCGTGATCCCGATGGGCCGGGTCGACGACGCGATGGCGCTGGCCGCCGAGCCCGACGTGATCATGACGTCGTTCGGCGACATGATGCGCGTGCCGGGCAGCAACGGCTCGTTCTTCGACGCCAAGGCCCGCGGCACTGACATCAGGATGGTGTACTCACCGCTCGACTCGCTGAAGATCGCCAGGAAGAACCCGGACAAGCGCGTGGTCTTCATGGCGATCGGCTTCGAGACCACGGCCCCGTCCACCGCCGTGACGATGTTGCGGGCGGCGGCCGAGGGACTGGCGAACTTCTCCGTGTTCTGCAACCACGTCACGATCATCCCCGCGATCAAGGCCATCCTGGACTCGCCCGACCTGCGCCTGGACGGGTTCATCGGCCCCGGCCACGTGTCCACCGTGATCGGCTGCCGCCCGTACGAGTTCATCGCTCGCGACTACGGCAAGCCCGTGGTGGTCGCCGGCTTCGAGCCGCTCGACATCCTTCAGTCCATCTACCTGCTGATGCTCCAGCTCTCGGCCGGCCGGGCGGACGTGGAGAACCAGTACTCGCGGGTCGTGCCCTGGGACGGCAACGCGGTCGCGCTGCGGGCGATCGGCCAGACCATGGAGTTGCGGCCGTACTTCGAGTGGCGCGGGCTCGGCTTCATCACGCACTCGGCGCTCAAGGTGCGGCCGGACTTCGCGGCGTTCGACGCCGAGGTGCTGTTCCGGGTGCCCGGCGTCCGGGTGGCCGATCCGAAGGCCTGCCAGTGCGGCGAGGTGCTCAAGGGCGTGCTCAAGCCGTGGGAGTGCAAGGTATTCGGCACCGCGTGCACGCCAGAGACGCCGATCGGCACCTGCATGGTGTCGCCGGAGGGCGCGTGCGCGGCCTACTACAACTACGGCAGGCTGACCCGCACCAGGGTCGCGGCGGCCGCAGGTGGTGCGCGGCCATGACGGCCGGCTGGGTCGACCGCGCGCTCACCGAGCACCAGGCGAGCGAGCACGAGTACCAGGCGAGCGAGCACGCGCACGAGCACCGGGCGGGCGAGCGGGCGGGCGCACCGCAGCCGGCACCGGGCACGGTACGCGAGGAACTCGTGCTGGAGCGGATCGACCGCGCCCGGCGGGCCCGCCCCCGGGTCAGGGAAGACCGGATCACGATGTCGCACGGGGCGGGCGGCAAGGCCACCCAGACCCTGATCGAGGCGATCTTCCTCGACGCGTTCCGCAACCCGCTGCTCGAGCCGCTCGAGGACGCCGCCCGGCTGGAGGTCGCCGGGGCGCGGCTGGCGCTGACCACCGACTCCTACGTGGTCTCGCCGCTGTTCTTCCCCGGCGGCAACATCGGCGACCTCGCGGTCAACGGGACCGTCAACGACCTGGCGATGGCCGGCGCGACCCCGCTGTACCTGTCCGCCGGGTTCATACTCGAGGAAGGGTTCCCGGTCGAGGACCTGACCGCGATCACGGCGTCGATGGCCGAGGCCGCTCGGGTGGCGGGCGTGCAGATCGTGACCGGCGACACCAAGGTGGTCGAGAAGGGCAAGGCCGACGGCTGCTATCTCAACACGGCCGGGATCGGGCTGATAGCGGCCGGGCCGGCCGGGGTCGGGTCAGCCGGGCCCGGGCTGGCCGGGAGTGGACTGGCCGGGAGTGGGCTGGCCGGGGGTGGCCTGAACCTCGGCGTGGCGCACGCGCGCCCGGGCGACGCCATCCTCGTGTCAGGGCCGATCGGCGACCACGGGATCACGATCCTGCTGGCCAGGGGCGAGCTCGACATCGAGGCCGACATCACCTCGGACACGGCGCCGCTCAACGGCCTGGTCGCCGCCCTGCTGGCGGCGGCCGGCCCCGGAGTCCGGGCGCTGCGCGACGCGACCCGGGGCGGCGTCGCGACCATACTCAACGAGATCGCCAGGGCCGCCGACGTCGGAGTGCTGGTCAGCGAGGACGCGATCCCGGTCAGGGCCGAGGTGCGCGGCGCCGCCGAACTGCTCGGCATCGACCCGCTGTACGTGGCGTGCGAGGGCCGGATGGTGGCCGTCGTCGATGCGGCGTCGGCCGGCGCGGCGCTGGCGGCGCTGCGCGCCCATCCGGCCGGCCCGCAGGCCGCGGTGATCGGCCAGGTCACGGCGGGGCCGCCCGGCATCGTCCAGCTCAAGACCGCGTTCGGCGGCACCAGGATCGTGGACCTGCTGGTCGGCGACCCGCTGCCCAGGATCTGCTGAGTCGGGGTTCTGCCGGCCAAGACAAGGGGCGCGAATGCACGAGCTCGCGATCACCGAGAGCGTGGTGGCGACCGTGGCCCAGCGCGTGCCGGGCGCCACGGTCACCTCCGTGAAGCTGGAGATCGGGGCGCTGTCCGGCGTCGTCGCCGACTCGGTGCGGTTCTGCTTCGACCTGGTCACCGAGGGGACCAGCCTGCAGGGCGCGAGTCTGGAGATCGTCGAACCCGCCGCCCGGTGCCGGTGCCGCGGCTGCGGGGCCGAGTTCGCCCCGGACTGGCCGATCCTGATCTGCGACTGCGGCAGCGCCGACGTGGCCGTCCTGTCCGGCCAGGACCTGCGGATCGTCTCCGTGCAGGTGACGTGAGATGTGCGCGACCTGCGGGTGCGCGGGCGACGGCGCGGTCGTCCGCCTGGACGACCAGGCGCACGGGCACGGGCATGAGCACGGCGACGGGCTGTTGATCCCGCCGGGCGACGCCCGGACCGTCGTGCTCCAGCGCAAGGTGCTGGCCAAGAACGACGAGATCGCCGCGCGCACCAGGGACTGGCTGGCCGGGCGGGGCGTGTTCCTGCTGAACCTGATGAGCTCGCCCGGCGCCGGCAAGACCACGCTGCTCGAGCACACCGGCCGGGACCTGGCCGGCCGGCTCACCGTCGGCGTCATCGAGGGTGACCAGGAGACCGCGCTGGACGCCGGCCGGGTCAGCGCGGCCGGCTGCCGCGTCGTCCAGATCAACACGGGAGCGGGCTGTCATCTGGACGCCGAGATGGTCGCCCGCGGCCTGGAAGCCCTCGGCCCGGAGCCCGGCTCGGCGGTCGTCGTCGAGAACGTCGGGAACCTGGTCTGCCCCGCCCTGTTCGACCTCGGCGAGGCCCGGCGCGTGGTGCTCGCCTCGGTGACCGAGGGTGCCGACAAGCCGATGAAGTACCCGCACATGTTCCGGACGGCCGGCCTTGTCCTGCTGACCAAGGTCGACCTGCTGCCGTACGTCGAGTTCGACGTGGAACGCTTTGCCGCCGACCTCGGGCTCGTCAGCCCGGGTGCCCGGCTGATGCGGGTCTCCGCTGTCGCCGGCACCGGCCTGAGCGAGTGGTGCGAGTGGCTGTGCCGGGTTGCCCGGCCCGCGGCTAGGTCGTCCGCGCGAGGCCGCCCGGCCGCGTCCGGGCGGCCGCCACGACCGCCTGGCCGAGGCTGATCCCGCCGTCGTTGCACGGCACCCGGCAGTGGGTCAGCACGGCGAAGCCGCGTGCCTCGAGCCGCCCGGTGACGGCCTCGAGCAGCAGCAGGTTCTGGAACACGCCGCCGGACAGGGCCGCCGTGGTCAGTCCCGTCCGCTCCCGCAGCAGTACGCAGCAGTCGACAATCAGCCCCGCGAGCCCGTTATGAAATCTGGCCGCGATCACCTCCCGTCCGACTCCGGCGGCGAGGTCGTCGGCCGCGCAGCGGAACAGGTCGGCGCCCGATGCCACGAGCACGTCGCCGTCTTCGACCGCGGCCGGGTAACGGCCGCGTTCGGCCGGCTCGGCGAGCTGCTCGAGCTCGACGGCGGCCTGGCCCTCGTAGTTGACCTGGTCCCGGACGCCAACCAGCGCGGCCACCGCGTCGAACAGCCGTCCCGCGCTCGACGTGGCGGGTGAGTTGACGCCGCGGCGCGCCATCGCCAGCACGCTGGCCCAGCGTTCCTCGTTGCGGCGCCGGACGTCGAGCGGGCCGGAAAGCCCGTCCGGGCAGCCCGCGTCGGTGTAGGCGGCGGCCATCCGCCACGGCTGCCTGATCGCCGCCGCGCCGCCGGGCATCGGCACCGGCGCCAGGTGCCCGGCGCGCTCGAAGCCGTCCAGCCCGGCGACCAGGAACTCGCCGCCCCAGACCGTGCCGTCGGTCCCGTAGCCGGTGCCGTCGAAGGCCACTCCGATCACCCGGGCGGGCGAGTCGCCGCCGGTGCCGTCGGCGCCGTTGTCGGCCAGGCAGGACGCGATGTGCGCGTGGTGGTGCTGGACGCCGACCAGCTCGAGCCCGCCGGGGTTGGCGTCGGCGAGGTCCTGCGCGTACTTGGTGGACAGGTACTCGGGGTGCAGGTCGTGCGCGATGACCGCCGGCGTGATCTCGAACAGCGCGCCGAAGTGCGCGATCCCCTCGGTGAACGAGCGCAGCGTCTCGGCGTTCTCGAGGTCGCCGATGTGCTGGGAGACGAACGCGCGGTCGCCCTTGGCCAGGCAGAACGTGCTCTTCAGCTCGGCGCCGCAGGCCAGGACCGGCCGCGCGAAGGCGGTCCGCAGCCGCAGCGGTTCCGGCGCGTGCCCGCGCGCCCTGCGGACCAGTGCGGCCCGGCCGCGGAACGTGCGGACGACGGAGTCGTCGGTCCTGACGTGGATCGGCCGGTCGTGGGTGAGGAACGCGTCGGCGATACCGCGCAGCTTGGCCAGCGCGTCGTCGTCGGCGTAGGCGATCGGCTCGTCCGAGACGTTGCCGCTGGTCAAGACGATGGGGCCGGTCCTGGCCAGCAGCAGGTGGTGCAGCGCCGTGTACGGCAGCATGACGCCGAGGCAGCGGTTGCCCGGCGCGACCGGGCGGGCGACGCCGGTGCCCGGGCCCGCGGCCGGCCCCGCGCGGCGCGGCAGCAGCACGATCGGTCGGCGGCGGCTGGTCAGCAGGTCCGCGGCGACGCCGTCGACCTCGCACAGCGCGCGCGCCTGGTCCAGGTCGGCGGCCATGATCGCGAACGGCTTGTCCTCGCGGTGCTTGCGCGCGCGCAGCGCGGCGGTCGCGGCCTCGCTCGCCGCGCCGGCGGCCAGGTGGTAGCCGCCGAGCCCCTTGACGGCGAGCACGCCGCCGCGGGCCAGCACGTCGGCCGCGCCATCGACGGGATCAGCGACGGGATCAACGAAAAGCGAGGCGCCCGTCGGGTCCGTGAGGCGCAGCCGCGGCCCGCAGTCGGGGCAGCACGTCGGCTGGGCGTGGAAGCGCCGGTTGGCCGGGTCGTGGTACTCCGCGGCGCAGGACCCGCACATCGCGAAGCCGGCCATGGTGGTCAGCGCCCGGTCGTAGGGGACCCCGGTGACGATCGTGAACCGCGGGCCGCAGTTCGTGCAGTTGATGAACGGGTAGCCGAACCTCCTGTCGGCCGGGTCGGCCAGCTCGGCGAGGCAGTCGTCGCAGGTCGCGGTGTCGGCGGACACCAGCGTCCGGCGCTCGCCGCCCGGCTGGCTCGGCGCGATCGCGAAGACCGTCGACCCCTGCGGCCGCAGCGGGCTGGTGGCGATGCGTTCGACGCCGGCCAGCGGCGGCGCGTCCCGGCCGAGCGCGACCATGAACTTCTCGACGGCCTCGGGAGCCCCCTCGACCTCGGCGAACACGCCGTCCACGTCGTTGCCGACCAGGCCGCCGAGCCCGAGCCCGGTGGCCAGGGAGTACACAAACGGCCGGAAGCCGACTCCCTGGACGATCCCGGAGACCCGGACGCGCGTGCGGATCCGCTGGCTCACCATCCCAGTGTGGCGGCGGAAATGGCGCGCAGGGGCAGTTCGCGCGCACCAGACGCGGCCGGGAAAGGCACATCGCGCAACTGCCCAGAATGTTCAGCGTAAAACAGCCGGAGTTTCCATGATCGCGGGATCGCGCCGGGATGAACCGGCATGGTTGTGGAAGAGTTCCGCGCCGGAGGCCTAGCGACCCGCGGTGCCGACGCGGCGCATGAACATCGTTGCCACAACGATGTTCGCGGCGGAGGGCTGAGACGAACATCTATGCCACATCGATGTTCCGGCGGGCCGACTGGATTGACGTCACATGGAGCGCGGTCAATCCACCACGATCGTGAAGCACGCCTCGATGCCCGGGAAGCGCCGGGTTTGTGCCGAGTCGGTACCAAGGTCCCTTCGGCGGGTCCTGAACGGCCCTACCTGGTTGGGACCGGGTCCGGGCAGCCTGCTGTCAGCGAGAGAGTGCGGGTAGGCGATGTCCGAGACACTTCAGCAGGCCAGGCCGCAGCACGTGCCGATTCCGGCCGAGTCAGTCCCAGCCCTGCTGGCGACCGCGGCGCGCGCGCCGTCGATCTTCAACACCCAGCCGTGGCTCTTCCGGGTCACCACGAACGCGATCGAGCTGTACCCCGATCCGAGTCGCAGGCTCCGCAGCGATACGAACGGCAGGGAGATGCTGATGAGCTGCGGCGCCGCGCTGTTCGGCCTGCGGCTGGCCATCAGGGCGCTCGGCTACCAGCCGGCGGTCGGCCTGCTGCCCGACCCGGAGCGGCCCGATCTGCTGGCCAGGGTCAGGCTCGGTGTCAGGGCCCCGATGACCGAGGCGGAGCGCCGCATGATCGAGGCACTGCCGCACCGCCATACGCACCGGGGCCCGTTCGAGGCCGGGCCGCTGCCGAAGGGACTGCTCATCGGCCTGCAACACGACGCGGTCGTCGAGCGTGCGTCGCTGGCGCTGATCGACCAGCGGACGGCGTACTCCGAGCTCGCCGCCATCGTGGCCAGGGCGGCCAGCACGCTGAACGATGACGACCGGGCCAGGGCCGACGCCCGCCACTGGGTCAGGCCGCCGGGCAGCACGGCCAGGGACGGAGTCCCGGCCAGCGCGATCGCCGAGTCGTCGGGTCCGCGGCCTGGCCGGCTGGCGCAGCGCGACCTTGACCTGGGCCGCGGGATCGCGGAGCTGACCCAGGACGGGCCGCCCGCCGCGGCGACCGCGATCCTGCTCACCCAGGCCGACACCAGGGCGAACTGGCTGCGGGCCGGGCAGGCACTGCACCGGCTGCTCACGCATGCGGCCAGCCAGTGGGTCGCCGCCACCTTGTACTCACAGCCGCTGGAGTCCCCGCCGGTCAGGACGTTGATCAGATCCCGGCTCGGGCTGCCAGGCGCGCCGCACGTGCTGCTGCAGCTCGGGCGGGCCCAGACCGCGCGGCCCACCGCGCGCAGGTCGGCCGCCGAACTGCTCATCCCCGACCAGGCCAGGTAACCGCCGCGCGACCGCCCGAGCGGCCGGTATCGGATAATGGCTGCGTCACTGTGCACGACGAAGGTCCCTCCGCCAGCCGGACCTTCGTACCTGGACCGTCATCGCCAGCCGACGGTCTACTTGACCTGCGGGCGGCTGGCGCGGGCGACCTGCATGCCAGGCCAGGGCGAACGGCGCGTGCCGACCAGGGGAGAAGCACCCCTAGACAGGAGTGGGCCATGAACGTGTTCTGGGCGCCGTCGGGAGAGCTACCCAAGGAGGCGAGCTCCCCGGAGGAGATCTCCCGCTTCGTCGTGGAGGCGGCGGTGCATGCGCCATCGGTGAACAACACCCAGCCCTGGTGGTTCAGCAAGGGTGACGGGGTCATCGGCGTGCACGCCGACGTGGAGCGCCGGCTGCGCGTCGCCGACCCCGACGGCAGGGAGATGATGATCAGCTGTGGCGCCGCGCTGTTCACCGCCCGGGTCGCCATGCGCTACCTGGGCTTCGTGCCGGCCGTGAGCGTCCTGCCCGATCCTGACCTGCCGAACCTGGTGGCCAGGATCCGGTACGGCGACGAGCAGGCCGCGCCGGTCGAGTACGAGCGCGTGTTGTTCGCCGAGATCCCGCGGCGGCGCACCCATCGCGGCGGCTTCGACGCCGACCCGCTGCCCGTCGGGCTGATGTCGGCGCTGCGTGACGAGGCGTCCAGGGAGCATGCGACGCTGCGGATCATGGCGGAGGAAGGTCAGCGCGGCGCGCTGGCGGCGGTCGTGGAGGCCGCCGACTACGCGCTCAGGCTCGACGCCGCCCGGGTGCGCGAGCAGTCCAGGTGGGCGCCGCCGCCCGGAAGCCCGCGGCGCGACGGGGTTCCGCCGACCGCCTACCCGGCTCGGCCGGAACGGACCGAGCCGTCGTTCCCCGGCCGCGACTTCGCGCACGGCCACGGCTGGGGGCTGCCGCCGTCGGGGACCGGCGCGGTGCCCAGGTCCGCGGGGGTGGTAGCCGTGCTCACGACGGCGGCCGACCGGCCAGAGGACTGGGTCAACGCGGGCCAGGCGCTGCAGCGGGTGCTGCTGCTGGCTAGTAGCTGCGGGGCGAGCGCGGCGCTGCACAGCCAGCCGCTCGAGGTGACCGACCTTCGTGCCTTCATCAAGACGGTGCTGTGCGACGGTGCATACCCGCAGATGGTGGTCAGGATCGGCACCGCCGACCAGGCGTCGGTCAGCGTGCGGCGCAGGGTGGACGAGGTGCTGCTCTAGTGTGTGGCTGACCGCCCGGCGCGGTGGCGAGCCAGCCTGGGGCGAGCCAGCCTGGGGCGAGCCAGAGTCAGGTGGTAGGACCAAGGCGGGCGGTAGCCGGCCGGAAGGCGCAGTAGCTATATGGACGAGAATGCTCGGGAGACCACGCAGATTCAGGTGTTCCTGCTCGACGATCACGAGATCGTCCGGCGGGGCGTCAAGGACCTGCTCGAAGCTGAGTCCGACATAACCGTAATCGGCGAGGCGGGCACCGCTTCGTCGGCGCTGGCGAGAATCCCGGCCCTGCGGCCGGACGTCGCCGTGCTCGACGTGAGGCTGCCGGACGGCGATGGCGTCAGCGTGTGCCGGGAGATCCGGTCGCGGATGCCCGAAGTGGCGTGCCTGATGCTCACCTCGTTCGGCGACGACGAGGCGCTGTTCGACGCGATCATGGCCGGAGCGGCAGGTTACGTGCTCAAGCAGATCAGGGGAACCGACCTGGTCGGAGCGGTCAGGACCGTCGCATCGGGCCGGTCCCTGCTCGATCCCGAGGCCGCCAGCCGGGTGATGGCGCGGATGCGCGACCAGTCCAGGCGCTCGGACCCGCTGGCCGCATTGACCGGCCAGGAGCGCAAGATCCTGGAGCTCATCGGCGAGGGCCTGACGAACCGGCAGATCGGCGAGCGGCTGTTCCTGGCCGAGAAGACGGTGAAGAACTATGTCTCGGCGCTCTTCGCCAAGCTCGGCATGGAGCGGCGGACCCAGGCCGCGGCGTACGCCGCGCGGCTCTTCGACGAGGAGGGCCACCAGATCAAGTAGCCGCGCGGCGGGGCTGGCGGCGACCCGCGACTGCCGGCGACCCGCGGCTGCCGACGGCCCGCGGCTGGTTGAGGCCCGCGGCTGGCTGAGGCCAGAGGCTGGCTGGGGCCCGCGGCTGGCTGAGGCCCGCGGCTGGCTGAGCCACCGCGCTGGCTAGGGCGTGACCGGCCGGGTGAGCGGGACCCGCCAGACGATCTCCGTGCCGCCCCCGTCGCCGGGCTTGGCGACCAGGGACCCGCCGAGGTCGGCCGCCCGCTGCTCCAGGTTGCGCAGCCCGCTGCGCCTGCCGCCCGGCGCGATTCCGACGCCGTCGTCCCTGACCGTGAGCACCACCTCGTCGTTCACGGTGATCGTCACGTCGACCTGGCTCGCTCCAGCGTGCCTGGCCGCGTTGGACAGCGACTCGCGCAGCGCGGTCAGCATGTGCCGGGTGATCTCTTCGGGCACCACGGTGTCGAACGCGCCGTCGAGCTGCAGCGAGGGCGCGAAACCCAGCGCCGGGGCCATCTCCTGCGCCACGAACAGGATCCGGGCGCGGATGGCGGCGGGCCTCGCCTCCGGGTGCGTCTGGAGCGCGAAGATCGTCGACCTGATCTCCTTGATCGTGTCGTCGAGCGCGTCGACGGACCGGCTCACCCGGTCGGCTACCTCGGGAGCCCTGATCATCGACGTGACGCCCTGCAGCGACATGCCGGTCGCGTACAGCCGCTGGATCACCAGGTCGTGCAGGTCCTTGGCGATCCGGTCGCGATCCTCGAACACCGCCATCTGCTCGGCCTGCCTGCGATGCTCGGCCAGCTCGAGCCCGATGGCCGCCTGCGCGGCGAAGGTGGCGAGCATGTCGGCGGCGGCCGCCGACAGCGGCATCGCGCCCTGCCGCCGCCCGGCCGAGAGAACGCCGCGGACCTTGCCGGGAGCGCCGAGCGGCACGACCTCAAGTGGCCCGATCGGCAGCCGGGCCTTCGCGACGTCGCTCACCCGCTCCTCGGCGCGGTAGTCGGGGATCGACACCCGCTCGCCCCGGGCGATCACCTGCTCGGTGACGGAATCCTCGATCGGGACCACGAGGCCGAGTGCCTGCTCCGCGCCCGCGCCGGCGGCGTGCTCGACGCGCACGTGACGACCGTCGGCCATCGGCAGCGAGACCATCACGATGTCGGCGCCGGTCATCTCGAGCGCCTTCTCGGTGATCATCGACAGCGCGTCGCCAGGCTCGGCGCCGGATAGCAGGTGCCTGGTGACCTCGGCGCTCGCGCTCAGCCACCGCTGCTGCCTGCGGGCTTCCTCGTAGAGCCTGGCGTTCTCGATCGCGACGCCGGCCGCCGCCGCGAGCGCGACGGCGACCGCCTCGTCCTCGGTGTCGAACTGGCCGCCGCCATGCTTCTCGGTCAGGTACAGGTTCCCGTAGACCTCGCCGCGGATGCGGATCGGCACGCCCAGGAACGACCTCATCGGCGGGTGGCCATGCGGGAACCCGAATGAGGCCTCGTGCTCCTTGATATCGGCCAGGCGCAGCGGCCTCGGTTCGGTGACCAGCAGCCCGAGCAGGCCCTTGCCCTCCGGCCAGTGGTGGATCGACGCGATCTCGTCGCCGGACAGCCCGACGGGGATGAACTCCATGAGCCGGTCGCCCTCGCCGATCACGCCCATCGCGCCGTACCTGGCGTCGACGAGCGACACCGCGGTCTCCACGATGCTGCGCAGCAGGACCTCGAGCTCCAGGCTGGAACCCACGGCCACGACGGCCTCGAGCAACGAGTGCACCCGGTCCCTGGTCGACAGGACGGCCTGGAGCCTGACCTGAAGCTCGTCAAGCAGCTCGTCCAGCTTGAGGCCGGGCAGCAGCGGCTGCGGATCCGCCGACTCCACCAGTGGGCTCCCGATTCTCAAACGGCATCCAACGCCCCGATAGTACGTCGGTCT
>WNGP01003110.1_pt1 | contig 13901 bp, 13 predicted proteins | sample 5407671 | NCBI WGS metagenome assembly WNGP01 (sample SAMN13153381, study PRJNA577476) | soil metagenome | isolation source: 40 cm soil or saprolite under Garry oak tree replicate 2 | place: USA:California | collected 2016-06-15 | reverse complement strand
CGCACCGAGGCACGGCGCCGCTTTGCCGACGACCCCTTGAAGCTGGAGCGCATCGCCGACCTGGGCGACAACGAAGTGATCTCGGTCTATACCGACGGGCCGTTCGTGGACCTGTGCCGCGGCCCGCACGTGCCGAGCACTGGTCGCATCAAGCACTTCAAGCTGCTGCATGCGGCCGGCGCGTACTGGCGCGGCGACGAGCGCCGCCAGATGCTCCAACGCATCTACGGCACGGCCTGGTTCACGAAGGACGACCTCGAGAGCTACTTGCGCCGCCTCGAGGAAGCCCGCAAGCGGGACCATCGTATCCTGGGCAAGCAGCTCGACCTGTTCTCGATCCAGGAGGACGTCGGTCCGGGACTCGTGTTCTGGCACCCCAAGGGCGCGATGATGCAGTTCCAGCTGCGCCGCTTCATCGAGGACACGATCCTCGAGCGCGACTATCAGCTCGTGTACACGCCCCACGTCACGCGCGAGCAGCTGTTCCTGCGGTCGGGTCACCTGCCGCTGTACGCCGAGAACCAGTTCCCGGCGATGGGCGCAGGGGAAGGGGAATCGGAGACGGTGCACTACCGGGTGAAGCCGATGAACTGCCCGATGCACATCCTCGTGTACGCATCACAGCAGCGCAGCTACCGCGACCTGCCCGTGCGGCTCGCCGAGATCGCCAACGTGTACCGCAACGAGCGCTCCGGGACGCTGCACGGCATGCTGCGAGTGCGCGGCCTCACGATGGACGACGCGCACATCTTCCTGCGTCCCGACCAGATCGAAGACGAGATCTTCCGCCTGCTGGACATCGTCGAGCTAGTGCTCGGCAAGACCTTCGGCCTGACCTACCGCCTCGACCTCGCGACCCGCCCGGCGAAGAAGCTGGGCGACGACGCGGCGTGGGAGGTGGCGGAGCACGGTCTCGAACAGGCGCTCAAGCGGCGCGGCGCGACCTATCGCGTCGATCAGGGCGGCGGCGCGTTCTATGGTCCGAAGATCGACGTGAAGTTCAACGACGCGATCGGGCGCGAATGGCAGGGCGCCACGATCCAGCTCGACTACGAGCTCCCCGAGCGGTTCAAGCTCGAGTACACGGGCGACGACAACCGGCCCCATCGGCCCGTGATGATCCATCGCGCGATCTATGGAACCCTGGAGCGGTTTTGCGGTTTCTTGATCGAGCACTTTGCCGGCGCTTTCCCGCTATGGCTCTCACCCGAGCAGGTGCGGGTCCTGCCGATCTCGGACGCGCAAAGTGAGGCGGCGCGCGCGGTGCACGAGCGGCTGCGCGCGGCCGGGATCCGGTCCACGGCGGACGAGCGCAGCGAGACCCTGAACTACAAGATCCGCGACGGCGAGACGCACAAGGTGCCGTACATGGCGGTGGTGGGGGAGCGCGAAGCCCAGGCAGGCACCGTGGCGGTCCGCGCCCGCGGGGCAGGGAAGAAGCAGGTCGTGCTGCCCGTGGAGGAGTTCGTCGCGAAGCTCACCGAAGAGGTTCGCACGCGGAGTTTGAGCCCGTTAGTTTGAGGAGTGTGGTCGAGGATAGTGTGGTCGAGGATAGTGTGGTCGAGGAGGAAATCGTTATTCCCTGGGCTGAAGCCCGGGCTCGGCGTAAGGCGCGTCCTTAAGGATGCAGTCGAGGCCGAGCCGGCCCTTCAGGGCACGGACACATCATGACGATGGATCAGACCACCCCTGTGATTTTGAGTGCCGTGCGCACGCCGATCGGCCGCTACCTCGGCGGGTTGGCGCCCCTGCCCGCGCCGCGCCTCGGCGCGCTCGTGATCCGCGAGGCGGTGCGCCGGGCTCGCGTCGACGCTGGTCAGGTGGACGAAGTCATCATGGGGAACGTGCTTCAGGGCGGCGTCGGCCAGGCACCGGCGCGCCAGGCCGCGATCCACGCCGCCCTCCCGGGCTCGATCCCGGCACTCACCATCAACAAGGTTTGCGGCTCGGGCCTCAAGGCAGTGATGCTCGCCGCGCAGGCGATCCGCGCCGGCGACGAGCAGTGCATCGTGGCGGGGGGGATGGAGTCGATGTCCAACGCGCCGCACTACGTGTACGGGATGCGGACGGGGATCAAGGCGGGCGACGCGCAGCTCGTGGACGGGATGATCCGCGACGGCCTGTGGGACTCGTTCAACGATTCCCACATGGGCAACCTCGCCGAGTACACGGCGCAGAAAGCCGGGGTCTCGCGCGCGGACCAGGACCGCTTCGCGCTCGACAGTCATCGCAAGGCGGTGGCGGCGCTCGAAGCGTGCCGCTTCAAGGCCGAGACGGTACCCGTCGAGATCCCCGGCAAGAAGGGCCCCACGGTGGTGGAGAAGGACGAAGGGCCGCGCAAAGACACGACGCTCGAGGCGCTCGCCGCCCTGAAGCCAGTCTTCCAGGAGGGCGGCACCGTGACGGCGGGCAATGCGCCGGGGTTGAACGACGGCGCGAGCGCCCTCGTCGTGAGCTCGCTCGCGTTCGCGCAGGCGCACAAGCTTGCGCCGCTCGCGCGCATCACCGCGTACGCCACGGGTGGCGGGGAGCCCAAGGACCTGTTCTTCGCGCCGATCGTCGCGGTGCGCAGCCTGCTCGAAAAGGCCGGAACCAAGATCGGCGACTACGACCTGATCGAAGCGAACGAAGCGTTCGCCGTCCAGGCGCTCGCCGACGGACACGCGCTGGGCTGGGATTGGGACCGTGTGAACGTCAACGGGGGCGCGATCGCTCTCGGCCACCCGATCGGCGCGTCGGGGGCGCGCGTGCTCACCACGCTGCTGTACGCCCTCAAGGACCGGGCCAAGACCACCGGGCTCGCCACTTTGTGTCTCGGGGGCGGCAACGCCGTGGCCCTGAGTGTGGAGATGATGTGATGCCGACTGAGTCCGCCGTCCTCGCAGCCCCTGCCACCCTGCGTCGCAGCGTGGCGGTGCTGCTCGGCGCCGCGCTCGTCGCCGCGGCGGCGCAAGTCGCAGTGCCGATCCCCGGCACACCCGTGCCCGTTACCTTGCAACCGCTCGCGGTGCTGCTCGTGGGCGGGCTGCTGGGCCCTAGGCTCGGGGCGACGAGCCTGATCCTGTACCTCGCCCTTGGCGCCGCCGGGCTCCCGGTGTTCACCCCCTACGGCCTGCCGGGAATCGCTCGGCTGGTCGGACCGACGGGCGGCTACCTGCTCGCCTATCCCGTGGCGGCGTTCGCCGTGGGCAGGCTCGCGGGCGATGGGCAGCGCCACGGGCGGCTGATCGCGGCCGCATGCGCTGGGCTCGCTCTCATTCATCTCGGCGGCGTGGCGCAGCTCATGATCCTCACCGGGAGCGCGCAGGGGGCCGTACGGCTCGGCACCCTGCCGTTTCTGGCGAGCGATCTCGGCAAGGTCGCGATCGCGGTGCTGGTGCTGCGGCGCGCGGCGAGTCCGGTCCGCGCCCGCCTATGACGGCGCGCGTCGCGCGGTGAGCCGCGTGGTGGTGGTGGGCGCGGGGACGATGGGAAGCGGCATCGCTCACGTCTTCGCGGCCGCCGGATGGAGCACCGCGCTCGTGGACTCGGCGCCGGATGCACTCGAGCGAGGGCTAGCTTCGATCCGGGACAACATGGGGCGCCAGGCAAAGAAGGGCGCCCTCACGGCGGCGGCGCGCGACGCCGCGCTGGCGCGCATCCGGCTGGCCCCTGGTCCAGACGTCGCCGGCGACGCCGACCTCGTGGTCGAAGCGGCCACCGAGCACCGCGATACGAAGCTTGCGATCTTCCGCGCCATCGATTCCGTGGCACCGCCCCACGCCATTCTCGCGAGCAACACGTCGTCCATCTCGATCACCACCCTCGCCGCGGCGACCCAGCGGCCCACGCAGGTAATCGGCATGCACTTCATGAACCCGGTCCCCGTCATGCAGCTCGTCGAGGTGATCCGGGGACTCGAGACCTCCGCCGAGACGACGCAGCGCGTGTTCGAGATCGCAACCGCGCTCGGCAAGACACCAGTCGAGGTGCACGACGCCCCCGGCTTCGTCTCGAACCGCGTCCTCATGCCGATGATCAATGAAGCGATCTTCTGTGTGATGGAAGGAGTCGCGAGCCCGGAGGCCGTGGACACCGTGATGAAGCTGGGCATGAACCACCCGCTCGGGCCGCTCGCCCTCGCCGACCTGATCGGCCTCGACGTGTGCCTCGCGATCCTCGAAGTGCTGCACCGCGATCTGGGCGACGACAAGTACCGTCCGGCTCCCTTGCTCCGGAAGCTCGTGGCCGCGGGGCGTCTCGGCCGGAAGAGCGGCCGCGGGTTCTATGTCTACCGGGATTGAGGCGACGGGACTCTCCGACACGCAGCGCCAGATCGTGGACCTGGCGCGTGAGTTCTCACGCACACACATCGAGCCGCACGCAGCGGAGTGGGATCGCACCCGCCACTGCCCCCGAGACGTGATCGACGAGCTCGGCAAGCTCGGGTTTCTCGGGGCCGTCGCGCCGGAGGCGTTCGACGGGATGGGGCTGGATACCGTCACCTACGCGCTGGCACTCGAGGAGCTCGCGGCGGCGGACGCCGGGGTCGCGGCGGTGGTCTCGACGCACAACGCCGCCCCCACCACGCTGCTCGTGCGTCATGGAACGGCGGGCCAGCAGGAGCGCTGGCTCAAGCCGATGGCGCGCGGCACCGTGCTCGTCGCGGTGGCGGTCGCCGAGCCCGACGCCGGCTCCGACACCGCCGCCGTGAACACGCGGGCGGCACAGCGCGACGACGACTGGGCGTTGGACGGCACCAAGGCGTGGGTGAGCCACGGCGCCGCGGCCGACCTCGTAGTCGTCCTGGCACGCAGCGCCGCTGGTATATCCGTCTTTCTCGTGCCGACCGATGCGCCGGGGTACCGGCCCGGGGCGCCGGCCGACACGATGGGCCTGCGCTCGGCGGCCACCGTCCCGGTGATCCTCGCCGACTTGCGTCTTCCCTCGGACCACCTCCTGGGCGAGGAGGGGCAGGGGCTCGCCTACATCGAGGAGGCGCGGGAGTTGGGGCGGTTGGGGTGCGCGATCGTCGCGGTAGGGATCGCGCGACGGGCGCTCGACCACGCCATCGCCTATTGTGGGGAGCGGCGCCAATTCGGCCGCGCGCTGCGTGAGTTCGAGGCGGTGCAGTTCAAGCTCGCCGAGATGGCGACGCGCGTGGAAGCGGCTCGCGCGCTGGCGCATGCCGCCGCCGCCCGGCGCGACCGCGGCGAGGACGCGCTCGTCCCGGCGAGCATGGCCAAGCTGTTCGCGTCGGAGACGGCAATGTGGGTGACGACGCAGGCGGTGCAGCTGTTCGGCGGGTACGGCTACATGCGCGACTTCCCGGTCGAGAAGCTGTTCCGCGACGCGAAGGCCACGGAGATCCATGAAGGCACCAGCGAAATCCAGCGTCTCGCCGTCGCGCGCGGTCTCGCCGCCGGCGGCTGAGCTGTTCGGCCTGCTCGCCGAGCACGAACACGAGCAGGTGAGCCTGTACTACGAGCCGTCCAGCGGATACCGCGGCATCATCGCGGTCCACAGCACGGTGCTCGGGCCCGCGCTCGGGGGGACGCGCTTCTGGCACTACGGGTCCGACGTCGAAGCGCTGATCGACGCGCTGCGCCTGTCGCGCGGCATGACCTACAAGGCGGCGGTCGCGGGGCTGAACCTGGGCGGCGGCAAGAGCGTGATCATCGGCGACAACACCACGCCACGCCGCGAGCCGCTGTTCCGCGCCCACGGCCGGCACGTCGAGTCGCTCAAGGGCCGCTACGTTACCGCCGAAGACGTCGGGACGTCCACGCAGGACATGGAGTACATCAAGGCGGAGACGAACCACGTGACCGGGCTGATCGGGCGCTCGGGCGACCCGTCACCCGTGACGGCGTACGGCGTGTACCGGGGGATCAAGGCCTGCGCCCGCTACCGCTGGCGCTCGGACGACCTCGCCGGGAAGACCGTGGCTTTGCAGGGATGCGGTCATGTAGGCTATCATCTGGCGAAGCTGCTGCACGCCGAAGGGGCGCACCTGGTCGTCACGGACGTCGATCCCCTGCGGGTGGCACGCGTCAGAGACGAGTTCCAGGCGCAGGGCGTGGCGCCGGATGAGATCTACGGGGCGCACGCCGCCGTGTTCGCGCCCTGTGCGCTCGGCGCCGTGATCAACGATGACACGCTCAAGGTGTTGCGCGTAGAGGTCGTGGCAGGCGCGGCGAACAACCAGCTCGCCGAGGAACGGCACGGGGATGTGCTCGAGCAGCGCGGCATCACCTACGCCCCCGACTACGTGATCAACGGTGGCGGGCTGATCAACGTGAACGCGGAGCTCGAGGGGTGGTCGCTGGAGCGCGCCCGCGCCAAGGCCGGCGAGATCTACGACGCGCTGCTGCGCGTGTTCGAGATCGCCCACGACGAGGGGATCCCGACGTATCGAGCCGCGGACCGGCTCGCCGAGGAGCGCATCGCCGCTGTGTCGAAAGTGAGGCGGAATCTTGTCTGAGCAGATCTACGTCGGCGCGGACCACGCGGGGTACGCGCTGAAGCAGAAGCTCGTCGCAGAGCTGAAACGGCTCGGCTACGAGCCGGTGGACGTGGGCCCCAAGACGCTCGACCCGCAGGACGACTTCCCCGACTACGCGAAGCCCGTCGCCGAGGCGGTGAGCGGCGGCAAGGCTCCGCGCGGCGTGCTGACGTGCGGAACGGGGCTTGGGATGTCGTACACCGCGAACCGGTTCCCCAAGGTGCGGGCGGCGGTCGCCTGGAGCCCTGAGATCGCGGAGATGTCCCGCAAGCACAACGACTCCAACATTCTCGTGCTGCCGGCGCGATTCGTGAGCGAGGACGAAGGATTGGAGATCCTGCACAAGTGGCTCGATACGGGGTTCGAGGGCGGGCGCCACGCGCGCCGCGTCGCGAAGATCGACGAGTGACCCACCGCCTCGCGCATCTCGCCGCCGCCGACCCGGCCGTGTACGCGCTGATCCGGCGCGAGGTGGAGCGGCAGGAGCACGGGCTCGAGCTGATCGCGAGCGAGAACTTCGTTTCCATCGCCGTGCTCGAGGCGATGGGCACGGCGCTCACCAACAAGTACGCTGAAGGCCTGCCCCGCAAGCGGTATTACGGCGGCTGCGAGGTGGTGGACGAAGTGGAGCAGCTCGCCATCGACCGCGCCAGGCAGCTGTTCGGCGCCGACCACGTGAACGTGCAACCGCACTCGGGCGCCCAGGCCAACATGGCCGCCTATCTCGCGGTCGCGAAGCCCGGCGACAAGCTCATGGGGCTCGCGCTGCCCCACGGGGGGCACCTCACCCACGGCTCGCCCGTGAACTTCTCCGGCACGCTGTTCCAGGCGACGTCCTACGGCGTGCGCGAAGAGACGGGCCGCATCGACTACGACCAGGTGCGTGACGCGGCGCGGCGCGAGCGCCCGCGCCTGCTTATCGGGGGAGGGAGCGCCTACGCCCGCATCATCGACTTCGTAGCCCTCAGGAGCATCGCAGACGAGGTCGGCGCGATCCTGATCGTGGACATGGCGCACTTCGCCGGGCTCGTGGCGGCGGGGCTGCATCCGTCGCCCATCCCCCACGCCCAGATCGTCACGACGACCACGCACAAGACGCTGCGCGGCCCGCGCGGTGGGCTGATCCTGTGCCAGGAAGCCTACGCCAAGGACGTGGACAAGCAGGTGTTCCCGGGCACGCAGGGCGGGCCGCTCGAGCACGTGATCGCCGCCAAGGCGGTGGCGCTCGGCGAAGCGCTGGCGCCTGAGTTCAAGACGTACGCGGCGCAGGTCATCGAGAACGCGCAGACGCTCGCCCGCGCGTTGATCGCCCGCGGCTACGCCATCGTCTCGGGCGGCACCGACACACACCTGATGTTGGTCGATCTGCGGCCCAAGCAGGTCACGGGCAAGGAAGCGCAGGAGCTGCTCGATCGCGCCGGGATCACGGTGAACAAGAACACGATCCCGGGCGACCCGCAGAAGGCGTTCGTGACGAGCGGCATCCGGCTCGGTACGCCGGCCGTCACGACGCGCGGATTCCGCGAGCCCGAGATGGAGAAGGTCGCGGAGCTGATCGACACGGTGTTGACCCGGAAAGACGACGCGACGCTGGCCCGGGTCAAGCAGGAGGTGCGGGGGTTGACGGACGAGTTTCCGCTGTACGCGGAGACGGCCCCGCGGGTGGGCGCGGTGCGGTAGCGCGGGACTTCACGCCGAAGGGAGGAGCCATGCATCGAGGGATCTGGACCCGAGTGGCGTTGGCCGCAGGGGTGGCGCTGGCCGCGACTGCGTGCAGCAAGCAGGAGCCGAAGAGCCCGGCCCAAGGTCAGGCGGGCGAGCACGCGGCGGCGCCCAGCGCGCCGGCCGAATACACCGTGGTCCTCAAGAGCACGTGGACTCCGAAGACCCATCCGTTCGAGTATCCCAAGGGGGCGCACTTCTCGGGGTTGATCGGGGCGTCCCACAACGCGTCGTACTCGATCTTCGCGCTGGGACGGCGTCCCACGCCGGGTCTCGAGCGCCTGTCCGAAGAGGGGAAGCACAGTCCCTTGGACGACGAGATCAACGCGGCGATCGCCGCCGGGCGCGCCGGCATGATGTTCGAAACGGGCGGACTGAAGAACTTCAAGGACTCTCTCGTGACGACAGTGCGTGTGGACCCGACGCACCCGCTGGTCTCCCTGGTCGCGATGATCGCGCCCAGCCCGGATTGGTTCACCGGCGCCGCCGACGTCAACCTGATGGAGAACGGCGCCTGGGCGAAGTCCCGCACGCTCAAGCTGATCGCCTACGACGCGGGGGCCGACGACGGGAGGACGTACAGAGCCGCGGACAAGCCCGCCAAGCCCAAGAAACCCACGTCGCGCGCGATGACCCGGCACTTTGTGACCAAGGGGGTCGTCGTGCCGGTCGCGACGCTCAGGCTCACCAAGCGGTAGCGGAGCCGTTATCTTCTCGCTATGTCCGACATGACGTCCTCCGGCGGCAACCGCCCGTCCCGCGGTTCCGGCTCGCTCACGGTTCACCCCGCCGACGAGCTCGAAGTCTACTTCAACGAGGTCGCCCACGGCCGCCCCGTGGGCTTCGTCGCCTCGCCCAAGTGGAAGCCGCCCACCGACGTGTACGAGACGGCGGACGCTCTCGTGGTGCACATGGACATCGCGGGGATGCACGCCGAGGACTTCCAGGTGCAGTTGGGCGACGGCATCCTCACGATTTCAGGGGAGCGTCTGGCGCGCCGCGAGGGGAAGCGGCACTACCACGCGATGGAGGTGCAGATCGGCCCGTTCGAGCGCCGCCTACGGCTCCCCGTCCCGGTCGATCCCGACAGCATTCACGCGAGCTACGAGGCCGGCTTCCTCGAGGTACGGCTGGCCAAGCTGCCGGCCCGACGGTCCGGCCCGCAGTCGGTGAAAGTCGAATGACCGCGCCGCCCCCGTCCCCGCCGCTCGACCGGCTGCCGGTCCTGCCGCTCGGCCAGCTGGTTGTCTATCCCCACGTCGTGCTCCCCCTCGCCCTCGATGACCCGAACGCCGTACAGCTCATCGACGAAGTCGTACAGGGGAACAAGCGCCTGTTGCTCGGCGTCGTGCGGCCGCTGGGGGGCGCGGAGCCGGTCGAGGGCACGGTGATGCGCGCGCGCGCCGACGAGCTGTACGAGGTGGGTACGCTCGCGATTCTGGTGCGCATGCTCAAGCTCGGCGACGGCTCCGCGCGTGTCATGGTGCAGGGGCTGGAGCGCGCCCGCTTCCTCGAGGTCGAGCCCACCGATCACTGGCTGGTCGCGCGCTACGAGACGCTGCCCGAAACGGTGGTCGAGGACGCCCGCACCGAGGCCCTCAAGCGCACCGTGCACGCGCAGTTCTCCCGGGTGATCGACATCGCTCCGTATCTGGGTGAGGAACTGCACGAGGTGCTCGCGGGGATCACCGACGCGGGAAAGCTCGCGGACTTCATCGCCGCGAACCTGGACCTCGCGCTCCCGGCCAAGGCCGAGCTGCTCGCGATCAGCGACGTGAATCACCGGCTGGAGCGGCTCACCGACCTGCTCGGCCAGGAGCTCCAGGTGCTCGAGGTGGGGAGCCAGATCCAGGAGAAGGTCAAGTCGCGGCTCGACGCGAGCCAGCGCGAGTACGTGTTGCGCGAGCAGCTGCGCGTGATCCGCCAGGAGCTGGGCGAGGATCAGGAGGACGACGAGCTGGACGAGCTGGGACGCCGCCTGGAGGAGACCGGGCTCTCCGCCGAGGCCAAGAAGGTCGCGGACCGCGAGCTGAAGCGGCTGCGCCAGATGTCGCCGCAGTCGGCCGAATACCACGTGGCGCGGACCTACCTCGACGTGATGGCCTCGCTGCCGTGGAACCGCGTCTCCCAGGACCGGCTCGACCTGGCGGTCGGGCGGGAGATCCTCGACCGCGACCACTATGACCTGAAGACGGTGAAGGAGCGCATCCTCGAGTACCTCGCGGTGCGCACGCTGAATCCCCAGGCGAAGGGGAGCATCCTCTGCTTCGTCGGGCCGCCGGGGGTCGGGAAGACGTCGCTCGGGCAGAGCATCGCCGAAGCGCTCGGCCGGCGCTTCACGCGCGTGTCGCTCGGCGGCGTGCGGGACGAGGCCGAAGTGCGCGGGCACCGCCGCACCTACGTGGGGGCGCTGCCGGGGCGCATCATCCACGCGCTGCAACGCTGCGAGACGCGCAACCCGCTGCTGATGCTCGACGAAGTGGACAAGATGGGCTCGGACGTGCGCGGGGATCCGACGGCCGCGCTACTCGAGGTGCTCGACCCGGCGCAGAACGGCGCCTTCGTGGACCATTACCTCGAAGTGCCGTTCGATCTTTCGGGCGTCATGTTCATCGCGACCGCCAACAGTCTCGCGCCGATTCCTGACCCCTTGCTCGACCGGATGGAAGTTCTCACCTTACCCGGATACACGCCCGGCGAGAAGCTGGCGATCGCGAAGCGCTACCTGCTGCCGCGCCAGCTGGTGGAGACCGGCCTCGTGCCGCAGCGGGCGAGCGTCGCCGACGGGGCGCTGGAGCGGCTGATCGCGGAGTACACGCGGGAGGCGGGCGTGCGCCAGCTGGAGCGCGAGATCCAGGGGGTGCTGCGCAAGGCGGCGCTCGACGTGGTGGAGGGGCGGGCCGAGACGGTGAAGATCTCCGCCAAGAACCTCGAGAAGTACGCGAGCCAGCCCAAGGTGCAGAGCGAGGTGGCGGGCCGCAGCCCCGAAGTGGGCGTGGCCACGGGACTGGCGTGGACGCCGGTGGGCGGCGACATCATGTTCGTCGAGGCGATCCAGATGCCCGGCAAGGGGCAGATCACCCTGACCGGCCAGCTGGGCGACGTGATGAAGGAATCGGCCCAGGCGGCGTGGAGCCTGCTGCGGGCGCGTGCGGTCTCGCTCGGCATCCCGCTCGAGTCGTTCACGCACAGCGACGTGCACCTGCACGTGCCGGCGGGCGCGGTGCCGAAGGACGGTCCCTCGGCGGGGATCACGATCGCAACGGCACTGGCGTCGCTGCTGTGCCGCCGGCCGGCGCGTCACGACGTCGCGATGACGGGCGAGTTGACGCTGCGCGGCCGCGTGCTCCCGATCGGCGGGCTCAAGGAAAAGCTCACCGCCGCCGCGCGGGCGGGCGTGAAGACGGTGCTCGTTCCCGCGCGCAACAACCACGAGCTGGTGGAGGTTCCGGACGAAGTGACGAAGCTGCTCGAGATCAAGCCGGTGGAGACGCTCGACCAGGTGCTGGAGCTCGCGTTGCTCGAGCCCCGGACGTCGCGGCCGATGACGCTGCGCGTCAACGCCGACGGGCTGCCGCGCGAGGCCACGCCGTGAGCGACTTCGCGACGCTGGAAGCGGCGTTCGCGCAGATCCGCCAGCGGGACGGCCGCTATCACGAGCGCGGCTACCTGTTCGTGCTCGCCACGCTCGAGTTCGCGCAGGGCCGCCTCCCCGCCCGCCGGCATCTCTCCGGGGGCGAGCTCGCGTGGGCCTGTCGTGACTTCGCGCTGGAGCAGTTCGGCCTGCTCGCCCCGACGGTCCTCGCCCACTGGGGAATCACCAACACGGAGGATCTCGGCCGCATCGTGTTCATGTTGATCGACGTCGGCCTCCTCGCCCGGCAGGAGAGCGACCGGGTCGAGGACTTCGACGCCGTGTACGACTTCGCGGAGGTGTTCCGGGCCGGGTATCGCTGGTCCGGGCTCGCGTAGCCGGGGCTGGACCGGGTGAAGGGGGGTGCCGCATGGACGCCAGCATGGAATGGCCCGCCTGCAAGAAGTGCCAGCAAGGTCTCCTCATACCGTTGTCGGACTACGGTCGGGACGGTGCGCCGATCACCTACAAGGCGTGGGTCTGCACCAATCCCGATTGCGGATTCAACATCCGGATCGATAACGGGGAGATCTCGTTCGGTCGCACGATCGGCCAGAGCCTCAAATAGGCTTGGGCGCCGTGCGTGCGCCCGCCGTGAGCGGGCGCTTCTACCCGGGATCGAAACCGGAGCTCGAGCGCACCGTGCGCGAGCTGCTCGCGCAGGTGCCCGGCGCGCGTCCGGCAGCGGCGCGCGGCGCCGTGGCCCCGCACGCCGGGTACGTCTACTCGGGATTCACCGCCGCCTGCGTCTTCGCGCGCCTCGCGATTCCGCCGCTCGTCGTCGTCCTGGCGCCGAATCACACCGGCGCCTGCCACGCGCCGGGCGGAGTGTCGCTGTGGGAACGCGGCGCCTTTCGTACTCCCCTCGGTGAGGTCGCGGTGGACGAGCCCTTCGCGGCCGCGTTGCTCGCGGCGAGCCCGCTCGTCGGGATCGACCACGAGGCGCACGCCGCCGAGCACGCCATCGAGGTCGAGCTGCCGTTCCTCCAGGTGCTGCGCCCCGACGTGCGGATCGTGCCGCTGGTGCTGGCGGGAGACGCGTGGGCGGGGTGCCGCGAGCTGGGTCTGGCCCTCGCAGGGTTAGTCACCCGCGGGCCGGAGGCGGTGTTGTTGCTCGCCTCGAGCGACCTCAATCACTACGAGCCTGCTCGCGTGTCGGAGCCGAAGGACCGGGAAGCGCTCGCCGCGCTCGAGGGCCTGGACGGGGAAGAGCTGCTGGCGCGCTGCCGCCGGCGCCGGATCTCGATGTGCGGGCGCGCGCCCGCCGCTTGCGTTGCCGCCGCGGCCCGCGCCCTCGGCGCGACGCGAGGGACCGTGGTCGATTACCGACACTCGGGGTGGGTCACGGGGGAAGAGGACGCGGTCGTCGGCTACGGAGGAGTGATCATCGCGTGAATCCGATTCCGGTGCTGTCGGCGACCGAGGCCGCCGCGTGGGACAGCGTAGCCCGCACCCAGTACCACATCCCGAGCCGCGTGCTGATGGAGGCGGCGGGCCGTGCCGTGGCGCAGCTGATGGTGCGCCAGTTCCCGGACGTGCTCGTGCGCGGCGCGCTGGTCGTCGCCGGGGCGGGGAATAACGGCGGTGACGGCTGGGTGATCGCGCGGGCGTTGCACGCCGCCGGCGCGCCCGCGTGCGTCGCCGGGCTCGATCCCAAGACCGACGACGCGATCGACAACCGCGCGCTGGCCCGCGTGGACGGCGTGCGCGAGCTGGGGCGAGACGAGCCCTGGCCTGCCGCGGCGGTCGTGGTGGACGCGCTGCTCGGCACAGGCGCCGCGGGGCCGGCGCGCGGCGACGTGCTCGCGCTGGCGCAGCGCATCGTAGCCTACGGCGCCCCCGTGCTCGCGGTGGACGGCCCCACCGGCCTCGACCTGTCGAGCGGCGAAGCCCATGGCCCGGTGCGCGCACAGATCAGCGTCACGTTCGGCGGTGCGCGGCGCGGGCACCTGCTGGCGCGCGAGTGGTGCGGGCGGATCGTCGTCGTGGACATCGGGCTGCCGCCGGCCGATCCTGCCTGGCCCGTACTCGTCACCGATGCGTGGGCGGGAGAGCGCCTGC
>WNGP01003108.1_pt1 | contig 13905 bp, 10 predicted proteins | sample 5407671 | NCBI WGS metagenome assembly WNGP01 (sample SAMN13153381, study PRJNA577476) | soil metagenome | isolation source: 40 cm soil or saprolite under Garry oak tree replicate 2 | place: USA:California | collected 2016-06-15 | reverse complement strand
TCGTCGTCTCGACGCCGGCGCCCTTGATGACTTTCGCCCACTTCCTGGTCTCGGCGCCGATGAATCCGCGAAAATGCTCCTGCGTGTCGCCGGCCACGGTGAGGCCCTGATCGGCGAGCTTCTGCTTCACCGCCGGATCACTCATTGCCTCGTTGGCGATGCGGTTCAGGGTCGTGACGATTTTCTCGGGCGTCGCTGCCGGCGCGATCATGCCATACCAGTTTTCGATCAACAGGTCCGGCATGCCGACCTCTGCCGTGGTCGGCACGTCCGGTGCCGTGGGCGCGCGTTGCGGAGCGCCAAGGGCGATCGGCCGCAACAGACCGGCCTTGATGTGCGGCAGCAGTACCGGCAGATCGAGGAACGCCATCTGCACCTGTTGACCGAGCAGATCGTTGATGGCGGGCGCCGCACCTCGATAGGGCACATGCACGACGTCGATGCCAGCGGTCAATTTGAGCAGTTCGCCGGCGAGATGCGGCAGGCCGCCAACGCCGGCGGAAGGAAAATTGAGTTTTCCCGGCTGTGCCTTGGCGAGCGCGACGAGCTCATCCATGCTTTTTGCGGGGACGTTGCCTGCGACGACCAGCATCTCCGGCACCGTCGTGACCAGCGTGACCGGCGCAAAATCCTTCTGCACGTCGTAGGCTACCTTTTCCATCGTCGGGCTGATGACAAGCGCGCTCGCGCTACCGCATCGGTGCCCAGCACGCCCGCCTGTCCGCCGCGATTGTCGATGATGACCGGCTGCCTGGTCAGTTCCGACATGCGCTGGCCCACCACGCGGGCGATGATGTCGTTCGGGCCGCCGGCCGGAAACGGCACGATCAGCCGGATCGGCTTGTTGGGAAAATCCTGGGCCGCAACTGAAGCCGGCGCCAGCAGCACCGCTAGTCCCGTGAGCAGCTTGCCCAGAATTCTCATGACAGCCTCATCAAGGCAGGAGTTCGTCCGCGGAGGCGAGCGTGATCGAGCGCTGCGTGATCAGATTGCTCCAGATCCAGTTGTGGTGACGAATGACGCTGGTGGCGTCGAGGTGGGGGCGGTCATTCAACGTGTGGCAGTCGATAACCACGACGACATTGTGATGGTTTGCGACGGCCGATCGCACGGTCCCGTCAACGCAGAAATCGGTCGCCCATCCCGTAATAAATACCCGGTCCGGCGCGATCTCCGTCAGGCGCGCCTGCAGATCGGTCCCGGCGAAGGGATCGTTCAGGGTCTTCTGAACGACAACATCGGAAGGTTCGCGATCAAGCTCGGGAAGCAACGCCCAGCCCGGCGTTTCCGGTTCGAAATCGTCGCCCTTGCAGCCACAATGCTGCAGGAAGATGACCGTGCCGGACTGTTCGCGTACCCTGGCGGCGAGCCGATTGATGCGTTCGATGACACCGCGCAGGTCGTGCTTGGGTTGCCCGTTGAGGAGCCCGACTTGCATGTCGACGACGAGCATTGCGTCCATTGCGGTACCTGCGTGGTCGTGGCCCTAACTATTGAGCAGCTTCATCGCTGCCTCGTGGACGCGCGGATCACCTGCCGCGATGATGCGGCCGCCGCTTTGGGCGGGCTTGCCGTCCCAGGTGGTGACGATGCCGCCGGCCCCGGTGATGATCGGAACAAGCGCCGCGATATCGTAAGGCTTCAGCTCGGTCTCGACCACGAGATCGAGATGGCCGGCCGCGAGCATGCAGTAGGAGTAGCAATCGCCGCCGTAGCGCGTCAGCCGCACCGCCGCTTCGACCCGGCCGAAGGCGGCGCGGTCAGCGGCGTTCATCAGAAGCGGACTTGTCGTGAACGAGGTCGCCTCTTTCAGGGACGCGCACCGCCGCACCGCCAGCCTCCGTGCGCCCGACGGCCCGTGGTAATGCGCCGAGCCGCTGTCGCCGGAAAAGCGCTCGCCGATAAACGGCTGGTGCATCATCCCGAACACCGGCGTGCCCTTGTGCAACAGCGCGATCAAGGTGCCCCAGGTCGGGAAGCCTGCGATAAAGGATTTGGTGCCGTCGATCGGATCCAGCACCCAGACATATTCGGCGTCTTCGCGCTCGCTGCCGAATTCCTCGCCGACAATGCCGTGCTGGGGGAAATTGGCCTTGATCAGGCGCCGCATCACCGCTTCCGCGGCGCGGTCGGCCTCGGTTACCGGATCGAACTCGTGGTTTGCTCCCTTGTTGTCGATGCTCAGCGAGGTCCGAAAGAACGGCAGGATGGTTTCCCCGGAGGAGGTCGCAAGGCGGCCAATGAAGGCTGTAAAATCGATGACCATCACGGCTGTTCCCTACGGGAGTGGAGCGGGGAGAGTGTGCCGGCTCTTGCCTAGCCCAATCTTGCAAGCCGCGCACGGGTCACGGGCGTCTGCGCCTGCCCGCGTTCGGATTTTTTCGGCGCTCGAATCGGCCGCTGAACCAGCGCCGAATCAGCGCTGCCTGATGGTGTATTTTCCGATAACGCCGCCGATCACGAATTCGAGAGATTAACGACAATGGGCCGCCGGATCGCAGGGTTAACGGCTGCGCGTCATTCAAGACTTTGGAATCATGGGCAAATACTTTTGCTTTGACCTTTGTTGCCCGGGAACCAGCTCTGTGGATTTTGCATGGGAAAACCTTCGAAAGCCCTTGCGCTTTGTGCAGCGCGGTCGCATATTGTTGCGGTGCGGTAGCGCTTTTGCGTTATCGCTGCCCTCCTTGGGCGTTTCCTCCCTAGACTTGGGCCGCTTGTTTACTCAAGCGGCCCTTTTTTCTTTTGTTGTCATTCCGGGGCGCGTGAAACGCGAACCCGGAATTTCGATCGAGACGAAATGGGGATGGATTATTCCGCCGCCGCCTGGAACGGTCCGAGGTCGCCGAGCGGAACCGCAGCGAGCGCATCGGCCAAGCGAGCGAAATCGGCGGTCACCTGCGCGAATCTGGCGCTGCGTTCGCGCCGCCGCTCGTCCATATAGATCGCACGATTGAGTTCGAGCTGGATGGCGTGCAGTCCGGACGCCGGATTGCCGTAGTGCTCGGTGATGAAACCGCCGGCATAGGGCTTGTTGCGCCCGATCGAATAACCAAGCCGGCTCATGGTTTCCTGGACCATGTCTGGAAGCAGCGACGCACAACTGGTGCCGTAGCGGTCGCCGATCACCATGTCGGGCCGCCGCGGTTCGTCCCGCGACACGCCGATCGAGGGCATCGAATGGCAATCCACCACGACAACGGTTCCGAATGCCTGATGCGCCTTGTTGATCAGCCGCCGCAGCGCGCGGTGATAGGGCTTGTAGAGCGCCTCGATCCTCGCCAACGCGTCGTCGACCGAAAGCCGCTCGCGATAGATCTCCTGGCCGTCGCCGACAACCCGCGGGATGGTGCCGAGACCACCGGCCACCCGCATCGATCGGGTATTGGCGAAACTCGGCAATCGGCCCGAGAACATGCGCGGGTCGAGTTCGTAGGGCTCCCGGTTAACGTCGACATAGGAGCGGGGGAAGTTGACCCTTACAGTCGGAAAACCGCGATCGCTCAAGCCGCCGATCAGCCCGTCCATGAACGAGTCTTCGGAGCGGCGCAGCGCGGAAAGATCGATCCGCGAGGCGTTGAGGAATTCGTGCGGATAGACCGAGCCGGAGTGTGGAGAATTGAAGATGATCGGGGCCCGCCAGGAAGCCGGCTCCACGATTTCGAACGGAGGCGACAGTTCGCCATCAAACTGGGTCATCGTCGGGCGCCGTCCCTGGGAATCCGCTCGGCTGGAGAGGTCATTTCTGCCAGAAAAACGGAGGTTTTATGAGGACTCATTGTCGATAATCACAACCATTCTGCCAAGCGAAAAAAATCTGAAACCGGCTGGAACGTATCTAGCCGGTCAAAATTGCCGCCTTGATTGATTTCGGGCGCATTCCGGTGCACAAAGAGCTGCGCGGACGGCGGCCCGCGCCCCGTTCCCTTTCACCCGAAATTTACCCTCTATCGGGCTTAGTGGGCGGATTGATCCTCTTATTGGGATGCGACGACCAACCGCCATGCACAAAATCCTCCTCGCCGAAGACGATAACGACATGCGCCGCTTTCTGGTCAAAGCGCTGGAAAACGCTGGTTTTCAGGTCTCCCCCCACGACAACGGTCTGTCGGCCTACCAAAGGCTGCGGGAGGAGCCGTTTGAGATGCTGCTCACCGATATCGTGATGCCCGAGATGGACGGTATCGAGCTGGCGCGCCGCGCCTCGGAACTCGATCCCGACATCAAGATCATGTTCATCACCGGCTTTGCCGCGGTCGCCTTGAACTCCGATTCGGAGGCGCCGAAGAATGCCAAGGTGCTGTCGAAGCCGGTCCATCTTCGCGAATTGGTCAGCGAAGTGAACAAGATGCTGGCCGCCTGAATAGCAAGGCCGGGCAGGAGGCCAAGCGTCCTTGCCTGCCCGCTTTGGAGCCGATATACGGACCCGACCCGTCACTTGAAGGCCTCAGGGCGCGTAGCTCAGCGGGAGAGCACCTCGTTGACATCGAGGGGGTCACAGGTTCGATCCCTGTCGCGCCCACCATCCAAGTCATTGAGCGGCTAATTGAAGCCTGCGAATCGTGTCGCAATCGCTTCATCGAACCCATCATTAGGTTTGCAGTAGCCACCGGAATGAGACGTGGCGAAATCTTAAATGTGGATTGGGAGCATTTTGATCGACGGGACCGATCGCTACTTATGAGCGTCACTGGCACATGCCCTTTCGTTTACTGACCACACTCGGATCATAACGAGGGGTGCTAGCTCCGAAATCGACGCGCCAAAAGAAAGTTCCTTCCACACGTTGAAGGGCACCCATCGTTCAATCGGCCAACCGAGAAAACTCATTTGGCTAGCTCGCCTTGGTGGATATTTGGCGAGTATTACTACGCTCAACATTTGTCTCGTCGATGAAGGGCTCAAAAAGCTTGGCCCCAGTCTCTCGCATTAGCGATCTTGCACGATCCAGCTCCTGCCTTCCTTCAGCCTTCTGATCGCTGCCTGTAGATCGCAGCAACAGATCTGCACGAACAATACGGGCAAGGCATTCGGGAACCCGGGCATGTCGCTCGGTCGCAACCCTAATTGCCTCATCAACAGTCTTAAGGGCGGTCGCACTATCGCCATTCAGTCGGTAGGCATTTGCCAAGTCAGCCAGAATGCGAGGTTCGCTTTCTAAACCAGCCTTTCGCGACCGAGCGAAGCTGAGAGCGTCCGATAAATCTTCAATTGCCGAGGTGAGCCTTCCTGCGACGATATGAGAAAGACCACGAACGGCTTGGGCATAGACTCGCAGGTATGGGTTGCCGGTCTTCACGGCGATAGAAAACGCTCGGTCGCCATGTTCTTGAGCCAGTCCGATGTTTCCCTCGGCCCAGGCGAGGTCCACATACGCCCAACTCGGAATGGCGTAATGGAGAGCATCGACCTGACTACTTTCCAACTGAAGGATGCGATCGAGGAATGGGCGGGCTTCTTCCCCTCGACCAAGTATCACCAAGGTTTGGCCGCGCATCACAGTCAGCCATATGTCAATGTCGAAGCCAAGTGTTTGCCGGTCGAATTTGACGATCTCATCCGCCCGGTTTATTGCCTCAATGTTCATCTGCAGCGCTTCTAACATGTGGCCTGAGAGCCGCAATGCGTGACAGAGTACGGCCTTAAGCGTGATTTCAACGCTTGGATCGTTGCCCTGATCTGCGATCGCCGTAGCTTCTCGGATTTTTTCGACATACTCATCTGCCGATCCGCCGTTTGCTATCATCCTTCCGTAAGCCGCGTGAATCAGCGCATTGGCCCTGATATCGCCCAAGGCTAGCGCCAGTTGTTTAGCTTCCTCGAAGTAGACGAGAGCATCTTGCGCTGGGATTCCTTCGCGCCAGGCAAAATTTACGATTTGACCGGAAGCCATCATCTTTAAGTAATTTATCGGCTGAGACGGTGGCAGATCTGACAACAGCTCGCGGACCTTCTTCCAGCTTCTCAGTGCCTGACTTGGATCGTTTGTGCCAATCCAAACCGCAGCCCGCATATGCTGTTGAGCCGCTTTGAGATTTTCGCCAGCTTGCTCTAAGTGATATGCCAGTAGAGAGGCTCGCTCGTCGGCGTGATCCTTAGAGAGACCTATCGCCTGTGCCACTTTTGAATGAAGTCCGCGGCGGTTTTCGTGTAGTAACGATCGATAGGCAACCTCCTGGATAAGCGGGTGACGAAATGCAAGCAGCCGCTGTTCAAAGGGACGCACATCGTAAAGCAGCTCGGCTTGCCTCAAATTCTGGGTCGCCTCCGATAGCTCGGTTGGGTTCAAACCAGTGACCAAGTCTAGAATTGATATTGAAATCTCCCGACCAACTACTGAGGCAATCTCCAGAACCTTTTTTGCGTTCTCTTCCAGGCGGTCGATCCGAGCGGCAACTACGGCTTGCACCGTTGAAGGTAGAGGAATCGAATCGATCCCGCCTTTCAATCGGTAAGCGCCTTTCTCACCCTCAAAGTCTCCACGTTCTACCAGGGCATTGATGAGCTCCTCCAGGAAGAAAGGATTTCCTTGTGCGCGTTCGATGATGTTCCTACTCAGCAGCGCTAGTGAAGAGTCGCTCCCAAAGTGCTCCTGCAACAGGATGGCCGCTTGTGCAGGCGGCAGAGGAGGCATGTTGATTTGCCGATAGTGAGACCGCTGCATCAGGGGCGCTGTAAATCCCGGCCTAAAATTAACAACCAGAAGGGTCGTGGTATCCACAACTGCATCAGCCAACGCCTCCACGAACTCTTCGCTCGCCGCATCGATCCAATGCAAATCTTCGACGATAACAACCGACGTAGGATCCCGAGGTGAACGCGGCAGTGTCCTTACAAAATCAAGCAACTGCGTTTTTCGCATTTTCGGGTCAAGTTTGATTGCTGCCCGCTGAGGGTCGGCAAGGCCTAAAAATTCCAACAATATGGACGATAACTGCTCAGAGCTGCGGAGAGCCGCTAACCGCTCAAGGACGCGACGGCGACAAACTTCGGCTGGCTCTTTAGCGCGAATGCCAAAGTAATCGCGCATTAACTCCAACACGGGCTGAAACGGCGTGGCCCTGCCGTGAGCTAAGACACGTGCTTCATAGACGCGGATACCTTTTCCGCGGCAACTTTCGGCAAATTCGAAACAAAGACGGCTCTTGCCTATGCCAGCCTCACCGACGACGCCAACTACACGACCATCACCCATAATAGTATTTTCGAGTTCAAGTGCGAGAGCAGAAAATTGGTCGTTTCGGCCGACGAGCGGACTCAATCGTCTTCCGCTTCGAAACACTCCGCTTGAAGGAGCATGCTGAAGCCCCCTGAGTTTGAATATCTCAATGGGTGCCGCGAGCCCACGAATGGTTTGCAGGCCCAGCGTTTCGACTTCCACGTATTGTTTCGCAGCGGTGTAAGTCTCGTCCGAAATTAGAATGGTGCCTGCATCAGCCATTTGCTCCAAGCGGTTCGCAAGGTGAACATTAGCACCCGCCGCGTCATACGTTTGGTATATTCCGTGCTCTATTGCCTGAACAACAACTTCACCTGTGTGAACGCCAACTCGGATTTGCAAATCTGGATCCTCGAAGCGCTTTACCCCATCCTGCATTGCCAGCGCAGCGAGGCAGCCGCGAACAGCGTGATCTTCATGTGGTTGTGGGGCGCCAAACAGCGCCATGATTCCATCGCCCTGTGATTTGTTGACGACGCCCTCGTAACGGACAACGGCTTCATTCATGAGATCCAGAACGGGCTGTAAGCGTCGCATGCCCAACTCGGGATCGCCCATGCTATCAATAAGTCCGGTTGAATTCCGAATGTCCGCAAATAGTATTGTGAGGCGTTTGCGCTCCCCGCCTTTTGCATTCAGCGACCTCAGGACATGTTGCCATGACTGATTGGCTGATCCAGCAACGACGTTGCTCAACGCGGCGCTGCATTTCCCACAATAGCGACTGCTTGGTCCATTGAGGTGTCCGCAGGCTTTACACTCAATTCCGAGAGAAGCCCCGCAGCCTTCGCAATATTCATTGGTCGCGTTATTTTGGCAACCGCAACGCAAACATTGCATAATGACCCCTTAGATAGCAGCGAAGCGTGACTGCACGTCGGGTGTGATGATAGCTCTATAGCGCGATTATTTCTATGCGGTTGTGAAATAGGTCATATTTCCGGTCGTTCGTACGCCATAACCTATCGTCGTTGCTTGATGCGCCGCTGCGTGGAGCAGGTCTGGCTGTGGCATCAACGGCTAGGCGGGGTGGCCTGCGGTATTGGGTCGCAGCGTCATGAACCCAGGTTGGTTGGACTGTCAACGTCCGCCTAGGATCACTCTACGAAGAGAAGCGGTCTTGCGTGGAATGAAACCCTCAATCGGCCCTGCCACTCGCGACCTAGCCGGTCAGCAAGGACGCGTTGGCATTCACCGGATTGTCCTACAAAAATGCACAAATGTTGATCACATGAGCTTCCTAAATTGGCCTGTGGAGGAGGTACTTCCGAGCCGACGCGTTCAGCATCAACGTCGACGTGTGGTATTGGATTTGCTCGACAAGTTTAGTCGCGCATTTCCTGAAGTTACATATGAATTACGTTGGGAATCCACCACGATCAACGCCCAAGCGTGGCGACTTGGATCGGGTCGGTATGTTCGGGTTTATGGTGGCTTAGTACGCCATCGGGCGATCACAAAATACGGATTGGCTTTGATGCTGGCGCATGAGACGGGCCATCATTTGGGGGGATTACCACACGATCCCGCTATGCCGTGGATGACCTGGCAGGGCCAGGCAGATTACTGGGCAGCCAGCAAAGCAATGCCGAAAATTTGGGGTCCGCGCGCGCGAGCCATGACGTTGAGGGCGGCTCGGGAGATCGTAGAATTGCATAAAATGCTTGCGGGCCAATTCGAGGACGACGAACCTGATCTGTCGCCGGATTGCCGGTACTGCATATTGTGCTCGGGAGCACGCGACGAAGCGATGCCAAGCTGCGCGTTAGAGGCTTTCGCATTAATTTCACCTGACAGCCATGGAAGCTTTCCAAACCAGGAGCTGTCAATGGGAGGCGACAATGGGCGGACTGATTAACACTAAGGGCACGCAGCGACTTGCGAAGCTTTTCAACAATCGGTTCAATCCCCTAAGCACGGCGCGAAACTGGACGAACACAATTGGGGGTGTTCAAACTACGCTCCCTGCTGCCTTCAGAAACGCCTCTGTTGACTTACTGGCTTTATCAGACAACTTCATCGCACAGTATGCCACACCAGGAAATATAACGTGGCTGAATAACGGAAACGATCTACTATACCCTAGCGCTACAATGACCGTGGACGTGTTGCCCACTGCTCTTAATCCCAATGTGATAGGGTTTAGACTTCCTCCCGGACGCGCGATTGTTCCGGGCCACATCCAACCAGGCGCGTCATTTCGGAATCTTGACAACCGAAGAACGTTTCAGCCTGGAACTACTATTCCAGGTGGGGGTGTGTCGGTAGTTGCGGGTGGCGCTGGTGGCACTTTCACCGTTACGTTCAATCTGAATCCGATTCTCGCAAATCTCAGCCGCCTGGATAGGATAAGTTTTGGGCTCGGGGGGCACGGGCAGCTTGTCCGACGTTGGCGCTGGTATCTTGCGCATGACCTGCTGCCAGAGAATCATGCTGCCATAAGATCCGCAATTTCATCTGCCCTCGACGATGGTGATTTCACACAGATAATCTTTCAGACGATCGAGGATACGCAAAGAGTATTTGCCAGCGCTCAGCGGCAGACCGACAACGTCAATGATGAGTTCGACAACACGCTCATAATGTACATCGTTTTACTGACGCAACAAACTACTGCACCTGATCCGCTGGATCCGCAGTAGCCAATTAGCTCTTCTTTCTGTGCACTCTTCCCTCAGCGGTCGCAGTGCGGATAACCAAGAGCATTGATCCGTTGACCCACAAAGCTAACCGCAGTCTATCGTCGCGATCGGCGAAATGAAGAAACTGCGTTGGGCTCGAGCCAGAAGGAAACGCGAGCGGCTCATGCCAAATCGCTCCCGCGTTCGGGATGGGAGAGCGCGCACTTCGTGAGCAGCCTTGGATCGTTTCAGAACCCTGTCGCCGCAATCGAGGCACGGGCACAATGTCATAATTTCTGTGAGATAATTTCGAGGTGCCTTCGGCCATCTAAAGGCACCTCTGACCCCCCTTGGCACCCCCCTCCGCTTTGAAGCGTCAACGTGCGAATGTTTTTTTGTTGGCCTACAGAACATTACTGCCTCGCGCCGTCCGTTGGGTCACCAAAGCGGTCACACTCTGGTCATAGCCCGACATCGAAACAGGGCGGATTGCGTAGCTCGGTAGAAAGTCGTAAACTGCGCAAGCAGTTGTGATTTAACGACTTTCGCTAAGTTGCCGAAGGCAACGCCGGGAGAGCACCTCGTTGACATCGAGGGGGTCACAGGTTCGATCCCTGTCGCGCCCACCATCCAAGTCCTCCCCAAGTCCTCCCCAAGTCCTCGCGAAGCCTTGCACAGCTCCACTCAACGGTGGTTCCCCGACCGTAGTCTGCGTTCGAGATATTGGCTGTAGCGCGACATCGCGAGGCAGAACACGAAATAGATCGCGCCGGCGGCGATAAAGACTTCCAGACCGAAACTCTGCCACGCGGGCTCGACAATTGCCGTCTTGGCAGCGGTCAACAGATCGAAAACGCCGATGATGAGGACGAGGCTGGTATCCTTGAAGAAGCCGATGAAGGTGTTGACGAGCGGCGGTATCACGAGCGGTAACGCCTGCGGAAGGACGATCAGCCCGGTCTTTTTCCAATAGCCGAGGCCAAGCGCATCGGCCGCGTCGTACTGCCCTCTCGGAATTGCCTGGAGTCCTCCACGCACGACCTCCGCGAGGTAGGCACCCGCAAACAGGATGATGGCGATCTGGGCACGCAGCAACTTGTCTATGGTGAGCCCATCGGGGAGGAACAGAGGCAACATCACGCTCGCCATGAACAACAGGCTGACGAGTGGAACGCCGCGGATCAGCTCGACATAGACCGTGCACAATATCTGGATCGCCGACAGGTTGGAGCGTCGCCCGAGCGCGACCAGAACGCCAAGCGGGAAACCAATGGCCAATCCGAACGTCGCGAGGATGAGGGTTACCGCAAGGCCTCCCCAGCGCTCTTGCTGCACGAACGGCAAACCCAAAACGCCACCCCACATCAACACGCCGATCGCCGTGAGGGCGGCAATCCAGATCAGGAACAGTTCCTTGCGCCAGAAGCGGCGCATCCCGGAGACGACGTACAAACCGACAAACAAAAGGATGGCAGCAAGCGGTCGCCATTGCTGTTGGTAGGGATAGGTGCCGAACAGGATGAAGCGATGCTTTTCCGTGACGACGGCCCAGCAGGCGCCGGCGCCGTGAAGCGCCCGGCAGGCCTGAGACTGGTTGTCGGGGACCCACCAGACCGCGTTGATCACTCCCCACTGCAGGAACGCCCACGACGCCTTTGCGACCAGAACGGCGAGGATGAGCGTCACCGCAGTCGACAGCCAGGACGAGAAAAGGTTCTCTCGCATCCAGGCGATGGCCGGACGCCGACGATTTGGACCGCGCGGCGCGGCCTCGGGGACGCCGTTCACGACGGGGTTGAGTGCGGCCGGCGAGGAAACGTCGCTCATCATCAACGCTCCGTCAGCGCGATACGCGCATCGTACCAGTTCATCAGCGCGCTAATGGAAAGGCTGACGGTCAGGAATACCGCCATGATGATGGCGATCGCCTCAATCGCCTGCCCGGTCTGATTGAGCGTCGTATTCGCAATCGAGACGATGTCTTGATAGCCGATAGCGACCGCGAGCGACGAGTTCTTGGTCAGATTCAGGTACTGACTCGTCAGCGGAGGGATGATGAAGCGCATGGTCTGCGGCAGCACGATCTGTCTGATGATCACGCCGCGCGAGAGGCCAAGCGCCTCGGCTGCCTCCCACTGGCCCTTTGGCACGGCGAGGATACCGGCCCTGACGATTTCCGCGATGAAGGCTGCCGTGTAAGTGGTAAGCGCCACCAGCAGCGCAACATATTCAGGCGAGAGCGTCGCCCCGCCGACGAAGTTGAAGCCGCGAAGTTCGGGCGCACTCACCGACCAAACGGCGCCCGAGCCGAAGGAGGCGAGCGCAGGCACGCCGATGATCAACGTAAGCGCGACCGGCCAGATCCGACGCGGCCGACCGTCCAGCATTTGCGCCGCGATCGCGCGCCGCCTGTAGGCGACGGCTCCTGCAACACCGGCGCAAAGCGCCAGAAGGACCAGCCCGTGCGCGGCCTCCCAATGGATGGTCGGGATGAAAAGCCCCCGATTGGTGAGGAACAGTCCGGGCAATGGTTGCAGCGCCTGCCGCGCCGGCGGGAGCCCTTGCAGAAGCACGTACCAGACGAAGATCTGCAACAGCAGCGGCAGGTCCCGCAAGACTTCGACGTAGATGGCGCAAAGCCTGGCGAGCATCCAGTTTTTCGACAACCGGGCGATGCCGATCAGTGTGCCGATGATGGTCGCCAACACGACGCCGATCGCCGCAACCCGTATCGTATTGAGCACGCCGACGATGAGGGCGCGGACATAGGTATCGCTCGGACTGTACGCGATCAGCGTGTCCGCGATCGGCATGCCGGCCTCGCGGCTGAGGAACCCGAAGCCTGTCGATATGCGGCGGGCATCAAGATTGTGAGCTGCATTGCGCCACAGCCAGGCGATCGCCGCCACCACGATCGCAACGACCAGGACTTGCCACAACAGGCCGCGGAAACGCCTGTCGTACCATGAGGCCGTTATGGTTTTCTCAGATTTCATGGTCTGCTCCATCATGCTCGCCGAGCATGATGCGACGGAGCTTGCGTACGGCGCAATCCGGCGTGGTCAGAACAGGTGGAGAGGCCATCATCGAGAATATTGCGGAGCCGCGCGTCGGGCCACAGCCGTTCGAACGACGCCTCGATCGGAGGCGGCGAGTGCCTCAACGCGTGAATCAGGGTGATCTGCATGACGCCCCAAAATGTCTGATCCATATGTTGCATACAACCGAATCGTGTGCAACATTTGTTTCATGAGCGCCGTTGCAGAAAAGATATCGCCGATTGAGCAGCTCCGCAGGTCGCTTCCGGAGCTGCCGGAACGATTGCGGGAGGCCGGCCGTTTCATCGCCGACCACGAATTCGACGCAACCACCCGTTCCATGCGCGATCTCGCGGCTACCGCCGGGCTGCAGCCCGCGACGTTCACGCGGCTGGCTCAGGCGATCGGACATGCCGGCTGGGACCAATTCAGGAACGAACTGATCGAGGCGCGCAGGCCCGGCCCATTCTCGGACCGTGTGAGCCGGCGCGCCGCGCACGGCTGGACCGCTGATGATCGCGAGCGATTGGCCGCCGGAACGCTCGAGGCCGACACCACAGCACTCGCAAAGATCGACGTAGCGCAGGTCGCACGCGCCGCGGTGGCGTTGCAGCGGGCTTCCCGGATCTGGGTCGCGGGATATCGAAGCTGCAGGAGTGCGTCGTCGCTGCTGCATTACCAGCTTTCGTTGTTCAGGCCCGACGTTCGGCTGGTGGGAGCCGGCGGGCCTGATGACATCGATCTCGGTTCGTTCAGAAAAGGCGATGCCGTGGTGGTGATCGGGTTTGCACCGTATTCGCGCGCCAGCGTGCTGACGGCACGCGAGGCCAGAAAAGCCGGCTGCATCCACGTCGCGATCGCCGACCGCCTGGGAGCGCCGATCGCTGAAAGCGCGGATCACTTCTTAGGCTTCGACGCAGGATTGACGCCCGCGTTCTTTCATAGCTTGACCGCGGCGATCTCGATCGTGCAGGCGCTCGCCGCGGTCGTCTTTGAACTCGATGGTCCGAAAGGTGCCGCCGTCCTG
>WNGP01003107.1_pt1 | contig 13910 bp, 9 predicted proteins | sample 5407671 | NCBI WGS metagenome assembly WNGP01 (sample SAMN13153381, study PRJNA577476) | soil metagenome | isolation source: 40 cm soil or saprolite under Garry oak tree replicate 2 | place: USA:California | collected 2016-06-15 | reverse complement strand
CGGCGGCCCATCTCCTGGCGCATGGCCGGGTCGGCGATCAGCGTGGCTACCGCCGCGGCCAGCGCGGCGGGGTCCCCGGGCGGGACCAGCAGCCCGGTCTGGCCGTGCCGCACGGTGTCCGGCAGCCCGCCGACGTTGCTGGCCACCACGCCCTTGCCCATCAGCAGCGCCTCCACGGCGGCGTAACAGGCTGACTCCTCGATCGACGGGCTGACCACGACGTCCAGCCCGGCCAGCACGGCGGCGACGTCAGGCCGGTGGCCGGTGAAGCGGACGTCGGCGCCGCGGGCGGCGGCCCTGGCCTGCAGTTCGCGCCGGTACCCGCGGTCGCCGGCCAGCTCGTCGCCGATCACGAAGACCGCGGCGCCGGGCACCTGGGCCTGGATCAGCGGAGCCGCGTCGATGAAGACCTCGTGGCCTTTGACGCCGACGTCCCTGAAGGCGCGCAGCCTGCTGCGGTACATGTGCGCGATCATGCCGATGGCCGGGGTGTCGTCGGCCAGGCCGAACTCACGGCGGAACGCTGCCCCCGGGGTGGACGGGTCGATCGCGTGGACGTCGCAGCCGTAGTAGCTGACCGCCACCGACCGGGCGCCCATGGCGCGGTACCGGTCCGCGATGGCCTGGCAGGAGCCGATCACCACGTCGTCGCGCCTTAGCGTCCACCGATCCAGCCAGCGCAGCACCGGGATATGGAGCCGGGGCATGCCCGGCACCTGGGTCACCCGCAGCGCCGGCCGGTAGCCGGCCGACGCCAGGCGGCACGCCAGGGTACCGATCAGCAGGTGCGCGTGGATCACATCCGGCCGGAAGTCCCGGATCAGCCGGAACAGCCGCAACTCCGCCGCGGCCAGCGGCGGCAGCTGGCGCATCCGGCGGGACAGCCCGAACGGGATGATCTCCACCGGAATTCCCGCCGCCCGCAGCCCTTCAGCCAGCGGCCCGTTCCCGGGCAGCACCGCGCGCACGTCATGGCCCCGCCTGGCCAGGCCGGTCACCTGGTCGTGAAACCAGGTGCCGCCGACGGCGGTCGCGGCGACCTGCAGGACACGCAGCGGCCGGCCATCCGGCCCGGCGAGCCCTGGTCCCCCGGCGGGGCGGGTCATCGGCAGCCTACCGACGTGCCGTTGGCCGCCAGGACAACCAGCAGGAACCCGATGAAGATCGCCGGGACGAGCAATACCTCGCCGAACACCGAACATACTCCGACGCCGATGAACGCGAGCACGGCCCCTTCGCCGGCCCAGTCAGCGGCCCGCATGGCCCGCCAGGCCTTACGCCATCCCGTGACGCCCAGCGCCCCGGTTAGCACGGCGCCGATGATCCCGGTCTCGGCCAGTATGGTCAGGAAGGTGTTATGGGCAAAGTCGAGCAGGGACAACTGGACCAGGAAGCTGTCGTAGTTGCCGGTGCTCTGGAAGTACGCAGGAAGCTGGCCGGCGAAGTTCAGGTAGCCGACGCCGAAGACCGGATGGGCGTCGAACATCCGGATCGCGCTTGACCACAGATCGAGCCGGACCGCCGAGTCAGCGTCCAGACCGCTCGAACTCCAGACCGTTCCGAGCCGTGCGGTCACCGCCGCGGGCAGTAGCGGCAGCAGGCCGCCGAGGCCGATCGCCGCACCGGCGAGGCCGCGGACGGACCGGCGCACCGCGTAGACCGCGATCACCGCGAGGGCCCCGAAGTAGGCAGCCCGGCTGAACGAATAGGCCACGCCGACCACGAGCATCACGATGGCCGTAATCAGCGCGATCCGGGCGCCGAGGCCGCGGGTCCGCGAGAACCTGGCCAGGAGTACGGCCAGGGCGAGGACGAACAGCGCGCCCTCGCTGTTGTGGTTCACCGCACCCGTCTGGTCCGCCGCCAGCAGGGCGCTTTGCACTGCGGAAACGTCCCCGGAGGCGGCCAGGGACGCATGCGCCGCGAAGATCTCGGTCACCGCGATGCAGGCCGCCGAGAAGGCAAGCACGATCACCGCACGACGGATGGTCTCATCGGCGTCGGCGATCAACGGCAGGCATAGCAGCGGCAACCCCAGCATCAGCACATAGCGCCAGTTGCCGCCGCCACTTGGGCCGGCCAGGGTAGCCGACAGCAGGAAATAGCAGACAACCGAGACCGCGAGCACCGCCAGCCCGTACTTCCGGTGGATGAGGCGGTCGGCGACAGCCTGGCCCGCCAGGCAGCCGACGATCAGTATCACCAGGTCCTTGCTCGTTATCAGGGAGGCCCCGAACGACGTCTGCGATACCGGTGCCGCCACGGCGAGCAGGTACAGCCCGCTGTCCGGCACGGCGACCGTGACCAGCAGGGTTACCACGCCAGCCACGATGATCAGGTTAGCCGTGCTGCGGTCGGCCAGCACCGCGGCAGCCAGCCCGGCTGCCGTCCCGCCGCATCCCACCGCGACCGGCCAGATGCCTCTCGCCGCCATGGCCGCCTGCGCCCGCAGGGCCCGCCGCAAGCAGCGTCGCGGCCAGCCGGTGATCCGCCTGGCCAGCAAGCCGCCCCTGGCCAGGCCGCCCACGAGGACGACAGTGAAGGCCAGATAGCCGGCCGAGTCGGCCAGCCCGGCCCCTATCGCCCCGTACCGGACGGTCAGCGCCGCCAGGAACACCAATCCGACGGTCACTCCGGCGGCGGTGGCCGCGATAGCCGGCCGCAGCCGGTCGGTCGCCGCGAAATACGCCTGCCGTGTCCGGCCGGCGCTGAAGAACACCATCCCGGGAAGCATGCACCAGATCACGGCCACCGAGCCGCGATACGGCACGCCGTAGATGACCGGGACGAACACCGGGGCGGCTAGCGCGACCGCTGCCGCGAGCACCACGGTGACGGCCACCACGGTACGTCCGATCTTGTTGGCCGCTACCTGGTCCACGGCGCCGGAAGTCACCCTCGGGAATATGACGAGGGCCACCGCCGTCGGGAGCAGGAGCAGGCACTCGGCGAGCGGAAGCGCCACAGCGTACAGCGCGACGGCCGCTGTTCCGGCCAGCACCTGGATGACTGGCACGTCCATGCGCAGCATGCCGTAGTGCCCGAGGTTGGGCAGATAGGCGCGCAGTGCGTAGCTGACGTACCGGCGTGTAGGCACACGGTCGCCGTCCGGGTGCACCCGCTTGAACGCCACCCCCAGCAGCAGCAGGGCGCCGAGTACCTGACCCGCCGCGCAGGCCGTGAAGCAGCCGACCACCGTGACGCGGCCGGCCGCCAGCAAGACGAGCACGCCGGCCAGGTAGGTGACCGTGGTGGCGGCCGTCGCCAGGTTGTACACCCCGACTCGCCCGCGGCCGATCTCAGCCGCGCCGAGCAGCGTGATCAGCAAGCTGACCGGGCACAACGCGGCACTTAGCAGCGCCAGCCACGGGCTGAGACCGAGCAGCAGCACCGGCCAGCGTGCTCCGGCGAACCACCATGCCGCGGCCAGCGCCGTTCCCCCCACGGCGGAGAACACCACCGCCCAGCGGACCAGCTGGCGGAACGCGGAGTGAGACAGTCCAGCGAAACGGGCGTTGGCGTTGTCGAGGCCGAACACGCTGATGACGCCGAAAAGGGCCGGCACCGCCGTCATCAGCGCGAGCAATGCCCTGCCGTGCGGCCCGAGGCCGCGGGCGGTGATGATCCCGGCGCCGAAGCTGAGAACTGACGCGACCAGGCGGGTGCCTAGGGTGCCACCGACCATCACCGGGCTGATTCCGGGGAGCGATGAGCGCACGCGGGCCCGCAACCGGGATGCGGGCGAAGGCCGCTTGTGCGCGGCGGCACGCCTGGTGGATGTGAGCAAAGGCACGGCCTCGCAGTTGCTAGCGGGACACCTGATCCCTCAATTTATCAAAAGTGACCACTATCAGTAATATCATTACTACCACTAGTTATCACGCCGGGGGCGTGTGCGAGTACGCCGGGGGGCCGTGTGCGAGTACGCCGGGGGGCCGTGTGCGAGTACTGAGCGTGGTCGGCGCGAGGCCGCAGTTCGTCAAGCTAGCGCCTGTGGACCAGGCGCTGCGCACGCACGGGCACCAGCACGTGATCGCGCATACCGGCCAGCACTATGACCGGCTGCTGTCGCAGGTGTTCTTCGACGATCTCGGCATCGGGCCGCCCGCCGTCAACCTCGGGGTCGGGTCATGCAGCGCCGCGGCCCAGGTGGCTGGCATCCTCACCGGGCTGGACCCGGTGCTGGCGGAGCAGCGGCCGGACTGGGTGCTGGTGTACGGGGACACCAACTCCACGCTGGGCGGCGCGCTCGCGGCCGCCCAGCACCGCCTGCCCCTCGCGCACCTGGAGGCCGGGCTGCGGTCGTTCGACCGGCGCATGCCCGAGGAACGCAACCGCGTCCTGGCCGATCACGCCGCGGACCTGCTGCTCGCGCCGACCCCGGTGGCGGTGGGGAACCTGGCCGCCGAGGGTCTCGGCCAGCGCACCGTGCTCACCGGCGATGTCATGGTCGACTCGCTCGCGGCTATCCGCGCCCGGATCGACGCGGACCCGGAGACCCGGGCCCGCTACCAGCCCGCCTTCGCCGACGCCGGACCATACTTGCTGGCCACCGTGCACCGCGCGGAGACAACCGACGACCCGGACCGCCTTGCCGCCACTCTCGACGCGCTGCGTCGCTGCCCGCTGCGGGTCCGGCTGGTCGCCCACCCCCGGCTCACCGAACGGGCGGGCAAGCTGGGCCTGCCGCTGTCGGCCGGGGCCCTCGAAACGTCAGGGCCGCTGCCGTATCCGCACATGGTCGCGGCCATGCTCGGCTCCAGTGGCATCGTCACCGATTCCGGAGGGCTGCAGAAGGAAGCTCTCCTGCTCGGCGTCCCGTGCACCACGTTGCGCACGCGAACGGAGTGGCCGGAGACCCTGCAGGACGGCTGGAACGTCCTGGTTCCAGATCTTCGTGACCTCACCGCCGCGGTATCCAGGCCCCGGCCGCGTGGCGTCCCCCCTTCACCCTACGGACGCAGCGGCGTAGCCAGCCGCGTCGTAGCCGAGCTCGCGGCCAGGGCGGGCAACGGGACAGCCGGGCGGAGGTCGCCGGGATGAGGATCTGGATCCTCAATCACTATGCGTCGCCGCCCGACCGCCCGGCCGGAACGCGCCACTACGAGTTCGGCAGGCTCCTCGCCGGATGGGGACACGACGTCACCATCTTCGCGAGCAGCTTCAGCCATTTCAGCCGGGCGGAGGAGCGACTGGCGGCGGGCGAGCGGATGCGGGCCGAGGTCATCGACGGGGTCCGGTTCGTCTGGATCCGCACCACCCCCTATTCGCGCAATGACCACAGGCGGGTGCTGAACATGCTGAGCTATGCGGCGGGCGCGGTCCAGGCGCAGCGGACCTTCGCCCGACCCGACGTGGTCATCGGCTCCTGCGTGCACCCGATGGCGGTCGCCGCCGCCTGCTTGATCGGCGCCATCCGCCGCGCCCCGTTCGTCTTCGAAGTACGGGACCTGTGGCCGCAGACGCTGATCGACATGGGGGCACTGCGGGAGCGCGGCGTGACCGCGCGGGTCCTGCGGGCGCTGGAGCGCTTCCTGTATCACCGCGCCCGCCTGGTGATCAGCCTGCTGCCGGGGGCAGCCGAATACATAACCGCGGCTGGGGTCCCGGCCAGCAAGATCGTCTATATTCCGAACGGGATAGCCGAACGAACCGCGGTTCCCGCCTGGCCGGATGCGCAGACGCGCGTGCTGGTCGACCGGATCAGGCAGTGGCGCGAGGCCGGCTGCCTGGTGGCCGGCTACGTCGGGTCGCACGGGCAGGCGAACGGCGCCGACATGTTGGTGGAAGCCGCGGCCGTGCTGCGGGACCGCGGCATCGGCGACATCGCCCTGGTCCTCGTCGGGGACGGGCCGGACAAGGAGCGGTGCGAGCAGCTGGCCCGTCGCCGCGGCCTGCAGAACATCCTGTTCGCCCCGCCCGTGCCCAAGCACGCGGTGCCCAGCGTGCTCGAGGCGCTCGAGGTGACGCTGTTCCCGCTGCGGGACGTGCCGGTGTTCCGGTACGGGCTCAGCTCCAACAAACTCTTTGACTACCTGGCGAGCGGCCGGCCGGTAATCTTCGCCTGTGCCCTGGCTGACAACCCGGTACGCGCCTCCGGCGGCGGGATCTGCGTCCGGCCCGAGGCGCCGACCGCGGTCGCGGACGCGCTCGTCCAGCTGGCCGCGGCCGGCCAGGCGGGACGTCGCGCCATCGGCGAACACGGCCGGAGCTGGGTTTACCGGCACCATAACGTGACCACGCTGGCGGAGCAGTTCCTGCGGGCGCTCACGGGGACGCTGAAATGATGTTCTACATCGCGGGGGCGGGCGGGTTCGGCCGGGAGACACTGGACGCGCTGCGCGCGTCACCCTCCGGGGCCACGAGCCCCGTCGAGTTCCTCGACGACTCCCCGGACAAGGCCGTGGTGGCCGGGGTGCCGGTGCGGCGTCCGGGCGAAGCCGGGCCGGGCGTGTTCGTGGTGGCGATCGCCCGCCCCCTCGCGCGCCGGCGGATGGCGGCCCTGCTCCAGGCGCGAGGGCTGGCCGCCGCCAGCGTGATCCATCCGAGGGCGGCCATCTCGCCAGGTGCCGTCCTCGGCGAGGGCTGTGTCGTGCTGGCGAACGCGTTCGTCTCCACCGGCACCACGCTCGGCGCGCACGTCCAGGTGAACTACAACGCGACCATCGGGCACGATGCCGTGCTCGGCGACTTCGTCACGGTGCTGCCCGGGGCGAACGTGGCCGGCGCGGTAACCCTGGGCGCGGAGGTGACCGTCGGCTCCAACGCGTGCGTGCTGCAGGGCCTGCGGATCGGGTCATCCGCCATGGTGGGAGCGGGCGCGGTCGTCACCCGCGACCAGCCGCCCGGCGTGGTCGTGGCCGGCGTGCCGGCCCGGATCCTGTGCCGCCCCGACGCCGAGCACACGCCGCGGGATGGCCGCCCATAGTCCGGGGTCGGTAATCGCCCGGCCGTCCACCAGCGCCCGCACGCCAGGAAGATCGGACGGCGCCAGCGCCGCGTAGGCGGGATGATCGGTGTGCACGATGGCCGCGTCACACGGCTGGCCGAGCCGGTACGGCATGAGGCCGAGCCGGCGCAGTTCCCCGTCGTCGTACATCGGATCGTGCACCGCTGGTATCGCCTGGCGCCGCGAGATCTCGGCCGCGGTCGCGAAGACCCCGGAGAACGCGGTCTCCTTGACCCCGGCCCGGTAGGCGGCGCCCAGGATCACCACCCTCAGCCCGGCGAGGCCGCCAGCCAGCTCGCCGAGCAGCCGGACCGCTGCTGCCGGGACCTCCGCGTTTACCTGCCTGGCCACGGCGGGCAACCGGGCGTCCGGGTCACCCGCCAGGTACAGCCACGGGTAGACGGGAATGCAGTGCCCGCCGACCGAGATGCCTGGCCGGTGTATATGGCTGAAGGGCTGGCTGTTGGCCGCCTCGATCACCGCGAAGACGTCGATGCCATCCGTGCCCGCGAACCGGGCGAACTCGTTGGCCAGCGCGATGTTCACGTCCCTGTAGGTGGTCTCGGCCAGCTTGGCGAGCTCTGTCGCCTCCGGGCTGCCGAGATCCCACACCCCGTTCGGGCGGGGAAGATCGGGACGCTCGTCGAAGTCGAGGACCGAACGGTAGAACGCCCCGGCCCGCTCACCGCTGAGGCCATCGATGCCGCCGACCAGCTTCGGGTACCGCCGCAGGTCGGCGAAGACCCGCCCGCTTGACACCCGTTCCGGGCTGTGGCAGAGCGCGAAATCCTGTCCGGGCGCCAGGCCCGAGCCGGCGGCCAGGGCCGGAGCCAGCCGCCGCCTGGTGGTGTGCACCGGCAGTGTCGTCTCGTAGCTAACCAGCGTGCCGGCTCGCAAGCCTGCCGCGACCGCGGCGGTGGCGTCGTCGACGGCGGAAAAATCTGGCCGGCCGGCGCTGTCGGCGACAAGCGGCACCAGCACGATGACCACGTCGCTCGCCGCCACCGCGGCCGCCGTGTCCGTCGTCGCGGTGAGCAGGCCGGATCCGGTGACATCGCGTAGTTGATCGGCCAGGCCGGACTCGCCGGGGAACGGGACGCTGCCACCGGATACCAGGCGCACCACCTGCGCGCTGCGGTCGGCGCCGCGGACACGGAACCCCTTCCCCGCGATCTGGACGGCGAGCGGCAGCCCGATCTTGCCGAGCCCGATCACGGCTACGTCCGGGGTCATCCGGATATCCCGCGTGAGTCGGCGAATGAGAGACCGGCGACGGCTGAGGCCTGCTGACCCGGCGCCGCGGCGTGGCTGGCGCCGTTGAGCTGAGCCGGGACGACGGGAGGATAAGCCGGCGGATGCCCGGCCACGGTGGTGCCGGGCACGACGGCGATGCCGTCGCGTGCCGCGGCGATCACCGCCTCCGCGACCGCCACGGCCGCCGCGCCCTGCCGCATCGTGACGATGCTGGCGGGCCGGCCCAGGATGGCGTCGCGAAAGTTCTCCAGCTCGGCCTGGAGCGCTTCGCGCCTCGGTATCAGATACCGGAGCACGTCGCCGTTCGCCGCGGTATGCGGCGGCAGTCCGGCCGGCCCGGCACCGGCGTGCGCGCCAGTGCGGCGCAGCCACAGCTCCCCGGCGAGGGCGTCGGCCGTCAGGCAGCCGCGAGCGCCGGTGATCGTGATCACTCGCTCCTTCACCGGCGAAAGCCAGTTCACCAGGTGGCTGGCGACGGTGCCGTCGGATAGCTGGCCGCTGACCGTCACGAGATCCTCGTACGGCCGGCCGTTCGGGCACGCCATGAAGGCCGCCACCTTGAGGTAGCTGGAGCCGGTCACCCAGCACGTGAGGTCGATGTCGTGGGTGGCCAGGTCCATGACCACACCGACATCACGGATCCGGCCGGAAAACGGGCCCTGCCGACGCGTCGCGATCTGGAAGATCGGGCCAAGCTCGCCATAGCCGAGGTGATGACGCATGGCGAGCAAGGCCACGTTGTACCTCTCCACGTGCCCGACGCATCCGATCAAGCCTCGCGTCTCGAATTCCTCAGCCAGTTTGATGCCGTTCGCCGAATCGGCGGCCAGCGGCTTTTCGATCAAGGTGTGGATGCCCGCGGCGGCAAGCCGGAGCCCGATCTCGGCGTGGGTCAGGGTAGGGGCGGCGACCACGCAGAGGTCGAGACGCAGGGCGAGCAGTTCGTCGATATCAGCGGTGACCGTATCGAGTTGCACGGCTGACCGGGCGGCCGGGGACGGATCGGCGGCACCGACGACATCGACGCCCGGCAGCTCGCGTAGCACCCTGAGATGATGCCGTCCCATCGTGCCGAGGCCGATGATGCCGGCGCGCAGGGCCGTCACCGGCTTACGACGCGCACGGCGTCTTCCACCGCGGCCGCGATCTCGCCGAGTTCCTCGCCGGTGAGCTGCGCGTGCATCGGGATTGAGATCATCCGCGCGGCAACTTCCTCGGTGACCGGCAGGCAGCGATAGCAGTCGCGGAAGATCGGCTGGAGATGGGCCGGAGGGAAGTAGACGCGCGTCTCGATGCCTCGCCTGGTGAGGAAGTCGATCACGGCGTTCCTGTCCCCTTCCACCAGGCAGGTGTACAGCATGCGCGTGGGGCTGGCGGACGGGAGTGCATAGGGTGGCGTGACGCCGGGCAGGGCGGCCAGCCTGCTGTCCATCCAGGCGGCGTTGGCTCTCTTGCGCGCCAGGATGGCGTCGAGTTTGCGCAGCTGGACCCGCCCGATGGCGGCCTGCATTTCGGTGAGGCGCCAGTTGTACCCGATGAGCTCGTGTTCGTACAGCCGCCGCTGCCCGTGGTCGCGCAGCAGGCGCAGCCGGTCAGCCGTCACGACGTCGTCGGTGAGCACGATCCCGCCTTCCCCCGTCGTGATGTTCTTGGTCGGCGTGAAGCTGAACATCGCCGACTTTCCGAAGCTGCCCACGGGCACGCCGCGGAACTCGGTGCCCACGGCCTGGGCCGCGTCCTCGAGGAGCGCCAGGCCGTGGTCCGCGCACACCTTGAGCAGGCGGTCCAGCTCGCCGGGCTGGCCAGCGTAGTGAACGGTCATGACCGCGCGGGTCCGGCGGGTGACGAGCCGCGGTATCTCGGCCGGATCGAGGTTGAACGACCGCGGGTCGATATCGGCGAACACCGGCGTGGCGCCCACGTGGCAGACCGAGGTCGCGGTCGCGATGAAGGTCATCGACGGGACGATCACCTCATCCCCCGGGCCGATGCCTTCGGCCAGCAGCATCGCGGCGAGAGCCGTGGTCCCGCTGGCGAAGCTCACCGCGTGCGCGCACTGGTGCCTGGCAGCGAATTCACGCTCGAATTCCGCGTTCTGCGGGCCGTTCGTGAGGATCCCGCTGGCGAATACCTCTCGGATGGCGTCGATCTCCGCGTCGCCCAGTTCTGGCTTCGCCAGCCGGATTCGCGGCGTCACTTCAGACATGCCGTTGCTACCTTTCCATCTGGCGGGCGATCGGATCGCCGCGTGGGTGACCGTTGGATCCCGCGCCGGCCAGCACCGCCCAGGCGGTGTAGGCCAGCACGGCGAGGTCTAGCTGAAGGCTCTGGTTCTCGATGTAGCGCAGGTCCCATTCGATGCGGTCGGCCCAGTTCAGCCGGTTGCGGCCGTGCACCTGGGCCAGGCCGGTCAGCCCGGGCGGCACGGCCAGCCTGCGCCGCTGCCGCGTGTCGTACCGCTGGATCTGGTAGGGCAGCGTCGGCCGCGGGCCGATCACGCTCATCTCGCCCCGTGCCACGTTGACCAGCTGGGGAAGCTCGTCGATGGACAGCCGCCGCAGCCACCGGCCGACCCGGGTGCAGTCCGCGCGCTCGGGGAAAACGGCGCCCTCGTCGCTACCGCAGCGCATCGTCCGCAGCTTCAGCATGACGAACGGCCGGCCGTCCCGCCCTGCGCGCACCTGGCGGAACAGGACCGGCCGCCCGTCATCCAGCCAGACGGCCGCCGCGGCGAGCAGGCCGAGCACCGCGGCCGGCAGGGCGGCCAGGCCGAGAATCATCAGGTCCAGCAGCCGCTTGCCGCGGTAAGGCAGCGGCCGGATGCCGGCGCCGCGATCGTGGCCGCCCCGCGCCGGCCGACGGCTGCGGCGGCTCCGGGTTAGCAACTCCGCGCACCCGGCATCAGGTCAGGCTGGCCGCTGTCGGCGGCCAGCCTGGCGAGGGCCGACCGGACCTGGTCCGGCTGGGCATCCGGGTCGACATTGCCGATCCGGGATGGCGCCAGCGGCGGCACGGGAACGTGCCTGATGAGCGGATGCCGGGGCCGCTCCGCGACCTCGCCGCTGCCCAGGATGTCCTCGGTGAGTTTCTCGCCAGGCCGCAGCCCGGTGAAGACGATGTCGATCTCGCGTGGCGCGTCGGCGACCAGCCGGCGCGCGATGTCCGCGATCAGGACCGGCTCTCCCATGTCCAGCACGAGGACCTCGCCGTCGCGGCCGATGACCGCCGCCTGCAGGACAAGCTGCACCGCTTCGTCCGTGGTCATGAAGTAACGGCGGACGTCCGGATGGGTCACGGTGACCGGGCCGCCGGCGGCGACCTGGGCATACATCGCGGTGAGCGCTGAGCCGCGGCTGCCGAGGACGTTCCCGAACCGGACGCTCAGGTAGGATCCCGGCACCTGCGTGGCCGCGTACGCGGTGAGCCGCTCGGCTGCCCGCTTGGAATGCCCGAGCACACACAGCGGGTCGGCGGCCTTGTCCGTGGAGATGTTCACGAACGACGCCACCCCGCACGCCATCGCGGCGTCGAGTACTTTCTGGGTGCCCCACACGTTGCTTTTCAGCGCCTCGGCCGGATACCGCTCGAGCAGCGGCAGGTGCTTGAGCGCGGCGGCATGGAACACGATCTCCGGCCGGAACCGTTCGAAGACCTCCCTGATGCGCCCGGCGTCGCGGATGTCGGCGAGCACCACCTCATCGGAATCGAGCAGCGCCCGGCCGTGCAGCGACAGCTGGACGGCGTGCAGCGCGGATTCATCGCGGTCGAGCATGGTCAGCTCGGCGGGACGCAGCAGGTGCAGCTGCCGGCAGAGTTCCGAGCCGATCGATCCGCCGGCGCCAGTGACCAGGATGCGCTTCCCGGCGAAATGCCCGGCGATCGTCCGGACGTCGATCTCCAGTCTCCGGCGGCCGAGCAGGTCGCGGATCCTGGGATCGCGCACGCTGTCGACGCGCGCGCCGCCGCTTAGCAGTTCCTCGACTGAAGGGATCACCTTGGGAGTGAGCCCGCACGACACCGCGGCGGCCGTCAGATCGCGGATCACGGCGCCGCTGGCGCGGGCTATCGCGATAACCAGCACGGTGGCGCCGGTCTCGGCCGCGACCGCGGCCATCTGCTCGCGCCCGCCGCGGACCGGGATGCCGCGGATCCGCAGGTGCCGTTTGGCCGGATCATCATCGAGCAGGGCCACCGGCCGGTACTCGGAGTCCCGCTGGCCGGCCAGCCGGTGCACGAGCTGGGTGCCGGCGCTCCCCGCCCCGAGGATGATGACCTTCGCGGCCGGGGACGCGGGCGCCCTGTGTCGCTGCCTGGCCGCCCGGGACACGTATCGTGCGCCCAGCATGGCGACCAGCGCGAAGACCGCGGCGCCCGCCAGCGTACGCAGTGACGCCCGCTGAGCCGGAGCCCAGAGCGGGTCGAGCGCGGCGAGCGAGACGGCGGTCGCGCCGACGACGGCGCCGACGCCGATGATCTCCTCGAAACTGCCGCGCTGGTAACGGCCCAGGTAAAGGCGGGCAAGCAGACCGTATCCGGCCTGCAGCAGGCACACGGAGAGCACCGCGGGCCACAGTGCCAGCACGGTGAACCCAGGCCCGTGATCGGTGGATATCCAGGCGGCCGCGAGCAGCCCGCAAACCCAGGCCGCGGTGTCGCAGCAGGCTTCGGCGGCGGGCAGCGCGCGCCGCCGGACGGCAGGCAGCCGCGCCAGCCGCCGGTATGGCATCCCCCCGGTAGCCAGATCGTCCCGCACGGCCACCCCGTTAACATCCGCCCCCATGATCGTCAGCCCCCGTCATCGGATCACCGAACTTGCACTTACCTTGATCTTGATTACCTTACTAAGAGTTGTATTGTAAATACCCTGAGTAACAGAAGTCTCACGTCGTCGTCTTTTAGGGGGCAAACTCGCCGTGAATGGGCGGAACTTCATCCGGCTGCTACGCGATCACTGGAAGCTGATCCTGGTCGTGGCGGCAGTGGCAGCAGGGGCGAGCGCGGCGCTTACCGCACGGACGACGCCGTTGTACGAGTCGAGCGTGACCTTCTACGTATCCGCCCAGAACAACACCAGCGATCCCATCAGCGCCTATCAGGGTGACCTGCTCTCGCAGCAGGTGGTCCAGTCCTTCGCCGAGCTGCTCCGCGGCCCGATGCTCGTGCAGGCCGTCATCAACGACCTCGGCTTGCCGGCGGCACCGGGCACGATCGCGGCCGAGATAAGCACCCGCCCCATCCCGCAGACCGTGCTGCTGAGCGCGACCGTCATCGATCCGTCGCCGCGGCGGGCACGGCAGATCGCCCAGAGCCTGGGCACGCAGTTCACCAGGATCGTCGCCAATCTGGAGCAGCCGCCAGGAGGCGGAACGCCGCCGGTCAGCGTCGCGGTGGTGGCTCAGCCCGAGCTGCCGGCCGCACCGGTGTCACCGAACCCGTTCAGGAACGTGTCCATAGCGCTCGCGCTCGGCCTGCTGGCCGGGATCGCGCTCGCCGCGGCCGTGCGCTCGCTGGACAGCAGGGTCAAGTCGACGGACGAGCTGGCCGCGGAGACCGGCGGCAGGCCAGTGCTCGGCGTGATCCCCTTCGACTCCGCGGCGCGGAGTCATCCGCTGGTGCTGGACGAGGATCCGTTCAGCCCGCGGGTGGAGGCCTACCGCAAGGTACGGACGAACCTGCAGTTCATCGACATCGACCGGCCGCGCAAGGT
>WNGP01008327.1_pt1 | contig 13926 bp, 14 predicted proteins | sample 5407671 | NCBI WGS metagenome assembly WNGP01 (sample SAMN13153381, study PRJNA577476) | soil metagenome | isolation source: 40 cm soil or saprolite under Garry oak tree replicate 2 | place: USA:California | collected 2016-06-15 | reverse complement strand
CGCGTTGTTCACGAGAGCGTCGAGGCGATCGTGCGTCCTTCGGAATTCGTCCGCGAACGAGCGAATCGAAGCCTGGTTGGCCATGTCGACGATCATCACGGACATCTTGTCGTTGCCCGTCGCCCGCGTGATCTCCTCGCGCGCGGCCTCTCCTCGTTCCGTGTTGCGGCATGCGAGGACCAGCGTCCCACCGAGGCGAGCGAGGCCGAGGGCGGTCGCTTTGCCGATCCCCGAATTCGCCCCGGTGACGATCCATACGCGGTCGGCGAACGCGGGAGGCGAAGCGTGCGTCATGCGGTTCCCCGAGTCCCATCCGTCCGTCGGGTAAGTCGCTTGCCCCTAACCGATTGGCCCGGAGGGGGTCATCCTCAATTTCGAGAGTTTCGGGCGAGGCCTTTTAGACAGCCTGCAAGACTGGAGGGCGGCTCGGATGGTCGAAGCCGCCCAGTGGTACTCCCTCATCTCCGTATCCTGCAGTTCCGTCGCCCTGCTCTTGGCCGCCTACGTCGTCCGGAAGATCCCGAACCGGCGGGCCGGCGACACGTTCGTCCTGGCGATGGTCTTCTTCGTCCTGGCCGGGGCGTTTGCGTACTTGCTCCGCACGTCGACCTTGGACTACTACGGACCGAATTCGGGCCCCCTCGCGATCGCACGGCTGTTCTACTTCTTCCACATGCTCGCGGTCGGCTTCACCGCCTCGTTCATCGGGCAGTACTTCCTTGGATTCGAGCTGATGCGGCGACGCATCGTGAACCTGTTCCTGCAGGCCTCCCTGCTCGTGGTCGCGGTGGGCGTCACGATCCAGGTCACGACCCTGGAGAACGAATACGGAGGCATCGGGGTGGTCGTTGAGGATGCATGGGCGACCGCGAGCCTCGCGATCTTCGCGACGATTTTCATGTCGACCGCCCTGGCCGTCCTCGTCCGCACGCTGATTCGGAACAAGGACCCGATTGTGCGGAAGCAGACGATCCTGATGACCGCTGGCGTCGTGACCCATGGGGTGGGGGCGGAGACGTACATGTACTCCCGCATCTTCCTCGACCTGTACCCGCCGCCGTTCCTGACGATCACCGCACTCGCGATGGCCGCCTGCTTCGCGGTCGCGGTCCTCCGGTACAAGATGCTCGTCGTGACGCCGCGGAAGGAGGAGCCCGTGGCGCTCCCGCGGCGATTCGACCTGAAGGAAGGGCGGGCCTATCTGCTTCGAGAACGACGGCCGAAGCTCGTGTTCCTCGCCCTCGCCGAGGCGGTGCGCCATGGGGCGATCGGTCTCGTAATCACGCGGCGCGCCCCGGTCGAGGTGCGGGAGGACTACGACTTACCGGCCACCGCGATCGTCTGGCTGACCTCGTCCCTCGGACAGAACCGATTGGCCCCGATGCCCCCGGAGGCGCTGGAGCGGGTCGTGCGCGAGTTCGTCGCGAAACAACCGACGGCCGTCGTGGCCCTCGAGGGCGTGGAGTACATGGCGAACTACGTGGGCACGGAGCGACTCGTCCGCTGCCTGCACGCCGTGCGGGACCTGGCGACGTCGGCAGGCGGCGTCCTCCTGGTGAGCGCGGACCTGACGTCCCTCGCGGAGCCGATCACGTCCATGCTGGAGCGGGACTTCGAGCCGCTCGAGCTGCCGGCGAAAGAAGGCCAGCTCGTGGTGGACGTCTTCGTGATCGACGGGTCCGGCGTCCTGCTGAGCCACGCCTCCCGCGCCGAAGAGGCGAATACGGATCCGGACGTCATGGCGGGCATGCTCACGGCGATCATGAACTTCGCCCGCGTGTCGTTCGCCGAGGGCAGTGACGAGCTGCGGCGGCTCGAGCTCGGCGACAAGACGGTCGTCATCGAGCGGAGTCCGAAGTTCATCCTGGCCGTCGCGGTGATGGGGACCGCGCCCGCAGACATCCGCGACGAGATGCGGATTTTCCTCGATCGCGCGGAACGGCGGTACGGCCCGATGATGGCGCGCTGGACCGGGGACCTCGGGGTCTTCGCCGGGCTGCAGGCGATGACGAGTCGTCTCTTCCTGTGACGCGCCCGGGAAGGCCGGCCTTCAAAGGTTCCAAAACGAAACATTTGCCCCGGAACGCTTAAGGCGGCCTCCGCCCCCATTCGGAAGTCGAGGACCTTGGCGGACCTGGCCTCGACCGTGTTGACGATCGCGCTCGAGGGCGTGATCGTTGCCACCTTTCTCGTCGTGTTGGTTGCGTTTCTCACCTTCCGGGGGATGAACAAGGAGGTGCGCCGGGCGCGGATGTTCATCCTAGCCGACCGATTCGAACGGTTCTTGGCCGCGTTCACGGTGGCGTTCTTGTTCCTGGTCGCGGACCTACTCGCCTCCGCCGCGGGGATCGCCTTCCCGGCCGGCGTCTCGGCCGTGGTAGTGTTCGTTTGGCTCGGAGGAATCCTCTACGGCGCGTTCGAGATCTTCTTCGTCTTCAGGCCTCGGTCGCGGTGGAAACACCGACTGGCAATCCGGTCGGCGGCGACTCGGGCGCGGCCCTCCGAGGCTTCGGGCGAGGTGAGCGGCGATGCCCCTAAGTAGCGTCCGCCGGATGGACGCCCCACTTGTCTCGGCCTCCGAGCCGGATCTGCGCGGCGATCTGGAAGGCATCCTCAGGGAGCTGAGCCAGCGGGCGCCTGGAGTCCTCGGGGCCGTCATCGCCGATGAGAGCGGGCTCACCGTGGCGGGGAACGCGGGCCACCATGAACAAGTGGACGTCCTGGCGGCGATGGCCACGCTCATCGCGCGATCCGCGGACAGCGTCTTTGAGACCCTCTCCCTCCCCGGGCCACCCGTCGTCCTCCTCGAGGGCCCTGTGTCCGGCGTCGCGGTGATGCGCCTCGGCGCGAGCGAGATGAACCTCCTGTGTTACTTCAGCAAGTCCGCGAACATCGGGCTCGCGAAGATTGAAATGCGACGGGTCGGCCAGCGTCTCGCAGAGATGCTCGAACTTGGCGTCCCGCTTTCCGTCGGCATCGAGGAGCTGTTCGTGATGACGCGGGGCGGCGTGCTCCTCCGCCACTACTCGTCCACGTTGCGCACGGACATCGATCGGGACATCCTCGGCGGGATGCTCGTGGCGGTCCAGGAGTTCGTGAAGCAGACGCTCTCCACGAAGCAAGGCGGCCTCGACGAGCTCCGGTACGGAGCCCACACGATCCTCTTCGTCCGCGGGAGCGAGACCGTCGCGGCGGCGGTCGTCCGCGGCGCGGGAAGCGAGGACATGAAGTACCCGATTATGGACGCGCTCCTCGCCTTCGAGTCGCGGTTCGCGCGCGAGCTGGCCTCGTGGAGCGGCGACCTGTCCGTGCTCCCGGGGATTGACGACTACTTCTCGAAGATCCTCCACGCGTGAGGCGTCGGTCACGAGGGCCCAGGGATCCCCGCGATCGCCATGCGGACATCGATCCACGTCATCTCCGGCGGCTCGACGTCCTGTTGCCAAAAGAGGGCGATGAGCTCGCCGAGATGGTGAGCTTGCTCGAGCGTGACCTGCATCAGCGCGTCCCGTAGGGGATGGGGGCGCTTCTTCCACCACGCCTGGACGGGCCGGTCGAGATCGCCGTCCTGCAACGACGCCAGGAACGCCTGTTCCTTCGCGATCACTTTCTCCATGTACGCCTTCACGCCCGCCATCGTCGGGAGCGCGTCGAAGTCTCCGTCGTAGATTTTCGGGTCCGGGGAGTCGTCCTGGGCGGAGACGTTCAGCCAGCCGTCGTGGACCTTGACGATGTGGTGGAAGATGTTCTTCATCGACTGGTAGGTTGCCTCGCGATTCTCGAGGACGGCTTCTTCCGGCAGTGCGGAGAGCGCGTCGCAGTAGTCGCGGAGGACCCGCCAGTTGTACTCGTAGATCTCGCGGAAGTCCGCCGCGTTGACCACGATCGCGGATGGCGGGACTAACCGATAAGGATGCGGATTGATGATACTGTCCCGAACGAATCCGCAGAAACGTTAACGGACCTGGGAGCGATTTCGGGTTGTCGTGTCCAGCCCGAGAAGGCTCTGCCCGAGATGCGGCAGCGTCGTCGCCCTCCAGGAGACCTATTGTCGCCGGTGCGGAGCCGACGTCCAAGGGGGTCAGGAAAGTGCGCCCTCCGACCGCTACGAGCTCACGTTCAGACTTCTCCACATCGCGGGGGCCGGCTTCGCGACTCTCATGTTTGTCTTCGCCCGTGGCTCCGACCTGGAGTTTTGCGGCGGAGGGCTCTTCGCGATCGTCCTCATCAGCCTCGCGGTCCACTATCGTCGGAGTCCTCAATACCCGGTCATCAAATCGCGGCGTCGGGCGCGTCGACTCAAGAGGAAGCGCGTCATCGTGCTTGCGCCCGTGGACGGTCCCCCGTCGGGCCGGAGCGTCCGAATCACGGGCGTTGTGGCATGGGTCGCTGAGTCTCGACTGGATGAGATCATCGTACGGTCCGATTCCCCCGTGACGACCACGGCGGGCGATCGCTCCGACCTTCTCGCGCTCGCACCCGTTGAACCAGGCGAAATGTTCACGACCTTGCTCGAGGTCGGCCGGATGAGCGTTGGGATTTGGTTCCTGGACCCTCGGTTCCTCTCCGTCCGACGGATCAACTTCCGCGCGCGCCGCCGGTTGCGTCCGTCCTTGTCTCTCGGTCGTGGCGTTGTGCTCCTGACGGACTCTCGGCCGAAGCGATGAGCGTCTCGGCCTGCGCCGGAGAAGGCGGCCACGTAGCTTCGCCCGGAAGGTGTGTCGGGGCCCTGAGGTACGACCGCACCAGGAGGACGGCAAAGGCCGTGCCCGCGACGCCCATGCCCCGCCAACCGGCGAGTTCGAGGAAGAAGGCGAGGGCAATCAGGAAGCCGATGACGCCGCCGACGAAGGCGAAACGCTGCTTGGCCCACCGCGGATCTCCCGACGTGCGGCGGATCAGCAACATCACCGCCAACAGGACGAGCGCGCCTTCCCAGACCGTGACGATCGGGTACACGCCGAGAGCGGGACCGCCGCCGTAGATCAGGAAGGAGCCGCCGATGAACGCGAATCCCGCGATCGCGTAGACGCGCGGGGAGCGCGGCCTCCCGGCCGGGAGGCGATCCCAGAGCCGCCCGGCGTGGTCCTTCGCGGCCCAAGCGAGGAACCCGACCGCGGCGAGCGCGCCGAGGAGATGCCAGACGGAGGGTCGATACGGCGTCAAGACGAGATCGATGAAGATCGTCGCGAACGCGAGAAGCCCGATCGCGGCGATGTATCCGCGGCGGGAGGTGAACGCCACGCCCCGGGTGCGCGGCCAGATCCAGTCGACGAGAAAGATCGGTACCGCGATGCTCACGACGGCGTGGTAGATCGTCAGCCAGACGGCCCAGACCCAGTTCACGTCGAGCCAGCGTCCGTACCACCCGAGGTTGCCGAGGTCCATCCACGCCGGGTCGAAGAACGACTTGACCGCGAGGCCTTCCTCGATGATCCCGTACGCCGCGCCGAGCAGGAGGATGCCCGGCCATCCGACCTTCCAACGGACCGCAGTCTCGCGCATCACGAGCACGCCGGAGCCGTACAGCCAGATCAGGAGGAGCGGAACGGCGGGGTTGAACCACTCGAGGGGCGCCGACGATCCGGAGAGCATCTCCGCGATGACGGGGGATAGGAGGATGAGGGCGAGGAGGGGCCGTCGGTTCGGGTGGGCGCCGTCATCGGCCATGCGACGGCGTTCGCGGGGGTCCGGATAAAGGCCGCGGGAACAAAGTTTCCGTCCGGGAGGAACCGCGCGCTGATCGTTGAGGAGACTCCGATGCGGAGTTTCCGGACGCGGTCACGCTGCGGGAGCGTGCGGCCGCTCGCGGTCGTGCCGGATGCGGAGGGCCACGAACACCCCGATCAGATTCAGCAGGGCCATCGCGATGAAAGCCTCTTGAAATCCGACCACGACGGGCGCCTGCGACGTCACGGCGCTCGCGGCGACCCCTTGCGTCTGCGCCGCGCCGATGATCGTCAAGAAGAGCGCGAGGCCGACGGGGCCTCCGAGGCGCTGGGAGGTGTTGATGAGTCCCGAGGCGAGTCCCTCCTCGCCCGGCCTCGTCCCGGCGAGGCCCGCGATTGTTACTGCCGGGAAGCCGATGCTCGCCCCGAACGACCAGACGAGGAAGCCGGGCATGATGCCGAGATAGCCGCCGGCGGGAGAGATCTGCGTGAGCAGCGCAACGCCCGCCGTCATGAGCCCCGAGGACAGGACCAGGACCCGGCGCACCCCGAACCGGTTGACGAGCCGCGACGCTCCGAATCCCCCGACCACGAAGAACACGAGGGTCGCGGGCAGGAATGCGAGGGCCGTGAACAGCGCCGAGTAGCCGAGGATCTCCTGCAGGAAGATCGTGAGGATGAACAGGATGCCCGGGGGCGAGGCGGCGAGGATGAGGCCGAGGACGTTGGCCCGCAGGATCGTGCCCCGGCGAAGGAATCCCAGCGGCATGAGCGGGGCTGCCGATCGGTGTTCGATGACCACGAAGAGCGCCAAGACGATCGCCGCGACCGCGAGCGGGATCACGGTGAGGGGAGCCACGAAGCCGATTTCCGCCGCGTTCGTCAGCGCGTACACCAGGAGGAGCAGGCCGCTCGTCACGGTGAGCGCGCCCGGCAGGTCCAGACGCCGGTCGTCGGCCCGGCCTGCGTCCCGAGTCAGGAATCTCTGGGCGAGCACCGCTCCCGTGATGCCAACCGGCACGTTGACGAACAGGACCGACCTCCAGCCGAAGGCCGCGGTGAGCACGCCGCCAAGCAGAGACCCCGCGGCGAAGCCCGCGGACAAAGCCGCGACGAAGACCCCAAGCGCCCGGTTCCTCGCCCGACCTTCCGGGAACGTGGCCGCGAGGATCGCGAGCGCGGTGGCGGCTGTGATGGCGGCCCCGATGCCTTGAAATCCCCGGGCGATGACGAGCGGCAAGAAGGACGGGGACAAGCCCGCGACGAAGGACGCCACCGTGAAGAGGCTGATACCTGCGAGGAAGAGGCGCTTCTGACCGTAAACGTCTCCGGCCCGGCCGCTGAGCATCAGGAATCCCGCCAACGTGAGCCCGTACGCGCCGACGATCCACTGGCTCTCCGCCAAGGGGATCCGCAGGTCCGTCTGGATCGACGGCAGCGCGACGAAGACGATGGAGAAGTCGATCACATCGAGCAACCCGACGGCCAGGATGATCGCGAGAATGATCCGAGCGTGCGACGAGGCCGAGTCGCCCGAGGATTCGTGCGATTCCTCGTGACTGACGCGGCCCGCTCCGGCGCTTCCGACTCGTGGTTCGGACGTGGCCCGTCCTGTCGGCCGTTCGTATTAAACCATGGCCCGCCGGCCGACGCTCCACGCGGGGGATCGACGGCGAGCGTTGGACCTAACGCGTCGCGCTAACCTTGTTTCAGGGCGAGCTTGCGCACGTGTCGCCGCGTCCCCGGCGGTCGGGCCGCTCGGCGAGGACGCTACGAAGTCTATCCGGGAGCCATTCGCCCCGAAGCGCGCCAGAGGAGCCCCGAAGTCGCGAAAATCCAAACGAGGAGGAGGATGACCCCGCCGATCAGACCGACGTACGCGCCGCTCACCGGCAGCGCTCCGATGCAGAACAAGATCGCCGCGACAATCCCCAGATAACCGAGCCAACGAGGAAAAGGTCGGCCTTTGATCGTGTGAAAGCCATACAGACCGACTCCGACGATGAGCACAAGGAAGCCGAAGATGACCGCGGCTCCAAAACCGATCGCCCCCTGCGCCACGACCACGGAGGCGGTCCTCGAAACCCCTCCGGCCGCGTAGGCGCCGGAGAGCGCGTCTAGGGTGAGCGTCTCACCGATGAACACCGCGGCGGAGACGACGATCCCGATGATCGAGAAGCGGGCCGCGGTACGAAGGAGAAGGCGGTGCTTATCCGCGTAGGCGTTCCGCAGTTCCACGAAATACGGGATCGCGAAGACCGCGGCGAGCCCGAGGAAGATGTCTCCGGCCAGGAAGGCGGTCCTGAGCGAGCTGTACCCGGCAAGGGTCGAGGCGGCCGCGGCCGCGTCCGCGGGGAAGTTGACCGTGACCACGAACGCCGCCAGCACGAGAATCCCAAAGAGGATTCCGCAAATGCTTCCCAGCCTCGTGTCCATTCCGCTTGGATTCCCGCCCATCGACATGCCGGCTGTCGTGAACCTCCCCCGCCCGGCATCCTCCGAGCACTACTCAAGGGTTGTGGAGGCTCGCAACGGCGCCCGCCGGACACGAATGGCGGTTCCATTGGAACCGAGCCGGCGCCGGGTGCGAATGCTCCGCTCCTACCGCGGTCCGGCGGAGGGGCGCGGCGGGAGGGTCCCGTGGCGCAGGAACGCGCGGAATGCACCCCACGAGCGGATCCCGTGGATCCAGGCGAATGCGACGAGCAGGACCGCCCCCGCGATCTCGCCAAACTGGACGTATGGGTCGTGGAGCAGGGCCTCGAACCAGACGTCCGCGCAGGGCCTCGAACCAGACGTCCGCGCTGAAGGGGACCGCAGGGAAGGTCCATCCGTACGCCGGATACCAGAACACGCTCGGGAGGTCCCAGATCTCGTCGAGGAGCAGATGGGTCGCGACTCCGAAGCCGACGAGGCGCAGGCCTCGCCACTGCGGGATGAAGCTCGCCGCGAGGATCGCCGCGAGGAAGAGGAACGTGTGCGCCCACAACCGGGTCTGAAGGCCGAGGACGTATCCGAGTGGCTTGTCGATCAGGTCTGGGAGGAGAGCCCCGAATAGAACGAGGCGGTAGTCGATGCGCGTCGGGGACCGCCACGAAAGGAGCCACGCGAGACCCAAGCCGATCCCGAGATGGCCGAGGAGGAACGTGGCGCTCACCTCTCGCGGACTGAACGCACGTGATGGCCCCGCGGGCCCGCAGCGCGCAGCATCGATTCGTCCGCGGTGTACAATGCCGCGTCGAGACGCTCGGCGAGCGAGATGTACGATGCATCGTAGAGGGAAAGGCCCAGCCGGAACGCCGCCCGGACGGCCGCCGTCATCGATATCTCCGAGGTCGGTTCGAGGCCCAACTCGAAGGCGAATAGATCTTCCATGTGTTCAGCGAGCTGGTCCGAGCCCACTTGCGGATGGTATCGGAGGGCATTCGCAACTTCGTAGACCAGGAGATCCGGAGCGACCAGCCGTAGATCGCCGCTCAGATGTCGCGCTCGGAGGAATACCGCCGATTCGGTATCCGCCTCCGGCAGGAACCACTTGGCGACGACGGAGGCGTCTACGACCGCCGTCGCAGGTCGCGCCATCGGCGGATCTCCTTCGTGCTGTTATAGTCACTTGGCCCGATGAGACTCCGGAACTCGTCCATTCGCCGCGCGGCCTCGCTCGCCCGTCTCCGGTCGATCGGGCTCCTCAGGCGCTCTTCGAGTTCGAGCCGCCGCCGGATCGCCTCGCGGAGGACCTCCGACCAGTTGATGTCCCGGAACTTGGCCATCCGCTTCTTGGTGGCGGGGTCGACCTTGACGCTCACGACCTCCATGGAACTCGGATATTACTTGTAATACTTAAGGATTACTTGGCTAGGTCCAACTCTCGACGATACGCAGCGCGGGCTTTCACCCGAGGGAGCGGCGGCGGTCAGCGCAAGAACGTTCATATGCGAATCGTCCCATCCGAACGGCGCCATGGAGTCTCGAGGTCACGTCTGGTCCGACTTCAGCTTTGTGGTCTCGAGCGGCTATCGCGAGAGAGTCTTGACGTCCTTGGCGCCGAAGCCGAAGGTCCCCCGGCAGCTCGCAGGGGAGACGGACCTGCGGATTGGCCACGTGAGCCGCGCGCTGCGAGAGCTTTCCGGCCGGGGCCTGGTGGAATGTCTCACTCCGGAAGTCCGGGCCCGCGGGCGTCTCTACGGCCTCACGTCCGACGGAGCGGCCCTCCTCGCGGATCTGAACGGGTCTCGGGGGTACGTCACGCCCACGGTCCGGGCAGGCCAGGTAGGCGGGTTCGTCCCGAAGATCCGGGGCTCGAGCGTCGTGCGAATCTTGGAGTACCTGCGGAAGACCCGCGGGCGCGCCGCCGTGGACGGGGCGATCGATCCGTGGTCCGTCGATCCGGACCATGTGACCGAGGACACGTGGATCTCCGTCAATGCGTGCGCGCAACTCCTCGACCTCCTCGAGACGAAGTTCGGGGACGGCAGCTACGGCTTCGTGCGGCGGCTCTTCTCCGAGGCGATGAGCACCTTCCCGACCGTGCGCGAGCAGCTCACCAAGGCGATCCCGCTCACGGCGCTCGTGGAGCGTGCGCCGATCGTGTACGCGAAGGAATGGAACTACGGTCGGCTCGAGGTGAAGACGGAGCGCCGCAAGGCGACGATGAGCCATTACGACTGGCTGCCCACACCGGCCATGTGCGCGATGTTCCACGGGATCTACGAGGGCGGGCTCATCTATCGAGGCGTCAAGGGCAAAGTAACGAAGACGCGATGCGTCCGGAACAAGGACGACCACTGCGAGTACGTCGTGGAGTGGTAGCCGCGGCGGGCATCGTCGCGCGGCACGCGTCGCGGATCGTCGGTGCGAGGGCGCGAAGGTACGCGTGGAGCAAGTCGTCCCCGTTCCCGTCCCGCTCCGTGAGCATGACGACGGGCATCATGAGTGCGACGAACGGGTAGAACCCATCCGGGTCGTCCAGGGCCTCGTTCGCCGAGGTGATCGCCCGGCCGCTCAGCTCGGCCATCCGTCGGAGCAAGGGTTCGTAGTCGCGCATGGTCGGCCGAATCGCCCTCGGGTCCAACGTGGGATCGAGGACCTCGGCGCCCCGCATCGCCATGAGCGCGATGTTCGTCAGGCCCTCGTCCGCATCGTCCGGGATGTCGAGGACGTTGTTCACCAAGGTCATGAGGACGTCGAAGTAGTACCACGCATTGAGGTGTGCCCGCAGCTCCGAGGGCGTGAGCGGTTCCTCCGCGAAGCACAGATCGATCAGGCACAAGCCGCTCCCGTGCGCGACCGAGCGGGCGAACCGCTCCTGCCACGACAGGTCCGGATGGGGCGCTGGAAACCGCGACGCCCATCCGCGGATCATCGCGATCGACCGGGACTCTCGCTTCTGGAATACGGTGAGAGCCTGGCCCGTCGCGAGGCGTTCGTTTTCACGTCGGATCTCCGAGCGAAAGGCGGCCCGATTCGGGGCGTGACGCAGGAGGTCATGCAACCGCGCGCAGAGTGACGTGAGAAGGTCGACCGTGCCTTGTTGGTGGGATTGGATCCGACGACGGAGTTCCGTGTGGAGTTCGTCTGGGTCGAAGCCGGCTTCCGTCATCGGCCTAAGGCAAATCCGATACAGCGCGCGGGCTTCTTCGAATGTGCACGCACCTCCGTCGATGATGTCGTCGAGGAGATCCGCTTGGAACTCGTAGAGCGCCTTCGCGGCCGCCGCTCGCGCCACGTTTGGCGGGCTCATCGCGCCGCGGAGTCGGGCCGTGATCATCGCCGCCCCTGCCGCATACCGCACGGACTGCTCGTGGTCCCACAGCGAGCCCCGTCCTCCGGAAGAGAGTTCGGGCACCTCGAAGGCGCCCCGGAAGGAATCGAAGTCTCGACCCAACCGGGCGATCTGGTCCCGGACCACCGACGACGGGAAGCCGAAGTCGTACAGCTCGCACAGTTCCACCGCACGCCGTCCGAGATCGACGACGTAGGCTCGCACCCGTTCGATGACGTCCGCTCCTCCACCATTCCCGATCGAATCGTCGTTCATCGTTCCCTCAAACCGGACGCACCCTCGGCCGGCGATATAGGGAAAGTTACCGGGCTGGCACCGGACCGTGACCAGACCCGTACCAAGACGCGCGGCGCCGAATGTTTATCCTCGTCCGACCATCCGGCCGCCGGGAGACGCATGTCGCGACCGGTCCTGCGGCTCGCGACGCGGTTCACGCGACGCACGCGTGCGACGGCGTGGGCGATCGCCTTCGCCTGCATGGTCCTCGTCGGTGCGCTGAGCCTCGTGGACGGCCTCGCCGGCGGCGTCGGGTCCGTCGCCGACCGGATCGGATCCGGGCCAGCGGTCTACATCCGCGGCACGGAGCTCCTCGCAAGCGCGATCGAACCGGACGAGGTGGCGGGAATCCCGGGCGACTTCCTCGCGCTCCGCGCGCACCCCGCACAACTCGAGATCAACGGACTGTCGCTGTCCGTGATCGTGGCCGCGCTGGAATCGTATCGGAACGGCACGGGGACGACCGGCGAACCGACGGGCCGCAACGTGTCCTTGGACTCCGGACTCCGGGCTCGCGTGATCGCCCTGAGCGGCGCGCCGCCCGCCCTGACCGGCAACCTGACCGTCTTCGGTTTGCCCCTCACGGGCCTGCCGATCGTCGGGCCTCCGGCCGCGCGTCCCGCGCTGTTCGCGGACGACTGGGCGTACGTTGATCCGCAATTGCTCTTCGCGATGAACGTGACCCAGGGCGGACCGATCCAGGCGCTGGTCATGGAAGTGACGCTCGATCCCGGGCTCGTCCGTTCCCTCGGCCTCACGCGGCTCGAGACGCTCGGCGCGATCGGCTTCGTGCGAGGGAGCATCGCGGAGGTGCAGCGGTCCCTCATCGCCCTGGCGCTCGTCATCGCGGTCGTCATCGGCCTGCTCGTGTACGCCGCGATGAGCCTCGAGGTGCATCAGCGGGCGCGGGAGATCGCCACGCTCCGGCGACTCGGCGCGTCGCCGGCCACGGTCGCCGGCATCTACGAGGTGCAGGCGATCCTCCTTGCGGCGGCGGGGGCGGTCCTCGGGTCCGCGCTCGGCATCGTCGCGGCCCATGCGGTCGTCTCGTTCGCCCCGCTCCTCGGCCTCCCGAACCTCGTGATCCTCGAGGCACCGATCGGCGCGGTCCTCCTCGCCTTCACCCTGTCGATCGTCGCGGCGGGCGTCGCGGGCCTCCTGCCGTCGCGCCGCGCCGCCGTCCTCGTGTCCCGGCGGAAGGGGGCGGTCCCATCCTGATGACCCGCCGCGCGTTCGCGGGACTGCTCCTGTGCGCCACCCTGCTCGGGGCGACCTGGCCGACCTTGGCGGCGCTCCCGACGCTACCGGGCCGCATCCTCTCCGGGGACGTGTACGCGATCACGCAGGGCAGCGGGGCGCCGTCTGTCAACACGAGCCTCCTGGAGAACCTGACCGCACAGGCGTGTGCGGGTTGCGTGAGCCCGGAGATCCTCGCGCCCGGCACGATCGGCGGCGAGCCGGTCCTGGTCCGCGGGGCCGATCCTCTGGCTTTCGTGGCCATGGAGGGAGGCACGTGGCTGCAGAATACGTCCGTCTCCGACCGGTGGGCCTTCGCGGGCAAGGGCCTCGCGTCGCGGCTCGAGTTGCGATCGGGCGGGTTCGTGACGCTCGTCGGCTCCGCCATTCCGCGGATCGCGTTCGCGCAGATCACCGGGATCTACCGGACGGACACGACGGCGAATGACGAGCTCGTCGTGGACTTCCCGACCGCCCGCGCGCTGACGGGCCTCGGTCCGAAGTTCTACCACTCAATCCGCATCGAGACCACGGACGTCCTTGGCTTGCTCTCGTTCCTGAACGGGACCGCCGCCAGCGTGCACGTGAGCGGCCCGGGATTCGCTGGGGCCGACATCCACAGCGAGCCGACGACGGATGAGCGCATTACGAACGTCATCCTGCGGACCGGCCGCGGGGGCGCGCCTCGCGACTACCTGTCGAGCGCGATCGGGGAGGCGGCGACGTCCGTGCGCGTCGTGGCTTACGGGATCGCCGCCCTCATCGGACTCCTCGTGGCGTTCGGCGTCCATGCGGTTCAGGCGCGCGCCTTCGCAGATCGCCGGGCGGCGGTCGGCGTGCTCCGCGCGGTCGGCGCCGGGAACGGGTGGTTGCGGCGGCGCATGCTGCGGGAGACCGTGCCGGCGGCGCTCTTGGCGGGGGCGGTCGGCGCCGCCCTCGGCGTCGGGGCCGATTACCTAATTC
>WNGP01003100.1_pt1 | contig 13927 bp, 14 predicted proteins | sample 5407671 | NCBI WGS metagenome assembly WNGP01 (sample SAMN13153381, study PRJNA577476) | soil metagenome | isolation source: 40 cm soil or saprolite under Garry oak tree replicate 2 | place: USA:California | collected 2016-06-15 | reverse complement strand
AGGTCAACCCCGTGATGAAGAAACTCGTCGAGGGCGGCATCGAGATCACGGCGCTGCACAACCACCTGCTGCGCTCCTCGCCTGCAACCATGTACATGCATTTCTACGGCCGCGGAGACCCCGTCAAGCTCGCCGCCGCGCTACGCGCCGGCCTTGCCGAAAGCAAGACCCCATTGGCGGCGCCGGCGCCGGCGCCCGCCGGTTCTCCGCCGCCGCTCGACCTTGACACCGCCGCAATCGATCAAACGCTGGGCGCGAAGGGCAATGTCAACAGCGGTGTTTATGCGTTCAACATCCCCCGGGCCGAGACCATCATGGAGGATGGAATGCCGATTCCCATCGGCATGGGTTCGGGCATCGTCATCAACTTCCAGCCGACCGGGGGCGGCAAGGCGGCGATCACCGGGGATTTCGTGCTCATCGCACAGGAGGTCAACCCCGTGCTCAAGACGCTGCGTGACGGCGGGATCGAGATGACGGCGCTGCACAGTCACATGCTTACCGAACAACCGCGGCTCTTCTTCATGCATTTCTGGGCAAACGATGATGCAGGAAAGCTGGCCAGAAGCCTGAAGGCGGCCCTGAACAAGGTCAAGCATTGAAAACAAAAGGAGCCGCATCTTGAAAAAAGCCCTCGCATTGATCATTCCAACTCTCGCATCGGTGGCGATCATGACTACGACTCACGCGGAAACTGTTTCATTCGACCGCGACGCGCCGGGCGCGCTGCCGGCCGGCTGGCGCGCAGGCGTCACCGGCCGCGGTTCGCCCAAATGGTCGGTGGAGACGGATGCTTCGGCACCCAGTAAACCGAATGTCCTCAAGCAGTCGGGCAGCGGGACCTTCCCCTGGTGCGTCAGGTCCGATGCGTCGCTCGCCGACGGCTACGTCGAGGTCAAGTTCAAGCCGCTCACGGGCCGGGAAGATCAGGCAGGCGGGGTGGTATGGCGCTGGAAGGACGGCGACAACTACTACGTCGCGCGTGCCAACGCGCTCGAGAACAACGTATCGCTCTACTACACGACCAACGGAAGGCGCAACACGATCAAATACGCGGATGCGCCGGTGCCCGGCAACGTGTGGCACACGCTGCGCGTGGAGTTCGCAGGCAAAAGGATCCGCGTGATCCTCGACGGCAAGCTGTACATCGAAATGAACGATGATCACATCGGCGGCGCCGGTGCGGTGGGCGTGTGGACCAAGGCGGACAGCGTGACGCTCTTCGACGATTTCTCTTACGGGGTGACACAGGCCAAATAACACCCGTAGCCAGACGACGCGGGTAAGGCGCAGCGTCACCTCGGATTTTTCACATGAACGCATTCGCTGCGATCCTGTTCGCAAGCCTGCTTTCGCGCCTCGGCTATCAAATGGCGCGAAGCCCGGTGCTCCCCACTTTTGCCGCCGATCTCGGCGCCTTGCCCGAGCTTATCGGCATCATCGTCGCCGCCTCGACCATCACCGGCGTCTTCTTCAAGCTGCCCGCGGGCGCGCTTTCCGACGTGCTCGGAAGAAAGCGCATGATGGTGCTGGGCGCGCTCTTCTTCGCGGCGCCGCCCTTCCTCTATCCCTTCGTCCACGATGCCGGGTCGCTGCTCGCGCTGCGCTTCGTTCACGGCTTCGCCACCGCGATCTTCTCTCCGGTCGCCTCGGCCTATGTGGCGAGCCTCGCCGAGACGGGGCGCGGCGCCCGGCTCGGCTGGTTCTCGTCGGCGAACGACATCGGCGCGACCGCGGGGCCGCTCGTGGGCGGCTTCGTCTTGTATTTCACCGCCAGCTATTCGGCAACCTATCTCACGGTCGGCGCGCTCGGTGTGCTCACGTTCATCGTCGTGTTGCTGCTGCCGGACGTCGATGCCAATGCGGCGCGCGAGGCGAAGACTTTCGCCGCGCGAGCGGCCGAGTTCCAGCAGGGCATCGCCGAGGTGTTCAAGGCACCGCCGATTTTCGTCGCGGCCGGCATCGAAGCCGTCATGTACCTCGGCTACGGCGCCTTTCTCGGCTTCCTGCCGATCTACGCCAAGAATGTAGGGCTCAACGACGCCGAGATCGCGATCGTCCTCGGCGCGCAGTTGGCCGTAGCCATGGTGGCGAAGCCGATCACCGGGCGCGCGTCCGATCGGGTGGGGCGAATACCCGTCATCGTCATCGGGCTCCTGCTCTGCGCTAGCGCGCTTCCGCTGATCTTCCGGAGCGAAAGCCTGACAGCCTTCGTTCTGGTAGCGCCGCTGCTTGGTCTGGGCGTCGGCGCGGTCACGCCGGTCACCAATGCGCTTATCGCCGATCTCGCCTCGGCACGGCGCCTCGGCGCCGCCATGGGCGTGTTCGGAACCATCTGGGACATCGGCGAAGCAGCGGGCCCCATGATCGCGGGATTCCTGATCGGCGGATTGGGCTATGCGGCGACCTTCGACGTGCTGGCCGCGGTGACCGTCGCGGTCACGGTCGGATTGATCGCGCTGGTGCGCGACCCGAAGAGGGCGGCGCCTGACCGCCGCCTATGATCCGCGTCAACATGAGAGCCCGCGTCAGCGCCCGCGCGTGAAAGGAAACCCCCGGCGGCGGTACTGGATGGCGAGCCAGCCCCCGAGCATGCCGCCCAGGTGCGCGAAGTGCGCCACGCCTGCCGCGGTGCCGGTCACCCCGAATACGAGCTCGAGCGCCCCGAAAAGGATCACGAAGAAGCGCGCCTGCATCGGGATCGGCGGGAAGATCAGCATGACCATGCGCCGCGGGAAATACATGCCGAAGGCGAGCAGCAGCCCGTAGAGCGCGCCGGAGGCGCCCAGGGTCGGGACGGGCGGCCCGCCTGCGATCGCAGTGAACACCAGCTGGCTGAGCGCAGCGGCGACCAGGCAGGCAAAATAGTAGGCGAGAAAGTAGCGCGAACCGAAGAGCCGCTCGATGTCGCTTCCGAACATGTACAGCCCGAGCATGTTGAAGAAGATGTGGCCGATCCCGCCGTGCAGGAAACCGTAGGTGACGAGCTGCCACATCCAGAATCCGTATCCGGGCGGCCACAGCGCGAACCATGCCTCCAGCTGCCCGCCGCTCGCGGACTGCAGCAGGAACACGGCCACGTTGGCGATGAGCAGCGTCTGAGTGACGGGCGGCATAGGCGTGACCCGGGAGTCGGTCGAGTTCCGCTCAAAGAGCGTATTTGACGAGAATCCGAGCGAGACGCGATTTTTCGCCGCTCCAGTTCGCGAATCCCTGGCAGACCTGCTTGGCGGCTTCGCCGTCGGGCCGCTCGGTGAATTTCTCCGCGAAGCGCGCCTGCCCCGCGTCCTGCCCGGCCTGCACCCGGGCTTCCTGCCAGGACTGCTTGGAATCCTCGGAGCGCACGTAGAGCTGCACTTCCTTGACCGTCGCCGACGCCGGCAGCCTTGCGCAGACCGCAACGCGTACCGCGCCCTGCTCGGTGCATTCCAGCCTGGCCCCGGGGACGACTTGCCGGCAGGGACCGACCACCACGCTCGCCGTCGCGCCTTCCTCGCCCACGCGCTGGGCTTCGGCGCGGCGGGTGCCGGTCTCGATCTGCTCGCGCTCGTTGGTGCGGGTCCGTTCCAGCCGCATCGCAGTCGCATTGATCTCCGAGAGCTTCGATTGCAGATCGGCGCGCAGGGCGTCCCGGTCGCCCTCGCGCAGCGACACGAAGTATTGCGACAGCGCAAACCCGCCCACCGCCGCCGCGACCACCAGGACAAAGACGAAGATGACCGGCCCGCGCCGGGTTTTCTTCGTGATCGGCTGGCCGCGCTCGCGCTCCCTCAGTTCCCTGCGCCAGGAAATGCGAAGCTGAACCAGCGCGGCCGCCACCGTGGCAAGCGCCCCGATCATCGCGGCGGTCAGCGGTTCGGAAATGTTCGGAAAATCCATGGGCGGATGATAACTTGAATGGGCGTTGCTGAGGTCAATCGGGGCCTTGTCGAATCGTTTGCCAGCTCGCCGACCTTGTGCTAAAACGCCCCGTGGAAATAGAAGGTCTCGCTGAAATCAGGTTAAAAGGAGAGGGCCTTGTTCATCGTGCGTGCGGGTCATCTGGCAATGATCGTGGCGGTGACGGCTGCCCTGCAGGCGGCTTCCGCGTCCGCGCAGTCTCTCGATTACGAGTTTTTCAAGGCGCGGGTCGAGCCCATCTTCCTGAAGAAGAAGCCCGGGCACACCCGCTGCTACGTCTGCCACGCGGAGAGCAACAACGCCTTCCGCCTGGAGAAGCTCCCGCCGGGAGCCAAGTTCTGGACCGAGGAACAGTCCCGCCGCAACTTCGAAACGGTCTCCAGACTGGTGGTCCCCGGCAATTTCGCCGCGAGCCGCCTTCTGTTCATGCCTCTCGCGCCCGAGGCGGGCGGCAACGCCTTCCACAACGGCGGCAGGCAATTCGCTTCCAAGGACGACCCGGACTGGAAAACACTCGAGCAGTGGGCGAACGGACAGAGCAAGTAGTTCCCGCGGCCCTCTGAAGAGAGCAGAACGGCGGCCCGCTTCAAGGCGGTGGCCGCCGTTTCTGTTTCCTCAGCCCTAGCGCAGCGCCAGCGTGTTGATGCGCTTCGGCACCTCGCCGACCGGGATGTTCGCGACCACCTTCATCAGCCGGGTGTCGATGGCGGACACCGACCTGATCGCGGAGTTGGTGACGTAGAGGAATTTCCCGTCCGGCGTAAAGGTCGTCCAGTTCGGCAGCGCGCCGATCGCAGCGCGCCCCGGCAGCTTGAGCTCGGGCAGCGCGACGTGTGCCAGCAGCTTGAGCTCGGGAAGCGAGTAGACGAAGACGGCGTTGGCGAACACGCTGGTCACCCAGAGCGTCTTGCCGTCCGGGGCGACGCTCATGCCATGGGAAGGTGTTTCGGTGCGTCCTTCGGCTTTGCCGTACCCGGTCGGCTGGTCCGGAAACCGGATTCGCGCCACCTCCTTGCGTTGCGCAAAATCCACCACCGCGAACCCGTTCGTGTCCGATAGCTGGACGAAAATCCGGCGCGTCGAGCCGTCGGGGGCGGTCTCCGCCGTCATGGGGCGCACCCCCTTGTCGAGCTTGAGATCCCAGGCCACCTGCTCGGTCTTCAGGTCGAGCACGGAGAGGAACTTGTGACGGACCGAGCCGGCGTAGGCATACTTGCCGTCGGCAGTCACGTAGACGTTGTGCATGCGCCCGTTGAGCGGGACGGTCTTGGCCAGAGTGAGGGTCTGGGTGTCCACGATGTCGAGCCCGCCCTTGTCTTCCGCTATGCAGATGATGACCCGGGCGCCGTCGCGGGTGACCGCAATGTTGTTGGGGTGGCCGCTCAGGGGCACTTTCTTGATGATCTTGCCGGTGTTGCGGTCCACGACGTCGAGCGTGCTGTCGGACTCGTTGCTTACGTACACGCGCGTGCCGTCGGGAGCGAAGTCGACGCCGTGCGGCGTCTCGATGCCCTCGATCACCTGCACGACCTTGTTCGTTGCCGGGTCGATGACGTGAACGCTGTCGCCCGCGCTGTTGGTCGCGTAGACGCGGACCTCGCCCGCGGACGCGGGCAACGCCGCCAGCGAGAGCACAATCCACAGACATCCAAGGCCGCTTCTTCTTATAGTCGTCAACATGGTGGACCCTCCAAGCTTGCCGGTGAGTGTAGGCGCAAGCCGGTTCAAGGGTCAAGGTGCTCGGAACTCGAACAGACGTTGCGGATTGTCGACCAGGATCTTGCGCCGAATCGCTTCGTCCGGCGCCCATTTTCCCAGCAGATTCCACAGCTCGATCGAGCCGACCTTTTCGGCGAAGGAAAGGTGCGGGTAGTCGCTCCCCCAGATGACCCGATCGGGCGCCGCCTCGATCAGCGCGCGCGCCATCGGCGCTACGTCGGCAAAGCCTTCGGCGACCGACATGCGATAGACGCCGGTGAGCTTCACCCAGCAATGCCGCTCGCCGCGGCGCAGCAGCTCGAGCAGCTGCTGAAAGCCAGGCTGCTTGACGCCGTCCTTCGCGAGAAACATGCCGAAATGGGCGAGCGTGAAATCGAGTTTCAATTTCGCGAGCGTCGGCATGAGTTCGGCGGTCAGCCAACCCGGGGTCAGGAAGTCGAGCTGCCAGCCGATCTCGGCGCAGCGCCCGGCGAGGCGCTCGATTCGCGGCAGGAGCTTCGGCGCGAACCCCGCCTCGAAGGGTTTGATGGGCGACAGGTTGAGGCGCACGCCGCGCACGCCCAGAGCGTCCAGGCGCTCGAGCTCCGCGTCGGGCGCGTTCTCGTCGATGTCGACGATGCCGCGGCAGTTCGTCCCGGTCTCGCGCATCGCGTCGAGCATGCAGCGGTTGTCGCGGCCGTAGGCGGAGGGCTGCACGAAGACGAAGCGCTCGATCCCGAGTTTCTTCGCGAGCGCGAGAAAGTCTTCGACCGGCGCCACCGGCGGCGCATAGCGCAGGTCGGCTTGATTAAGGGGATAGCGTCCGGCCGGGCCGAACACGTGGAAATGGCAGTCGCAGCCGGCGGGCGGCGACTTGAAATCGGGATTGCCTTCGTCCATCGATTGTAGTCCTAATGGATTAAGCAGGGCTGAAATAGTCCGTACGGACTATTTCGTTACACGTTGTTTTAGTGCGGCAGGGCCACAGTATCCATACGGTGAAACGCCCGAAACGGGGGAGTGGAGGGGGAACGCAATCCCGAACGACACGACACCTTGCGGAGCGCTGACATGCTATGCGAGATCACTGTTGAGCCGGGTTATCTCAAGGTAGATCTGTTCAACTGGCAAACGGCTGAGGAAACGCGAGAGGCTCTTGGCGCCATCGCGGCTGAGGCGCGCAAGCACAAGCCCTCGCAGATCCTCATATCGGTTCATGCTTCGAGGCCGATATTCAAAGTCGAGCAGAACGGACTCCCCGATTACTTCAGAGCGCTCGGCGAGGTGTCGAAACGCAGAATTGCGCTGACGGGCGATTCCGACGAGCTCAGACTCTCCCAGCAATACATCGAGTCGTTTGCGCGACGCAACGGGATCAACGTCCGGAGCTTTCCCAACGAACAAGCGGCCCTCCAATGGTTCAAAGACCGGCGATGGACGCCGGACCGGCGCGAGCGGCAGGAGCCATGGGAGGGACAAGAACGACGCCAGAACCCGCCCCGTCGCAGCCTGGAAAGAGTCCGTCCGGGCTCCCCCGGACGCGTTTCCGCCTGAGGGGCAGATCCGAACCCGCGACCCCTGCAGCGCCTGCGTTCGGTCATCTCGCTACTCGGCTCTGATGCCGGCCTCGCGCGCGAGGCGCGCCTTCTTCTCGAACTCCGCTCTGATGTGCGCGCTGAACTCGTCGGGCGAGCTGCTTGCCTTCAGCTCGACGCCGCGCTCGATGAAGCGCTTGGTCAGCTCCGCGTCGCTCACGGCTTTCGCGACCGCCTGCTGCAGGCGCGCGAGGACCTCGCGAGGCGTTCCCGCCGGCGCGACGAGGCCGTTGAAGGTGATGTCCTCGTAGCCCGGCACGCCCGACTCGTCCACGGTCGGGACCTCGGGAAGAAGCGGCGAGCGCGCGAGGCTCGTCACGGCGATCGCGCGTACCTTGCCCGCCTTGATTTGCGAGGTGGACGTGCTCACTTGATCGAACATCATTGCGACCTGGCCGCTGATCACGTCGATGAGAGCCTGTGAATTGCCCTTGTAGGGGACGTGCAGCATCGTCACCCCCGCCTGGCGGTTGAAGAGCTCGGCCGCCATGTGGCCGGTCGAGCCGTTCCCCGAGCTCGCGTAGGAGATCTTGCCCGGCTGCGATTTTGCGAGCGCGACGAGCTCCTTCACCGATTGCGCAGGGAGGGTGGGATGGACGACCAGCACCTGAGGCACGAGGCAGGTGAGCGTGATGCCGCTAAAATCCTTCAGCGGATCGTAGCCGGGATTCGCCACGATCAAGGGCACCGTGGCGAAGGTGTTCGCCACCGCGAGGACCGTATAGCCGTCCGGCGCCGACCTCGCGACGAACTGCGTGCCCACGAGGCTCGACGCACCGGGCCGGTTCTCGACGAGGACGGTCTGGCCGAGGCTTTTCGAAACCGGGTCCGCGAGCGTGCGCGCGACGATATCGACGTTGCCGCCGGCCGCGAGCGGAACGATGACGCGGATCGCGCGATGGGGATAGTCGGCGCTCGATTGCGCGAGCGCGACCGGAGCGCATCCCGAAAGGGCCGCCGAGAGAAGAATCCGGGCGAGTCTCATATTGCCTTCGCTTGTATTATGCTCGACAACCGTCATAGAGGACGAACCCCATGTCGATCGCATGGAACGCATTCACCCCAGCATCGGCCCTGATCGGCGGTGCGATCATCGGCGTCGCGGCGGCCCTATTCGCCGTGCTGAACGGCCGCATCGCGGGCGTCAGCGGCATTCTCGGCGGGCTCGCGCGCCCGCAGTCGGGCGACCTCTCGTGGCGGATCGTCTTCGTCGCGGGCCTGGTCGCGGCGCCGCTCGCCTGGGGTCTCCTCGCCGCGCTGCCGGAGATCCGGGTCGACGCAAGTTACCCGGCGCTCGCGGCCGCGGGGCTGCTGGTGGGAATCGGCACCCGCTACGGCGGCGGATGCACCAGCGGCCACGGCGTGTGCGGGATTTCGCGAGGGTCGCCGCGCTCGATCGCGGCGACCCTCGCGTTCATGGCCGCGGGATTCGCGACCGTTTTCGTCGCGCGCCACCTGCTCGCGCCGTGAAGCCTTCCATGTATACCGCCGCTTCCTTTGCAGCGGGCTTTGTCTTCGGGCTCGGGCTCCTCGTTTCCGGGATGGCGAGCCCGGCGAAGGTGCTCGGCTTTCTCGACCTCGCCGGTGCCTGGGATCCTTCGCTCGCGCTTGTCATGGCGGGCGCCATCGCGGTGGGCGCGGCCGCCTTTAAATTCATGAGAGAACGGACGAAAACGCTGCTCGGTGCGCCGGTGCTCCTGCCGAGCGCGCGCCGCATCGACAGGCGGCTCATCCTCGGCAGCCTCGTGTTCGGCGTGGGCTGGGGGCTGGCGGGCATCTGCCCGGGACCCGCGCTGGTTCTCGCCGGCGCCGGCTCGGCGAAGGGCCTCGCCTTTCTCGCCGCGATGATCGCCGGCAACGGGGTATTCGAATTCTTCGAGAGGAAAAAGCGCGTAGCGCCCGGCCCCGCGCCAATGCGGTCATCCTAGTGCCCCCATGGCGACGGCGAAACCCAAGCGCAAATCCGGACTCAAACGCGCCCCCGCGAAGCGCACGCCGCGGAAGGCGAAGCCCGGCACGCGCGGCCTTTTGCCTGGCGAGTGCCGGCTCGACTCGCTACCCGCCGAAGTCGAGGAGGTACGTGCGAGGATCGAGCGCGAAGGCGGCCTCGTGCTCGGCGCCTACAGCGACCCGCTCGGAAAGAACGCACTCATTCTTGCGATCCTTCCGATCGAGCGCATCGAGCCGACGCCCTTCCAGCGCGATCTTTCGCAGGCGCATCACAGGAAGCTCGCCGATGTCCTCGACCGCACGGGAATGTTTCTCGACCCGGTGATCGCGGTCACCGCGCCCGAGAAAGGCTTCTGGACCCCGAACGGAAGGCACAGGCTGGAGGCCATGCGGAGGCTGGGCGCAAGGGCGATCACGGCGCTCGTCGTGCCCAAGCGCGAGATCGCGTGGCAGATCCTCGCTCTAAACACAGAGAAAGCGCACAACCTGCGCGAGAAGTCGCTCGAAGTGATCCGCATCACTCGCGGCCTATTGGGGAACGCCGAGGACGCGAAGCGCGCGGAAAGCGGGTTCGCTTTCTATCTGGAAGAGGCGTCCCTCGTGACGCTCGGCGTGTGCTACGAGAAGAACGGCAAGTTCGCGGGCGGCGCCTACAACCCGATCGTGCGGCGGTTGAAAAAGTTTTCGGAGGAGCCGCTGTCAAAGGCCGTCAGGGAGCACGAAAAGCACGCCGGCATGCTTATGGACCTGGATGAGCGCGTCGCCGAGGTCATGGCCAAGCTCAAGGCGCGCGGCTTCGTCAGCCCCTACCTGCGCGCATTCGTCGTCGCGCGCGTGAATCCCCTGCGCTGGATCCAGGGCGAGCCGCCGCCGCTGGAGGAAGTCCTGAAGACCATGCGCGAGCGCGCGGCGAAATTCAATACCGAGAAAATCAAGCAGGAAGACCTCGCGACCGTCGGCGGCGCGCCGGACACCGAGGATTAGAGCCTCATGGCGCGGCGCCGTCCGCTGCGAGCAGCCGGGCGACCTAAAGGCTGCAGAAAGGTTGTTTGCTACACACTTTAAAAGGGAATATAAGGGAATACATCTATGCGAGTCATTCACCGTTTTGCACTTCTGAGTGGCTTGCTGCTAGGCATGGCATCCCGCGCCTTGGCCCAGGATCCCACCAGTATTTGCACGGATGACCCGGCCAGCAACACCACGACATGCCGGATCGATAACCCCATTGTCACCCAAAGAATGACCGAATATGACGGGGCCTTTCATCCCGAGATCTTCGAAGCCTTTGGTAATTGCAATTTTTTTGAATGCAATCGGCGCTTCGGCGTCAACCTGCCGGGGATCTCCTTGCGGCGCGGCGACCTGGTGACGGTTGATGCTAACGGCTGCGTGCAGACTGGCGGCAGTGGCAGCACCTGGAAACGGTATGTCAACCCACAAGGCGATAACGCGGACCACCTGTATCACGGCCTGTTGGGGGTGTTAAATGCGATTAAACCGGACGGCACGACAATGCCCAATCCCGTACGCATCGAGGATGTGCGCTTGCAGCCCTGGCAGCCCTTTTGGATTCCTGTTGCTCAGCCGCTGCGCCTCGGCTATGAAGACGACAATTACGACGACAACGGCTATTGGGGGCATGACGACGGAAATCCAGAGCAGTGTAACCTTGACGGCTCTCATGGTTTCGGCGGTAATGCCTTCGTCACCGTGACCATCCAGCACAATGCGCCGCCGCCGCCCAATGCGCCACCCATGCCCTGGGATATTGTCGCGGCCGACCCGGCAGTCTCCGACCCATTCGACCTGAACGCGCTGCTATTCAACCCCCGCTGGGGGTGGCAAACCGCGCCTGTCTCTGCGCCGCTAGACTTTGATAATTGCTCCAGCCCGTCGGCGTGCACTGGGCAGGTACTGACGACGGATGAACCGGATTTCGGCAACTCCATTCTTACTTGCGGTGGCATACTCGGCTTCGGCGCAAGCGGGCACCTCAACTGGACTGTTGTCACCTACGAAGGCCGGATTTTCTGGGGCGGTCACTCATTTTTCGATGATGACTACAACTTTTTCCTGAATACGCTCGTCACAAACGGTTTCCCATCCGGGGTGACGGCAACCAATCCGCAGCAGATCGAACTCGAATTTCAGGCGCGCGAGACGATCGACCATTTTGGCCTCAGTCCCCTGTGGGACGAGTTTCACTTCGCCGTCGATCATATCGACTCGCTCGCCCACAGTCTGATGGACACCAAAGAGGCCGTCGTCATTGGGTTGCTGGGACTAGACCGGGTACACGGTTCGCATTCGGAGATCCACCCGGTGTTCGCGCTGGCCATTCACGTCAACCCGGACCCGTTGGATGACACCTGGGCCATCTTCGCTCGCAACTATGGGAATGAGGGCTGGTGCAGTGACAATATGCACTACAGCAACTTCAACAATGTCACGCTCCGATTGCCGCGCCCGGGCTCGGTCGCGGCGACGGACCAACCCACGCTGGGCCTGGGCACGCAATTCTTCGCGAATACCCCGGCGGTCACGGGCTACGAGGTGTTCACCGCGCCAAACCAGGACACGTTCATCACGTTTCACCTCCCTTCACCGCCGGCAGATGGCGATGATGGGGCGCGGGTCAGTGGGGAGTTGCACCTGCGCTGGAATGCCGGCGCGACTGCCGCATCTTCTTCTGCTATCGCGCCGAATGCGGCGTTATCGACGCTCAAGAGGGCCCAACTTGCAGCAACGACGTCCGTCGCAGCCACCGCCCAGGTGGAGGAGGAGGTCACCCCAGAAAGCCAGCTCGCAGACCTGTTTGCGCAACTGACGCCGCAACAGCAGGCGACCTACCTGAGCATGCTGCCCCCACGGCCACCGGCGTCTCCCGATACATTCCAACTGGTGCCAAATATAGTAAGCAACCCACCCGCACCCGCATCGGCTCCGCCCGCGCTTACCGCCGTCCGTGACCCGCGCCAACAGCAGCATCGGGAGGATGTATTCAAGAGCTTCTGTGGCGCATTGAGCGGACAACTGCCAGCCGATATGGGAACGTGCGCGAGCTACCTGCCCTTCACCCAGCTTACTCATACTGGGACGCCCAATGCCGCCGGATGGTTTAACACCCCCATAACAGTGACGCTCACCGCTATCAACGTTAGTGGTAAAGGCATTGATCATAGCGAGTACAGCTTCGATAACCATATTTGGGCTCGTTATACCGCGCCGTTTACGCTTCCTGACGGGATCATCACCGTCTACTACCGTTCCCAGGACGTGGCCGGCGCGTTGGAAGCAACGCGGCAACAGTCGTTCCGGATCGATCGAACGCCTCCTACCATTAGCTGCAGCGCGGATCCCGGCACCCTGTTTCCACCGAACCATGAGCTGGTCCCAATTCACGTGACCGTGAACACCAGCGACAACCTCTCGGGAGTGGCGGGTTTCAAGCTGCTCGCGGTCACCAGCAGCGACCCGGCTCAGACGTCAGGTTCAGGCAACACCAATCCTGACATTCAGGATTGGCAAATCGGAACGCCTAACGTGAGCGGCTCTCTTCGCGCAGAGAGATCTGGTTCGGGAAACGGGCGTACCTACGCCATTACGTATCAAGCACAAGATGTGGCAGGAAATGCGGCTAATTGCCGGACTACCGTCTTGGTTCCTCATGACCGTGGAAATAGACAGAAGGAGTTGGGGCTGAAAGAAATCAGCGGCCCCAACTCGCTCTCCCCGATTGCGCATATTAAGCGGTAGGTCAACACGCAACCTGTTTCGAGCTCGACCCGCGCTCAGGGCGCGGCGCTGCGCTCGGCGAGCAGCCGGGCGAGATCCTCCAGCTCGCCGCGGTTGAGATCGGATACGAGCCAGAAGCCCATGCCGTTCTTGGCGAAGTGCTCGATGTTGAAGCCGTCGCGCGTGAGCGTCTGCTCCGCTTTCTGTTCTTCGACAGGCCAGACGAACACGTCGATCACGTGCTGTCGCCGCTTGTAGACGAGCACCGCGACCGGTTGGGCGCCGACGTAATCCAGTCGTCCGCCGGCAAGCTCGAAGCCGGACGCGGAAAGATCCGCGACCGGCGGCGAGAACGCGAGCCGAGCGCTCAGCCACGGCTTGACCGTGTGCTGGTCGGAGGACGCGACGTCGTAAGACCGGTTGGAGAGTGTCGCGCGCACGTGGCTCGCGAGCACCGCCTGCGTCATGCGCTCGTCTTCGCCCGGGTGCATGTAGCCCAGCGCCACAACCCACGTGACAAGTGCGACCGCGGCTAACGAGGCCGCCGGCCGCAGCCAATCCGCGGCCACGGCAAACGACCCCGCGGGCTTCAGCCATCTCCACCGCGCCGTCCGGGCGGAAACATTCTCCGGCCCGGCCGGAATCGCGGCGCGCACGCGCGCTTCCAGCCACGCCGGCGCGGCGTGGTAGTCGGCCTTGTCGCGGATCGCCGCGGACATCTCGCGCAACCGCTCGCAAGCGGCGCGCACCGACGGATTTTCGGCCAGATGCGCCTCGAGCTCGAGCGTCTTCGCCGGGTCGAGCTCGCCGTCGATGTAGGCGTGCAGCAGTCTGTTGGCTTCTTCGCGTGTCATTTGTGCACCTGTGTCCCCGAAGTGTTGGAGGTGGCTCCCAGCGATTCTGCGAGCAGCCGGCGGGCGCGCGCGAGACGCGACATCACCGTTCCGATCGGCACGTCGGTGATACGCGCGATGTCCTTGTACGACAGGTCTTCCAGCTCGCGCAGGATCAGCGCCTCACGGAACTGGAGGGGCAGCGCGGCGATC
>WNGP01003927.1_pt1 | contig 13933 bp, 12 predicted proteins | sample 5407671 | NCBI WGS metagenome assembly WNGP01 (sample SAMN13153381, study PRJNA577476) | soil metagenome | isolation source: 40 cm soil or saprolite under Garry oak tree replicate 2 | place: USA:California | collected 2016-06-15 | reverse complement strand
GGGCACCGGCAGCCGTTCACCGAAGTGAAGATCGCGGACGTCAAGCTCAAGGACTGAGTGACGCTGGCATGGCACACAAGAAGGGTGTCGGTTCCTCCCGCAACGGCCGCGACTCCGGGCCCAAGTACCTCGGCGTGAAGCGCTTCGCCGGGGAGTTCGTGACCGCTGGCACGATCATCGTCCGGCAGCGGGGCACGAAATTCCATCCCGGGACGAACGTCCGTCGGGCGTCCGACGACTCGCTGTTCACCGTGGTGGACGGCCAGGTGAAGTTCGAGCACAAGAACAAGAAGCGGTTCCGGGTGAGCGTGCATCCGGTGGCGGTGGCGAAGAGCTAGGGCGGGCGAGGGCGGTGTAAGGCGGTCAAAGGCGGTCGAGGTGAAGGAATCTCCGACCGCCTTTTGCTTTCACCGCCTTCCACCGCCCCTCACCGCCCTCCACCGCCCTAGTATGTAGGCGGCAGCTTCTTATACCTCTCAAGCAACTCCGTCTGCCGGCTCGTGAGCGGGATCTCCTTGCCCCGGATCAGCACCAACTCCGTCTGCCGGCTCGTGAGCGGGATCTCCTTGCCCCGGATCAGCACATGCTCCACGCCCGTCGTGAACTCGAACGGGTCTCCCGACCATACGACGACGTTGGCCACCTTGCCCGGCTCGAGCGAACCGTAGCGATCCGCCACGCCGAAGATCTCCGCCGGAGACAGGGTCACGGCCCGCAGCGCCTGGTCCCACGTCATGCCGTAGGACACGGCATTCCCGGCCTGCTGACGCAGGTTGCGCGACTTGTGGGTGTCGGGCTCGAGCAGCGCGACTTTGACGCCGGCCTTGGCGAGGACCGCCGCGTTGTCGTAGCGGATGCCGAGCGCGTCGTAGCTCGGGATGTTGTTGAGGGGCTCCACCATGACGGGGACGCCGGCCGCCGCGATCGACGCCGCGATCTCCCAGCCCTCGGCCGCGCCGGCGAGAATCAGCTTGAGCTTGAACTCCTTCGCGAGTCGTAACGCGGTCTCGATATCACTGCGCCGATTGGCATAGGCGATCAGGGACACGCGCCCATGGAGCACCGGCAGGAGCGCCTCCAGATCCCGGGCCGACGCCGACAACGGCTGCATCTGCGCGCGGCTGAAGTCGACCTTACGCCGCTCGTACTCGAGGGCGTCTCGAAACACGCGGCGCAGCCGATCCGCTACGGCCGCCCGCGAGCCGCCGGCATCGTCTTTGGCGCTTTCCGACAGGTCGGCCACGATCCCCACCGGCGATTTCACGAGCATCTGCTCGATCGTCGCGCCGTCGAGGTCGATGAGGACGGCCTGGCCGCTCACGAGGTTACCGGTGGGCAGCGCGAGGGCGGTCGTGATCCCTTCGATCCGCGTCACGGGGATGAGCGTCGAGGCCGGGTTGATCCCTTCGGACACGTTGAAAGCCGCGGCGACCGTGTCGCCCTGAACGGCGGCCTCGCGCGTCCCCGGCACGGCACTGATCTCCACCAGGCCGAGCTGGCCCGCCCCGTCGATCAGCCCCGGGGTGATCCACTTTCCGGTGGCGTTGATACGGGTCGCATCCGGGGGGATGGGGACGTTCGCTCCCACGGCGACGATTCGGCCGTCACGGATCAGCACGCTGGCGTTGGCGAGCTTCGGGCCCGAGACGGGATATACCGTTCCGCCCGTAATGGCGATGGTCTGAGCGAGCAGGAACGCGATCATCGGTCACTCCCGGGCGCGGGCACCTCGCCCAGCTCGAAGTCGGTGCGCGGCTGGTGCGCGGGATCGCTGCGGTCGTATGCGAGCCAGCCGTCGTTGTATACCTGCACGGCCTTCGAATAAACCGAGAACGGATCGCCCGACCACACCACCACGTCGGCCATCTTGCCCGGCTCGAGCGTTCCCACGATCGAGTCGAGCCCGAGGGCCCACGCGGGGTTGACCGTGATCCAGCGGAGGGCCTGATCGCGCGTGATCGGGATACCGGCCCGCTGCCCGGCGTACATGGCCTTGGCGGCTTCCTGGTTGAGCCGCTGGATGCCGCCCGGATCGTCCGAATGGATGATCGGCCGGCCGCCCGCCTGCTGGTTCAGGGCGGCGTTTTGCTGGATCCCGTCCATCGCCTCTTCCTTGAAGCCCCACCAGTCCGCCCACACCGAGACCGACGTGCCCTCCTTGGCGAGCAGGTCGGCGATCTTGTACGACTCCACCGCGTGGTGGAAGGAGCGGATCTTGAAGCCGAACTCGTGCGCGAGATCGAGCATCTGCGCCATCTCGTCGGCGCGGTAGCAGTGGTTCTGCACGAACATGTTGCCTCGCAGCACTTCGGCCAACGACTCGAGCCGGAGGTTCCGCTCCGGCGGATCGCCCTTGTGGTCCTTGTTCCAGGCGTCCCATTTGCGTCGATACGCCTCCGCCTGAATGAACGCGGCGCGGTAGCCCGCCATGTTACCCATCCGGGTGGACGGCCCGCCCCGCGTGCGATACACGCGCTTGGGGTTCTCGCCGCAGGCCATCTTCAGGCCGTAGCGGGCGCCGGGGAACTTCATCTCCTGCACCGTGCGCGCCGGGATGAGCTTCAGGATCGCGCTCCGGCCGCCGATCAGGTTCGCCGAGCCCGGTAGCGCCTGGATGGTGGTGATTCCACCCGCGATCGCCAGCGGGATCTGCGGGTCTTGGGGCCAGAACGAATGCTCCGCCCACACCTCCGCCGTCACGGGATTCGTCGCCTCGTTGCCGTCCGACTCGGCATCGGTTCCTGGGGCGGCGTACACGCCGAGGTGCGAGTGGTCATCGATCAGCCCCGGCGTGACGTATTTGCCCGTCCCGTCTACGACGACGGCGTCACTGGGGGCGTCGACCTTCGCACCGACGGCGACGATCCGCCCATCTTTGAGCAGGATCGAGCCGTTGGGGATCTCCTGACCCGTCGCGGTCATGATCATCGCGTTGCGGATCACGACCGGCGGGTTGGGGTGCCGCGCGTACGTGGAGGGATACTGCGGTCGCGCGACGCTGGTGCTCTCGGGCGTCGCGCTCGCCGCCGCGGGGGCCGGCGCGACAAGCGCCTGCCCGGGGCGGGTCCCCCCCCCTCCGCCGGCCGACGCGCACGCGCCCGTGAGTGCGAGCAGCAGAGGCCACAATGATCGCATGCTGGGTCCTCCGAGTCCCGGGTTACTTGATGAGCTCGACGACGAATGGCTGCCCCACGAACTCCGTTTTGAGCAGACGTCGCGGCGCATCTGTGCTGACGTACATCGTAAACGGCACCCGGGAGCCGGTCACGTCGATACGGAATCCCTGGAACGTGCCGGCCGGGACGGTGACGGCCTCCGGCGCGCCCACCTTGAACGTGAGCACCTTGATGGCGTTCTCGCTCGGCGTGAAGAAGGTCACCGCGAACGTCTTGCCGGGGGCGAGCGATAATGCGGGCACGATGATCGGGACGGCGTTTTCGTCCACCGCCCCCGGCGGTAGCGCCGTATCGATCTCGAAGCGCTTCACCGAGCCGTCCGGTTGTGGCGCCGCGCTCGCGCCCTTCACGCGCCCTCCGGCGTACGTCAGGTGGGTCTCGGCCTTCCGGCCCTGCTGGGTGGTCACCTGATCGACCTGCCGCACCAAGCCACTGGCGGGATCGAGCACGAGCGTGGTCTGCTGCTGGAATGCGCCGTTCGCCAGATTCGACCGCTCGGCGTACACAACCGAATCCGGGGCCGGCCGCCGAATCTCCGAGACGGTGAACCCCGCCGGATTCCCCTGGATCACGACGCGCGAGCTGTCCGTGTGGTCCGCGAATTGCGCAGGGTCGAGCGCCACGGGCCCGGTCGGCGGCGCGAGATCGGCGGGCGTGAGCGGCTTGCCGTCCACATCGACCATCCGCAGCGGGGCGATCCCGTGAAGCCGGTCGTACAGCTTCGCCCCGTCGCCCACGACGACGATACTGAGCGCGCCGCGCCGGTACAGCCGGGCGGCGGCCGCCCGCGCCTGCAGCGCGGTCACGGCGGCGAGCCGGTCCCGGTACAACCGCAAGTATTCGTCGCCGAGACCGAGCAGTTTCACATTCGCCACCTGGCTCGCGATCTGGCTCGGCGTCTCAATGGTGAGCGGGAACGTGCCGACGAGGAATCCCTTCGTCGCCGCTAGCTCGGAATCCGGAATCACTTCGGTTCTGATCCGCTCGATCTGATGCAGCAGCTCGCGGAGCGCGCTGTCGGCGACCTCGGTGCGAACCTCCGCCGTCGCCTGCCAGTATCCCAGTCCGCGGTAGCGATGGAGCGAAGCGTACGCGCCGTAGGTCCAGCTCTTCTGCTCGCGCAGGATGAGGAACAGCCGCGAGTCCGCCCCTCCGCCCAGGACCTGAGTCGCGACGCGGCCCGGATAGTAGATAGGATCCGTCGGCAGGATGGTCGTGTTCCCGAGCGCGATGTTCGCTTGCGCCGAGCCCGGCCGGTGCACGAGCAGGATGTCCGTCGCGACTCGGGTTACGGGGGCGGGAAGGGAAGCGCTCGGCGGCGCGCCGTGCCAGCCCTCGAACGCCTTCGCCACGAGCTCCCGCACTTGCTCGTCCGTCACGTCCCCCGCGACCACGAGCAACGCCCCGGCCGGGCGCAGGCGTTGCCGGGCGAACAGCGTGATGTCGTCGCGGGTGACGGCTCGATAGCTCTCGCGCGTCGCGCTCCGCCCGTAAGGGTTGCGGCCGTAGATCTCCTTGCCGAAGAACCGTTGCGCCACGACGCTCGGTTGGGACAGCTCCAACGCGAGGTTGGACAGCGCCCGCGTCCGCGCCAGCTCGAGCTCGCTCTCCGGGAACGTCGCATGCAGCGTCACGTCGCCGAGCAGATCGAGCACCAGCCCTGCCTGGTCGCTCAGGGCATCGGCGGAGATCGTGAGGAAATCGTCGCCCGAGGACGCCGAGAGGCTGCCGCCCACGCCTTCGATCGTGCCGGCGATCTGCTCCGCGCTGCGGCTGTCCGTGCCCTTGGAGAGGAGCTCCGCGGCGAGGCTGGCCAGCCCCTCCTTGCCCGGCGGGTCGTAAATGTCACCGGCGCGGAAGGACAGGGTCACCGAGACGACCGGCTGCTCGTGATGCTCGATCACCACCAGCTGCAGTCCGTCGGCGAGAGTCGCCTCCTTGAACGGCGGGAAGCGAACGGGGGTGAGGGGGGTAGGCCTTGGGGGCGTGACGGGGAAGGCTTGGGCGGACAGGCGGACGGAGGGACTGGCGGACAGGAGCGTCAGCGCTGCCACCGCGTATACCGTCCGCCCGTCCACCTGTCCGCCCGTCCGCCGTCTCACTGCGCCCCCCCGCCCGCTGCAGGCTTCACAACGATCACGACCGCGTTCGCCGGATCGAGATACTTCGCCGCGACCCGGCGGATATCGGCCGCCGTCACCGCCAGGAAGCGCTCCAAATCGCTGTTGATCTCGCCCAGCGACGCATGGAACATGTCGTAATGGTGCAGCTCCTCCGCCTTCCCGAGCGTGGTCTCGCGCGTGTGGATGAAGCTCGAGCGGAAGGTGTTCTTCGCTTTGGTCAACTCCTCGTCGGTGACGCCGGCGGCCCGAATGCTGTCCAGCTGGGCGGTGACGAGGGTGTCGAGCTTCAGCGGGTCCACGCCCTGGTTGGCAATGGCGAGGACGAGCAGCACGCCGGGCCCGCGCCGCGAATCGTAGGGGTTCACGATTACCTGCGTGCCGAGCGCGGCCTTCTCCCGCCGCACGACCGCCACGTTCAGGCGCGAGCTTTCCCCCTGGCCGAGGATGACGTTCAGGAGCTCGAGCGCGCGCGTGTCCGGATTGCCATGGGGCGGCGCGCGATAGATCCGGAGCACCGCCGGCAAATTGGCGTGCACGTCGGTCACCTCGCGCCGCTGGATGCCCGGTGAGAGGCGGGCGGTGCACCTCACTGGGGGTGGCTCGCGGTGGCGCGGAATCTCGCTGAAGTACTGATTCACGTACCGCCGCAGCTCGAGGGGCTTGAAGTCGCCCACCACGACCAGCGCGGCGTTGTTGGGGGCGTAGAAGGTGTCGAAGAAGGCGCGGACGTCGGGGAGCTGGGCGGCGTTGAGGTCGTCCATCGACCCGATGACCGTGTGCGCATAGGCGAAGCATCCGGCGCTGTCGAACGGCCAGGTCATGCCGTCGATGAACGCGGGGGAATACGGCTGGTTGTCGACGCGCAGTCGGCGCTCTTCCTTTACCGTCTCCCGCTGGTTATGGAAGTTCTCATCGGTGATGGTGAGCGAGCGCATGCGGTCGGCTTCGAGCCACAGCGCCAGGTTCAGACGATTCGAGGGTACCGTCTCGTAGTAGTTCGTACGGTCTTCCGCCGTGCTGCCGTTTTCCGAGCCGCCGGCCCGCGAGATCAGCTGGAAGTGCTCGCCCTTCTTTACGTGGGCCGAGCCTTCGAACATCATGTGCTCGAACAGGTGGGCGAACCCGGAGCGGCCCGGCCGCTCGTTCCGCGAGCCGGTGTTGTACCACACGTCGACCGACACGATAGGGGTCGAGTGATCTTCCGAGTAGATGACGCGCAGGCCGTTGGGGAGCGTGAACGCTTCATACGAGATCTGACCGCCCTGGCCGGGCAGCGCGGGAGCGAGCGAAGCGCCGAGCAGCACCGCTCCGATGATGGACCGGACGCGCACGCGACCGCTCACTCGGGGGTCGGAACCACGGGTCCCGACCGCACCAGCTCGAACGAAAAGGCCCCGTCCAGGGTCTCGCCCTTCACCACGCGCCGGGGCCCGGTGCGGGTCGCGTAGATCCGGAAGCCGCCGCTCCGCAACGGGAGCGCGTCGAACCGGCCGGCGGGAACCTCGATCGCGGCGGGCGACTCGGCGACGAAGCTCAGGGTCACGAGCGAGTCGTCGAATTCCTTGTACGCCGGAACGGCGAGCGAATCCCCCGGCGCGATGTTCGATACGGCCCCCGCGAGGAACACGTAGTCCGAGAGCACCGTACCCGGCGCGAAGGGACGGCTTACCGGCACGATTTTCACACCACCGCTCTTGGTCCCCACCCGCCGGCGCCCCGAGATTTCTCCCCGCTGCACTGCCAGATCGTGCTCCACCATCACGGTGTCACTGCGGGGCGAGAACAGATCGATGTGGTGGAACGTCGAGATCGGCTGGCCCGTCACGCGGTTCACCACGACGCGCAGCCGCTCGTCCTCGACCGGCCGGAATTCGGAGGTCGCCGTATACACGAGCTCCTGGGTCATCTCGAGCGCGCGGACCTCGTATTGCCACACGGCCCACCCCCGTTCCTCTCCCCGCAGCCGAAACACGAACGAGTCGCGTGTCGCGGGGATTTGGGCGACATCGAACTGGAGCGCCTTGGGGCTGGTAGCGGAGGTCTGGGCCGTCGCAGCCGTCGTGAGGGAAGGGCTAGCGAGCAGCAGGAAACAGGGCCAGCGCATTGGTCTCGAGGATCGCCTTCTTGTGCGGGTCGCTGAGCGGCAGCGCCAGGAACTGGTCGATGTTGTTCCGCATGTCCTTCACGCCCGGGCTCGGCCAATCCGTTCCCCACAGGACCCGATCGGCGAGCTCCGAGAGACGCGGAAAGTACTCCAACAAGCGGGCGGGCGGTATCCCGGAGACGTCGAGCCACATCCTACGGTGCCGTCGCAGAACGAAAAACGCCTCCTCCATGTACAGCGGCCGGCCGCCGTGCGCCATCACGACGCGGAGATCGGGAAAATCGATCGCGACGTCGTCGAGCTCCATCGGATTGCCGTACTTGGAGCGGGCGCCGGGGAAAATGCTGGTACCGGTGTGGATCATCACCGGCAGCCCGCGCTCCTCGCAGCGCCGGTAGATCCTCCCCAGGGCATCGAGGCCGTTCGTGTAGGCGTTCGCCGGCATCCCCTGATGCGGTGGATGGACCTTGACGAGCCGGATGCCAAGCTCGGCCAGGCGGTCCACGTCGCCCGCCGGGTCCTTCGTGAAGCGGGGGTGCACGCCGCCGTACGGCACGAGTCGCTCGGGATCGGCCTGCGCATACTTCGCGGCGAACGCGTTGCTCGCATCCGTGAATCCCATCACGTCGGGGGATGGATAGTTCACCAGGCCCGCACGCCAGACCCCTGAGCGGTCCATGACCTCCAGCAACGCGCGTGGGTCGTCCATCACCTGGATCATCAGATCCCGATGCGCATTCTGGCCGCGCCACATCATGTCGAGCACGTTGGGCTTGAGCTCGCGCCACGGCTGCACGTGGATGTGAACGTCGGTGATGCGCGTCAGTGAGAGATCCGTTGCCGACGGAGGGCGACTCATGGGGCGCGGAAGCTACCGTATGAGCAGTGCGCATTCAACCGCACCTGTAGGAGGAACTTGCGGCGCCGAGCGGCCGCAACACCTGGAAGTTGCGGGGCCGCGACAGTGCGCGCGGCGCGGCCATCCGGGCTTCCTAGCCGTGTTGCGATCAGCGACGCAGCCCGCGCGCAGCAGGGAGGTGCGAAACTTGCGCCCATGTGATGGGTGAGCAACGGCGTTTCCTGCATTCCACAGGCGAGAACCTTCGACTAGACCCGGAGGCTACCCATGACGAACGACGGTCCGCGCCCTTGGGGCGCGCGAGTCCAGGCAGACGGCGGAAGCCGGCGGCGCCGGCGCACGGTCGCCAGCGCGACCGCAGTGGGAGCCATCCTGCTGCTGGCGTCGTGCAACGAGCGTCCTCTTCCGTCACCCGCTCCGGCGAGCGGCGTGGACGCGCAGGCGGTGAGCGGGGGACCGTTCACGTTCGAGAACTTCGAGCTTGGCGCCGCGCCGGGGACGGTCTGTCCGGGCCCGTTGGGCTGCACGAACGGCGCCGCGGAGCCCGCGATTCGCGCCGACGCCACGGGGACATTCTACGTCTCCTCGGAGCTCGGCCTCTCTGCCGGCACGCTCGCCTGGAAGTCCACCGACGGCGGCCTGCACTACACGGCGCTGGAATCGCCCAACCAGATCTCCCAGGCGTTCGGGGGAGTGGCGCCGGGAGGCGGCGACACGGACTTGAGCACCGCGCCGGACGCGAACGCCAGCGGCATCCACAACCTGTACGTAGCGAGCCTCAGCCTGGCGAATGTCACGGTCAGCACCAGTCAGGACGGCGGGACGACGTGGACCAAGACCGTCCTCAGCGCCACCATTCCCGGCGATGACCGCGAGTGGATCGCCGCCGACCAAGCGACCAAGGTGTGCATCTCGTACCACGACATCGTGACCTTCAACATCGACGTGAACTGCAGCTTCGACGCGGGCGCCACCTTCACCCAGCTGGGTTCGGCGATCGACCTGGCACACGCCTTTTTGATCGACGATAACGAGATCGGCAACCTGACGATCGACCCCCGGAACCACGTCATCTACCAGGTCTTCAGCGGCATCGCCAACCTTACCGAGGCCGTGCTCCCGAGCTCGTTCCATGCCGTCTGGATCGCGGTCTCGAGCGACGGCGGTCGGACGTTCACCGATCATGCCGTCTATGTTAATCCGAACACCGCGGTCGCGTACGGACACCAGTTCGTCAACGTGAGCGTGGACCGAGCCGGGACGGTCTACGTCGTTTACACCGACAACCACAACCTCTTCTACAGCTTCTCGACCGACGGCGGGCAGACCTGGACCGGGCCGATCCAAGTGAACCAGGCCCCGTCCGCTACGGCGATCATGCCGTGGAGCGTGGCCTGCGACCCCGGCCAGCTGAACATCGTGTGGTACGGGACGTCGTTCTACGACGGGACGACGGCGCCGGACAACTATCCGGCGTCGGCGGCGTGGTACGTGTTCTTCGCCCAGAACCTCAACGCCGCCGTGGCCGGCAGCGGGTTCACGCAGGCCGCCGCCACTCCCATCATCCACTACGGTGGGGTGTGCGAGAGCGGGGTGGGTTGCACCGGCAACCGGGACCTGTTCGACGACTTCGGCGTCGCGGTCAACCCCACGACCGGTCTGGCGTCCATCGCCTACAGCGACGACCAGCCCGGGAACACCGGGTCCGCCGACCACACCGCCATCGCCACGCAGACGGTCGGTCCCAAGATCTGCGCGGGTCCCTGAGCGGGCAGCGACATAACGAGCGCCTGAGGGCCGGGGAAGCGCCTCAGGCGCTCCAGTTGTAGAACCCCTTCCCCGTCTTCTTTCCCAGCTCCCCCTTCGCCACTTTGTCGCGCAGGATCTGTGGGGGCTCGAACTGCGGCTCCTCGAGTCGCTGGTGCAGGTACTCCGCGATCGCGAGTCGGACGTCGAGGCCCACCAGATCCGTGAGCTTCAGCGGGCCCATCGGATGGTTGTAGCCCAGCTCCATCGCCTTGTCGATGTCTTCCGCGGAGGCGACCCCGCGCTCGAGCATCCGCATCGCCTCGAGGCCGAGGGCCAGACCCAGCCGGCTGGACGCGAACCCCGGCGAGTCCTGCACCACGATCGGCTCCTTGTCGAGCGCCCGCGCGAACGCGACGGCCCGCTCTACGGCGGCCGGCGACGCCCGTGGGTGCGTCACCACCTCGACCAGCTTCATCGCGTGCACCGGATTAAAGAAGTGTAGCCCCACCACGCGGCCGGGATCCTGGACCGCGGCGGCGATGTCGGCGACCGAGAGCGACGAGGTGTTGGTCGCGAGCAGAGCGTCTCCGGGCGCGGCCCGCTCGAGCTCGGCGAACAGCTGCTGCTTCACGCCCAGGTGCTCGTGCACGGCCTCGATCACGACTTCGGCCCCGCTCACCGCGGGCGCGAACTCGTGCTCCGCACGGAGCTGGGCCGACACGGCGAAGCGTTCCGGCTCCGTGAGCTTCCCGCGCTTCACGGCGACGGCAAGCAGGTCGTTGAGTCGGCCGAGGGCGAGCGGCAGCACCTCGGCCCGGCTGTCGGTGAGACAGACCTCGAACCCCGCCAGTGCGACCGCGTACGCGATGCCCGCACCCATCGTGCCCGCGCCGACCACCGCCACGCGGCGTGTGGTCATGCGGCCCCCGCATCCACGGCGCGGCGGCCGACGTCCGGGACGTTGGTGCACAAGCCGTCCACGTGGAGCGCGAGGAGGCGCCGCATTTCGTCGGGGTCGTTCACGGTCCACGCGTAGATGCGGTAGCCCGCGCCGTGCAGCGCGTCGACCAGCTCGGTGTCGATCAGGCTCTGTTCCTGCCACAGCACGGTGGCACCGGTATCCTGGAGCGCTTCCAGGGGACGCAGTGGATAGGAGGCCAGCAGGACGCCCCGCACCAGCGCGGGCCGGGCGACCCCGAGCCGCTTCACGATACGATGGTCGAACCCGTGCACGGCGCAACGCGCGCCACCGCCCGCGCCCTCCAGCACGGCAAGCAACCGGTCGTCGAATTCCGGGGGCAGGGACTTGACCTCGATGAAGACCTGCAGCGCCGGATCGATCACGGCCAGCGCGTCCTCCAGCGCCGGGATCGACTCGCCGTTCGGGAGACGCAGCGCACGCACCTGCGCGGCGCTGGAGCGCGTGATGTGCACGCCGCTCACGACCTCGTCGTGGTGCACGAACAGCACGCCGTCAGCGGCGGCATGGATGTCCAGCTCGATTGCGTCGGCGCCCCGGGCGCGGGCGGCACGGAATGCCGCCCGCGAGTTTTCGTACTCGTAGCCCGACGCGCCCCGGTGCGCGATCACGAGGCTCACTTGAGCAGGCTGTCCGCCTTCTTCGCCTCGATCCAGCCCGGCTCCTTTTCGATGTCGTGCACCGTCTGGTAGTGCTCGGGCTGGGGGAGAACCGTCTTCAGGTACGCCGCGTACTTCTCCGCATCGTCGATCGGCTGGCCGTCCACAGTGTAGCGGTGATGCGCGTGCACGCCGATCTTGCGGTTGAACTTCGTGTCCGGCATCCGCAGCCAGCGGTCTCGGTCCGGAATGAACATGTTCAGCCGCTCCACCAGCTTGGTGATCTCCTGGCGGTACAGGTCACGGCTGAGCTCATTGAGCTTCGCCTTGTCGGGCTCGGTCTGGTGCTCCCGCTCGTCGTAGCGGCCCTTCAGGCCCCACACGTAAGCCCAGTGCGCCGATGACGAGTTGTCCGTGCCGAACAGGTCGAACGCGGTGGGAATCCATTTGTAGAAGAATCGCTGGATCACCTCCGGTGGCATCTGGCCTGCTTTCACGATGCGCAGGAGCCCGTTGTTGCCGGTGCCGAGGTGGAACGACTCCTCCTTGAGCATCGGGTTCATCGAGCGCGACAGGGGATCGAACGCCGACACCGATAGCATGGTGAGCTGGAACTTGCCGTCGCGATCGATGAACTGCGTGTAGGTGAAGAAGTCGAGCCAGTTGTCCACCAGCTCGTTGAACGACCCGAGCAGCCGCTCCCCCTCGTCGGCCCGGCGCTCGAGCAGCTTCGCCGCCTCGCGCTTCCCCTCGTCGCCGAAATGGCTGCACAGGAGGTACGACATCTGCCAGCCGTGGCGCATTTCCTCGGTCATCACCCGCATCAGCGCGAGCAGATCGTAGTCCGACGGGGCGTGCGTCAGCAGGTTGCGCTGCTGCTCCACCGAGGCGAACTCCGTGTCGCCCTGGTACACGATCAGGTTCAGGAGCGCGTCCCTAATCCGCTGGTCGGGGATGTGCATCACGGTCGGCCATTTGCGCTGGCCTTTGTAATGGCCGAACTCGATGTGGGGCACCTCCTGCTCCCCGAACTTCGCCTCGAACTTGAATTTGCGGATCTCGCCCTGGGGCAGGCCGATCGAATCCTGCCAGTAGCGGAAGTAGTCGATCCACTCGTCGAAGTTATTGAGCTTGCGGACCATCAGTGGCTCCTCTTGGCGGGTAAAGCCCCCGCGATGCGCTGGCGCGCCTCGGGAGTGGCGAACAGCTCGTTCTGGTGAACGATCTCGAGATCGAGCATGGCGGCGAGCGAGCTTGCCTCGGCGGCGAGCGAGCTTGCCTCGCTGCGATACAGCGCTTCCTTGGCCCGCCGGACCGCGCCGGGCGGCTGGCCAGCCCATTGCTCGGCGAGGGAACGGGCGGCAGCCGACAGGTCGGCGTGTGGGACCACGTCATCGAACAGCCCCAGGGCCAGCGCCTCGCCCGCCAGCACCATGCGCGCGCTCCACACCAACTCGAGCGCCCGCGAGGTGCCGACCAGCCGCGGCAAGAAGAAGCTGCCGCCCCAGTCCGGTACCAGGCCCAGCTTATGGAACACCTGGCCGATCGAGGCCTGGTCCGACGCGATCCGATAGTCGCAGGCGAGCGCCAGATTCGCCCCGCCTCCGGCGGCCGGGCCGTTGACCACGGCGAGCACCGGCTGCGGCGCCGCCCGCAGGGCGAGCGCCACATGTTTGCCCGCGGCCACGAGCGCCGACCCGTCCGCGTCGAGTACGCCGAGGTCGGCGCCGGCGCAGAAGGCGCGGCCGGCACCCGTGACCACGATGACGCGCACGGCGTCGCTGTTCGTGAGCAACGCGAGGGCTTCCCGCAGCTCGTCGCACAGGGCGCGGTCCAGCGCGTTGAGCTTCTCCGGCCGGTTGAGTGTCACCGTGCCGATGCCCCCCGCGATTTCCACCAGCACGCGCTCGTACGCCGCCATCAGGCCCGCTCCACGATCATCGCGATCCCCTGGCCCACACCGATGCACATGGCACATAACCCGTAACGGGACTGCGTACGGCGTAAGGCGTGGACCAGAGTCGTCAAAAGCCTCGCACCCGTGGCGCCCAGCGGGTGGCCCAGCGCGATCGCCCCACCGTAGATGTTCACCTTGGCCGGGTCGAGCCGCAGCTCGCGGACGCAGGCGATCGCCTGCGCCGCGAACGCTTCGTTCAGCTCGATCAGGTCGATCTGCTCGATCGAGAGCCCGGCCCGCTTCAGCACTTTCTCCGTGGCCGGGATCGGCCCCAACCCCATGCAGCTCGGACCGACTCCAGCCACCGCCGTGGCAACCACGCGGGCCAGAGGTTGCCACCGCCCTCCACCGCCCTCCACCGCCTTCGACCGCCCCATGATGAGCAGT
>WNGP01003096.1_pt1 | contig 13935 bp, 11 predicted proteins | sample 5407671 | NCBI WGS metagenome assembly WNGP01 (sample SAMN13153381, study PRJNA577476) | soil metagenome | isolation source: 40 cm soil or saprolite under Garry oak tree replicate 2 | place: USA:California | collected 2016-06-15 | reverse complement strand
TCGAGTATCTTCTCCTGCAACTCGGCCTTGGATTCTTGCAGGTCGCGCACCACTTTCTCATATGCGCGCATGTCGCGCAGGATGCCAATTGCCCCGATGACGCGGCCATCGGTATCGCGCAGGGCGGAAGCGTTGAGCGTGGTGGGGATGACCTCTCCGGAGGCGCTGCGCGGATTGAGGCGAGCGTTGCGCGTCGCCCCGCGTTCGATTACCTCGCGCAGAGCAGCGAGAAACTCGCGCGTTTCTTCGGGGCTGATAAAGCGCGAGAGCGATTGCTCGAGCACCTCGTCAGGACGGAATCCCAGTAGCTCGTAGACCGCGTCATTGGCCTGCAGGATTTTGCCTTCCAAATCGGAGACAAAGACCGGGTCGGGCGCGTTCTTGATCAGGCTATCGGAGTAGGCCAGCGCCTTATCCAGTTCGCGCATGTCGCGCAGGATGCCGATGGCACCAATGACCTTGCCGTCGGCATCGCGCAGGGCCGAGGCGTTCAAGCTGGTGGGGATGACCTCCCCGGAGGCGCTGCGCGGATTGAGGCGTGTATTGCGGATGACGCCGCGCTCGATCACCTCGCGCAGAGCAGCGAGAAACTCGCGTGTTTCCTCGGGGCTGATGAAGCGCGAGAGCGATTGCTCGAGCACCTCGTCGGTGCGAAACCCGAGTAGCTCGTAGACGGCATCGTTGGCCGAGAGAATCTTGCCTTCCAAATCGGAGACAAAGACCGGGTCGGGCGCGTTCTTGATCAAGCTGTCGGCATAGGCCAGCGCCTTATCCAGTTCGCGCATGTCGCGCAGGATGCCGATAGCGCCAATGACTTTGCCGTCGGCGTCGCGCAGGGCTGAGGCGTTCAAGCTGGTGGGGATGACCTCCCCGGAGGCGCTGCGCGGGTTCAGCCGGGCGTTGCGCGTCGCTCCGCGCTCGATCACCTCGCGCAAGGCGGCAGTGAACTCGCGTGTTTCCTCGGGGCTGATGAAGCGCGAGAGCGATTGCTCGAGCACCTCGTCGGTGCGAAATCCGAGTAGCTCGTAGACGGCATCGTTGGCCGAGAGAATCTTGCCCTCCAAATCGGAGACGAACACCGGGTCGGGCGCGTTCTTGATGATGATGTCGGCATCCAGCGATACATGTGATCTTGCTTGCTGGAGTTTAGGTTGAGAAGAGGTCGCAGTAGTCATTATAACAGGATCAGACATGAAGCACCTCCAGTTGGCATCACGAACCCAGCATCTTATTCAGTACAGATGCGCAGGATAATAACGACTTTCCAAGCGAATCATTTCATAACTAAAAGAGGATCTGTCGTCAACTCGCGTATAGTTCGAGCTTGTATAGGCAAATCAATGGATCCTTTCAGTGAGGAGTAAATGGACATAATACTACAATACCATACAGGATGAGAACCCGCTAGTGGAGACAATCATAAGCGATATTTTGTCGATAGACAAGTATCTTTGGTTTCCTTTTCTGGCAGCGACTTCAATCACTTGACACAGAGGAGCTTCTCGAGACGCTTCACAAGCTGTGGGTTTGAACTGTAGGTGAGTTCTGGAATAGAAGAAGCTCTCTCTTGCTACCTCATCTGGAATATGGTATAAATTTCCTAGCAAAGGGTCTATGAAAATAGTCTATCAACTCCATGGAGCAAGCTTATGGCTGAGGATGCACAGCAATTCACAGCGAAAACCATCCTCCTAGTGGAGGACGATGAAGACACGCGTGAGTTTCTCGCAGTGGCTATCGCCACCGAGACTACTTACCATATTTTGTCGATGGGGAGCGGTCTAGAGACCCTTCAGAGCCTAGACGAGGTGCTAGCGAGGAGGCCCGTGCTCTTGATGCTGGACTATCGGCTACCCACGATGACAGCCCTCGACCTCTACTACCGATTGCACACCATCACAGGACTAGAAAACGTTCCTACTATCATTATCACAGCCGATCCTCTCAACATAGAGACCAGGCGCACATTCAAGGAACTGAACATTGCAGTATTGGAGAAACCCTTCGATCTCAATGAACTTATTTCCTTTATCGAACAAGCAGTGCGACCTGAGGCCCTGACAGTGATTGACAGCCAGGAGGCTACTCAAGAATAGTAGAGAGATATTCGTTGCGTTAATTCCCTGCTTTCTCTTTCAAATTATGATTGGTAGCCCGGGCAACCGTATGCGCAGCCCCATCAGGCAACGGAGTCTTCACACGCGTGGAATCTGGATTGACCAATTGCTTCCGCCTGATCACACCAGGAATAGGTTGTCTTGACGCCTCTTTGTGTGCGCGTATTAGCTGCCGGTAGATTTTTATGTACTTCTCGGTCATGACGCGCACGGAGAAATGTTTCTCGACATGCTGGCGTGTTACCGCTCGGTCGATCTCATCAATACGCGGGATGAACTGCGCCATTTCATCGACATCGTGTACCAGGAAACCCGTCTTGCCATGCTCAATGAGCTCTGTAGCGGCTCCGCGCGCGAATGAGATGACAGGGCATTCCAAAGCCATGGCCTCGATCATCACCATGCCAAAGGGCTCTTCCCATTCAATCGGGTTGAGAAAGCCACGAGCACGGCTCAACAGGTTGATCTTCTCTTTCATCTTGACTGGGCCGATATACCTGACCTGCTTATTGTCGACGAGCGGCTTGATCATCTCCTGGAAGTAGCGGACCGAGGCCTGAACACTACGATCTACGGTGCCAGCCAGGACAACCGGCACCCCTGCCTCTTTCGCCGCCTGGATCGCCAGGTGCGTCCCTTTCTCAGGAACAACCCGTCCTAACCAGGCAAAGTAATCACCGCGCTTTCTCCTCGCCGGGCGAAACTGGCCTATGGGCAGACCATGATAGACTACCCCGACAAAGTTGAGAGGGTACGGGACTTCTGCACGCGCATGCTCACTGATCGCAACCATGGGCATGGGGGGTGCCCATTTCATAAACAGGTGGTCCGCATCACCAGTCCAGCCATTGGGTAGACGGTCAAACGGAAAACGACTGTGCAAGGTCATGACGTGGGGGGTCTCAAGAGCGGCCATGAGCGGAAAAAGAAAGAGGTCTGAACTGGAAGAAAGATGCGTGTGGACGATATCGAAGTTTTTGCCTTTGATATCGTCTACCGCCTCGCACAAATGGTAGTAGGCTTTAAGTTGCGACTGCCAGGGGACGCCTGAGTCGATGAGCGACTTGGGGAAAAATGAAATGAGCTTCGCTGAGGTTTTAGCGTCGCCAGGTGCATACAGGGTCACATCATGACCCTGGGCAACTTGTTCTTCCACCAGGTTATACACAACATTCTCAGTCCCACCGTAGTTTTTTGGGGGAATAGAGAACCACGGGGGCGCTATATGTGCGATTTTCACATTCTTATCCTCTCCTTAACGTGAAACTTGTAACCTGTGCTCAGCAAAGAGCGTTACCATGGCCAGGTTGAATGCCCCCAAATCCTTGGGGCTGCGGCTGCTGACCCAGTTGCCATCGTGAACCGCTTCCTGGTCTACCCAGTTGCCACCAGCGTTGCGGATGTCGTCCTGAATAGTAGGATAGCTTGTCAGGGTTCTGCCTTTGACCCGACCGGCCGAAACCAGTAACCACGGCGCGTGGCAGATCACAGCAATTGGCTTGCCACTCTTATCTATCTGGCTGACAAAGTTTTGCGCCTCTGGATTCACGCGTAAGGAATCGGCATTCAATACCCCACCCGGAAGGAGCACGGCATCGAAGTCGTCGGGATTCGCCTGCTCCAGGGTCATATCAACCTTGAACGCGTCAGACTTTACATCGTGATTCATTCCGGTGACCTGCCCTGGCTTTAGGGAAATGAGCGTGGTCATTGCCCCCACCTCATCGAGCACCTTCCTAGGCTCAGTCATTTCGATCTGTTCGAAGTCATCCGCCACCAGTATAGCAACGCGCACATTTTGCAACTGTTTAGCAGGCAGATTTTTAAACACTTTCTCTTGCATGTATCACCTTCCTACCTCTTTTACACGCCCGAATGCACGAGGCGCTCAGCTACAAATCTCGTGGCTGTACCTCAGCCCAGGTGTACTTCCCACTACACTCTTCAAGACTCAGCGAGTTTCTGCCGGAGCTATCATAAACACGTATCGATAGTCAAGAAAGTGACATTCCAACCTAAAAAGAACTATTGTAACTACTCAGGTCTCCTAGAGACTTGCCAAAGCCCACGAAGGCATGTAGAGTAAGGACATGACAGCAGAAGAAGAACTGATCCACCTGCGACACGAGAATAGGTTGCTGCGAGAGCAAGCCAGCTTGCAGCAAGAAACGATCAGCTTGCAGCAAGAACTGATCACGTTGCTGGAACGGGGACTGAGCATGCAGCAGGAGCAGCTGACCCAGTTCGCTGAGCAGGTGAAAGCGCTGCAAGAACGGCTGGCCAAAGATAGCCACAATAGCCATCTGCCCCCCTCCTCGGATCGGTTCAGCCGTCAGCCCAGGAGTCTGCGCAAGAAGAGCGGGAAGAAGCCTGGTGGTCAAGAGGGCCACCCAGGCAAAACGCTGCTGTTCTCGCCGTGTCCCGATGAGGTGATGGTGCATCCGGTGGAACGCTGTGAGCAGTGCCAGGCGGACCTGAGGCATGTCCCGCCCAGCGTGGTGGAGCGCCGACAAGTGGTGGATGTGCCGCCAACCCGTCTGCTGGTCCGGGAGCATCACAGCGAGCAGAAACAGTGTCCGCAGTGCCAGCAGATCACCGTCGCCTCCTTTCCCGCAGAGGTCCGTGCGCCCGTGCAGTATGGCCCAAGGATTGCGGCCATGGCGGTCTACTTGGTCCAGCAACAGCTGCTGCCCCTGGCTCGAGCCTGCGAGGTGATGGAGGACCTGCTTGCCGTCTCGATGAGCGAAGGACCCCTGTGCGACTTGACCCTGCGGTGCGCCAGCAATCTGGCCGAGGTCGAGCAGCCCATCAAAGAGGCCCTGATCTCGAGCTCGGTGATCCATCAAGATGAAACCGGTCTGTATGTGGCAGGCCACCGCCAGTGGATGCATGTGACCTGCACTCCCACGCTGACCCACTATGCCGTGCATGCCAGCCGAGGGCGCACGGCATTGGACGCTCTCGGCATCTTGCCCCGTTTTGGGGGCACATCGGTGCATGATGGCTGGCGCTCGTACTTCCTGTATGCCTGTGCGCATGCCCTCTGTCTCGTGCATCTGGTGCGCGAACTGACGTTCTTGGCAGAAGAACAGGGCCTGGAGTGGGCGGCAGACCTCAAAGCCTTGTTGCTGGCGATGAAAGAGGCGGCTGACGAAGCACGGGAGCAAGGTCTCGCCACGTTGCATCCGCTGGAGGTGGAAGACTGGCAAGCCCAGTTCGTGGCTCTGGTGGCACACGCTGATGCGACGACCCCCACCGCTCAGGCTCCGCCTGGCACCAAAGGACGCGCGAAACAGAGTGCGGCGCGAAACTTGCTTGACCGCTTGATCGACGACCAGAAGGCCGTGCTGGCCTTCTGGCATCGCCTCGTCGTTCCTTTTGACAAGAACCAGGCGGAGCGGGATGTGCGGATGGTCAAAGTGCAGCAAAAGGTCTCTGGCTCCTTCCGCAGCGAAGCGGGAGTTGCAGGATTGACTCCTCATATCTGGACGGTCCAGGAGGTGTTAACCTACAAGATCGCTCCTGTACCTTGGGTCGAACCCAAGCACCCAAGACGATCTCGAAAGAAAGCCGTCTCAGGTCCTACAGTACCCAAACGACCGCGAGGGCGCCCTCGCAAACATCCCTTGCCTGATCCGACTCTGCCCAAACGGCCACGAGGGCGCCCTCGTAAGCTCGCTTGAGCATGTTCACCGGTTAGTAGGGTTCTACCCAAGGCTCTGGCCATGTAACATTTATGGATACCCCGGCGTGTAATATTGTAATATTAATAGTAGGTATTCTTCAGTGGCGCAGAGAGGAAAGAGTAACAAGGATATATAGCTCAAGAGTCTGCGTGGATTGACGGAAAAGATACACACCGACAGAGTAAAGGGGAATGACTATGCCCAGCAATATTGTTGGCTATGAGTGGGCACTGGAGGGGACAGCGCAGGTTGTCTATGAAACCGGCGATAACCATATTCATGAAATGGTGAGCGGACGGGATGGGAGGTGGAAAGATGATGACGTCACACGAGTTGCAGGGGGTCCCGAGTTAGAATCAGCAATACTAGTGGGTTATGCCTGGCCTGATGGGCATACGAAGCAAATTGCCTATACCAGTCCGATGGATGCCAGTGGTCATATTCATGAACTCGTCACCAGGCAGGGAAATACCTGGAGTTATGCAGACTTAATGAAGCAAACTATAGTTGTTCCTCCATCTGATGGTAATGCTCTTGCCGGTTTCGCCTGGAAAGCTGGCCGCACCAAGCAGGTAGTCTATATAAGCGGCGACGGTCACATCCATGAACTGGCCGGAGGGGTAGTAAGTCAATGGTATCATACGGACATAACACAATTGACAGGTGCGCCCATTGCCGAAGGTTCTTTGCTTGCGGGCTATCCCTTTGAGAAAAAACGTACCAAGCAGGTGGTCTATACGAGCGGTGACGGCCACATCCATGAATTAATGATGGAAGTGGGGGGTCCCTGGCATCATATCGACCTGATGGAGGTAACGAACGCTCCCCCGGCAGACGGCTCTGCTCTTGTAGGGTATGCCTGGGAGAACAGGGGAACAAAGCAGGTGGTCTATACCGGCAACGACGGAAATATTTATGAACTGGAGGGGAGAATGGATGGCCGATGGCGGTACGCGGACTTAATGCAACTTACGAATGCTCCGCTGCCAGGTGGTTCGGCCCTCGCTGCCTACGCCTGGGAGACCGGGAATACCAAGCAGGTGGTCTTCGTGGGGCGAGACAGCCATGTGCATGAATTGACGATGGATGCAAATGGCTCGTGGAGCCACACAGATCTAACCCACCTACTAAGAGCACCTGATGCCGGTAATGATGTAATTGTTGGTTATGAGTGGTCGGCGCAGTTTGCAAAGCATGTCGTCTACCTGGATAAGAAAGAGAATCCTCATATTCAATCGCTGATGTTCAGGAGCGGAAGTTCATGGCAGCACGTGGATTTGACCGAGCTTACCGGTGCTCCTGAAATTGTGTAGGGAGGTGATCTCCGTCCCTGGCAGGGCCTTACGCAATGCCCGGAAAGCTGGTGTCGCGCATAGAAAATCACCAATACGCGAGGCACGTAGCAGTATGATCCTGTGGGGCGGTTCTGGCAAACGTGAGAGCAGCCCGGGTACGAAGGGATCATTCATAACGTATTTGCCTTCATCTCGATCGTCTAAGGCAGGTGGTCCGAAGGGAGGGCCATCTTTACGAAACTGAATCGAACACATCTGACAGCGAAGATTGCATTGCCCAACTGGCTCGATCTGCACGTAGGTAGGCAACTTCATACCTGTTCTCTCCACTCATAAGAAGAATATGCGAAACTTGATTGCGCCCCGCAGGCGCCAGAAAATCGCCAGCGGTGGAATAATGACAGAGGTCACTATCATCTCCACTACATGACGGGGTGCACGCAACGTATGCAATAGTCGTCGCACACAGAAGCGTCCTGTCAGATACACCCATAGACCTAGACCAACAAGTGCTACTAACCCTGACCCTGTTGTAGCGCCAACCAATACAACCAGCAAGGCACCTATAATGCAGTAGTAGTGCCAGGGTGGAGCTACCTGGATTTTCTGGCGGTATAGGGCTGGATGCTTCTTATAGAGCAATGCGTTGAACATGCTCTTGCGCTGTTGGTATATGCTAACCCCCCATCTTGCAGGTCGCACTGGATGTATAACAATTGCATCAGGAGCCTTGGTACATTTAGCACTGCATTCCAGCAGCGTGAAAATGAGATCGCTATCCTCGCGCCAGAGAGCGGTGAAGCGTTCATCAAAGCCTCCGACCCCCATAAGTGCGCTACGCCGGTAAAAGCAGTTCGCAGTCGCAAACTCGCATTGCGCAAGATACGATGCTTTGTATTCGTAATCGGTCAGCATACCGGTTAATGGCACGATAATGCGACCCGCAACTCCCACAACGCCATCCGCAAGAGCTGCTAGACCCGCTTTCAGCCATTGCGAAGTTGGAATACAATCGTCATCTGTAAACGCGATAACCTCGCCTCGGGCAGCCTGCCAGCCAATATTACGCGCGGCAGCGGGACCATGAGAACACATCACAGGAATATAGCGTACGGTATGGCCGCATCTCTTAGCTCTTTTTGCCCGGTGATCTACCAGGTGCCTCGTCTCAGCACAGAAGGAACTGTTCAATCTCGTCATCACTGTATACAGGTCCAAGGAAAGCGTGTTCCATGCAAAAGGAACGTGAAGTCGACGAGCGTTCCTGGGCATCGATCCACAGGGCGGCGCCGAGCGCCGTCCCGGCATCACCCGCTGCAGGCTGCACCCAGATATCATTGAACGGTCCCCGGTCACATAGCCACGCATTCAAAACGCAGTTGAGTGCAACACCACCTGCCAGGCAGAGTGCATCGGCGTTGGTAACCTGCTGCAGCCATATCGCTAGCTCCAGAACCGTTTCCTCCAGCACCAGTTGTAACGAATGCGCAATATCATAATGTCGCGGAATACTTCTGCTTGACAAGCCAAGGCAATAGATTGTACTTTAGAATAGTGTGTCCTGCATGCGAGAAATCTTGCGAGAGATGCATCTCCTATGCTTGGCGCTCCGTCCATTCCACCTCTATCGTACTTGTACTATGTTGTGTGAAGTCCGGGTTTATGGATTGGTACACATAGCTCAGCTCGCTCAATAAGTCTATTTGCTGTGAGAGAATTAAAGGAGACCGGGAATGGACGAGTTAATCGACAGCCGGCTGTCGATATTTCCTGCAGGGACAAGCAACCGGTCCCCGAATTCTGCCTTTTCTCCTTTCGGCCTGGGGCTGCAGGAGACGCTGGCCTATCGCAAGCGCTTTCGCGGCTTGATCGGCGTGTCCAGTAAGATTCCACTCAAGGACCACTCCGTGCTGAGCTTGCTCTACACTCCGGGAGTAGCTGCTCCCTGCCTGGAGATTGCGCAGGAGCCTCTTACCTCCTTTGACTACACGATTCGCGGCAACACCATCGCTCTCGTCTCCGATGGCTCGGCAGCCTTTGGCTTCGGCAACATCGGTCCAATGGCGGCCCTACCCATGCTTGAAGACGCCTGCATTCTATTTAAAACTTTTGGGGGCGTGAATGCTTTTCCTATCTGTCTGAACACCCAGGACCTTGAGCAGATCATCTCTACTGGCACGGCCATCTGGCCGACCTTTGGTGGCTTCTGCCTTAGCGGTATCGCTTCCCCGCGCTGCTTTACCGTCGCGGACCACCTGGCACGGGCGGTGAATATCCCAGTGCTGCACGCCGAACAGCATGCGAACGCGGCCACGATTCTGGGCGCATTGTCCAATGCCCTCAAGCTGGTAGGCAAGGCGAAAGAGACTGTACGCGTGGTAATTAGTGGCACTGGTCCTGGAGGCATCGGCACGGCCCATCTCCTTTTGCAGGCAGGCTTCCGGCACATCCTGGTCTGTGATCGCCTCGGTATCCTTGAGCGCTACCGGCTGCAGAACATGAACTGGGCCAAACTGGAAATCGCGCGCCAGACGAATCCCGAAAACCGTACCGGCACCCTGGTCGATGCTATACAGAACGCGGATGTGTTCATCGGGCTCTCCTCCTGGAGCTCGATCACGCCAGTTATGGTCAGCTCGATGGCTGAACGCCCCATTCTCTTCACGCTTGCATTGCCTGATCCCGGCATCACTCCAGAAGCAGCGCTGGACGCCGGAGCCGCCGTCATAGTGACGGCGCGCACAGATGCCGCTTATCCGATCACGAACGCGCTGGTGTTACCTGGCATCTTCCGCGGGGCATTAGATGTACGAGCCACTGCCATCACCCTGGAGATGCTGCTCGCGGCTGCATACGCCGTCGCCGAGCTGGTGCCGCCAGAGCAACTCTCCCCCCAACGCCTTGTGCCATCGGTTATGGAGTACGCGGTAGCTCCTTGCGTCGCGCGTGCTGTCGCCGAAGCAGCACTACACAGTGGCGTGGCGCGGCTCGATAAAGATCCGTCCGAGATCGAAAAGCAGGTCTGGGCAACCATTTATGAGGGTCACCGCCCCGTGCCACCACCATCGCATCATTATGCCAACCTGCAGGAGCACGCGCTCGAGCTCCACAAGCGCTATCAAGGCGTGCTGGAAATCCAGCCCAAGATCCCCGTTCGCGATTCCCTTGTGCTCAATTCCCTCTACCTACACCCCGGGCTGCCCGAAGCCGCACGGCAAATCCTCTTGCGACCAGAGATGGTTTTCGACTATACAGGCAAGAGCAACCGTGTAGCAGTGATTAGCGACGGCAGCGCGGTGCTGGGGCTCGGGAACATCGGCCCGCGTGCAGCACTGCCGGTGATGGAGGGGAAGGCGATCCTGTTTCAGACCTTTGCCGGGATCGAAGCGTATCCCATCGTCTTACAGACGCAAGATGTGGATGAGATTGTTGCTGCGGTGGAGCGGATTGCCCCGGCCTTTGGTGGAATCAACCTGGAAGATATCGCCGCCCCCCGCTGCTTCGAGGTGGAAGAACGGCTGCGCGAGATGCTTGATATCCCGGTGGTCCATGATGACCAGCACGGGACCGCCATCGTGATCCTTGCGGGCGTCATGAACGCACTGCGCCTGGTGAACAAAGCGAAAGAGGAGGTGACAGCTGTCCTCGTGGGAGCCGGGGCCGCAGGCACCGCGACAGCTAAGCTGCTGCTGGGGTGGGGATTGGGCAAACTCTTGCTGGTAGATCGCATTGGTATCCTGCACCCAGGTTTAGCTGGCATGACGGCTATCCAGGAAGAGTTGGCGGCTCTCACCAACCCTGAGCAAAGAAGTGGTGGGCTCGCAGAGGCGCTGGCGGGGGCGGATATCTTCGTCGGCGTGTCCGCGCCTGGCATCCTCTCGCCAGCCATGGTACAATCCATGGGACCGCAACCCATTGTCTTTGCCCTGGCAAATCCCGATCCGGAGATACTACCTGCGGAGGCGCTGGCGGCAGGAGCACGGGTGGTGGCGACGGGTCGTTCGGACTATCCTAACCAGGTGAACAACTCGCTGGTCTTTCCGGGGCTGTTCCGGGGCGCGCTGGATGTGCGCGCCCGTCATGTCAATGAGGCCATGAAGATAGCGGCGGCGGAACGATTAGCGGCGCTGGTCAGTGAGCGCGAGTTGCAGGAAGGCCAGATCATTCCCCAGGCAATGAGCTACGAGGTGGCGCCTGCGCTGGCCGCTGCCGTAGCACAAGCGGCAATGGATAGCGGGGTGGCACGCCTGTGTGTTGATCCCCAACTCGTCGCCCAGTATTGCCATGATTTCATCTACGAAGGTCTCATGACTCCGGTTCCTTCCCTGGAAGAAACACGGAGCAAGGAGATCTATACTGGAGGAGGAACCAGAACGTGAAAGCTGAAGATGTAATGACCACTAAGGTTATTTCGGTTACGGAAAACCAGCCCAAAAAGCAAGCGGCGCTCCTGCTTGCACAACATCGCATTAGTGGCTTGCCCGTTGTTAATGACGACAATGTGGTGGTGGGTGTCGTGACCGAGTATGATGTTATTAGCAAAGAGGGAGGGACGGTAGGTGAAATTATGACCCATGGTGTCATCAGCATTGCTCCAGATACTGACCTGGAAGAGGTGCGCCACATCCTCGTACATGAGCGTATCAAGCGTTTGCCTGTGCTTGATCAAGGTCGATTGCTTGGCATCGTAAGCCGTGCCGACCTGGTCAGGGAGATGGCTATGCGCTGGATTTGTCCTGTGTGTGGGGAAGTGATTTATAGCGAAGAACAGCCGGAGAGTTGCCCGCGCTGCGGGGCGAGAAAAGTGCTTGCTTCGTCTGAGTTGGTGCCTCCGGGGTCATAAAAAGCTGGTGCCGGGCCTGGCACCCGCAAGGGGTGCTACTACATCTCACGCCGGCTGTAGGGGCCGGGCTTCATTACCGCAAGCACCCCCGCCCCTAACTAGAAAGGACCAGGTATATTTTGAATACAAAAAGCAAGCAGCAAGCGGATGCACAGGACGCGACACCTGTCCATGGGCAGGCGCTTCCTCCACTTCCTGAGGGAGAAAATCGTGATACCCTGCTTGACTATTATCACCAGATGTCACTTATCCGCCACTTTGAAGAAAAATCCCAGGAAATGTACAACAAAGCCCGCATAGGCGGCTATTGCCATCTCAATCTCGGCGAGGAGGCCACGGTGGTCGGCTTTTCTGTTGGCCTCGAACCGACAGACTACGTGTATACCAACTACCGCGAGCATGGGTATGCGATCGGCCGTGGTATTTCGCCTAAGGCGGTCATGGCCGAGCTCTTTGGGAAGGAAACAGGCAGCTCGCATGGGCGTGGTGGGTCCATGCATATCTTTGACCTCGAACGCCACTTTATGGGTGGCTATGCTATCGTCGGGGGGCAGCTTCCCCTGGCCACCGGCGCCGCCTTCGCCGTCGCCTATCGGGGCTCCAAGGAGGTTGTGGCTTGCCAGATGGGTGATGGCACAACCAATACAGGAGCCTTCCATGAATCGCTCAACCTCGCCAAGATCTATCATCTGCCCATCGTCTACTTCGTGGTGAACAATCTCTATGGCATGGGCCTGCGTGTGGAGCAAGGATCTGCCGTGAGTGAACTGTACCGCAAAGCATGCGCCTACGATATGCAGAGCTGGCGTGTGGACGGCAACGATGTCCTGGCCGTGCGTGATGCAATGCGTAACGCAGCAGCGATTGCGCGCGAACAGCATGAACCCAGCCTGATTGAAGCTGTCAGTTATCGCTTCCGCGGGCACTCCGTGGTGGACCCTGATCGATACCGAGATAAAGAGGAAGTGCAGCAAGGTCGAGAGCATGACCCCATTGCCGCGTTTGCGGCACGCCTCATGGAGGCAGGTCTGCTCGATGAGCAGCAAGCAAGCCAGATTGATGAGCAGGCACAGCAAGAGGTAGAGGAGGCGGTCAAGTTTGCCGAGGAGAGCCCGTTTCCTTCGGTGGAGGAATTTATGCGTGGACTGGAGGAGTATGTCTATGCGCCTGGCGAGGCAGCAGGGAAAGGGGACTAAGCATGGCTGATACCACCTATCGACAGGCGCTGCATGACACGCTGCGCGAAGAACTACTGCGTGATGAAAACGTGTTCTTACTGGGTGAAGAGATCGGCACCTTCGAGGGATCGTATAAAATCACGGCCGGGCTCTTGCAGGAGTTCGGCCCCAAACGCGTGGTGGACACGCCTATTGTCGAAAATGGGTTTGTCGGGATGGCCACCGGTGCTGCCATGCTGGGGCTGCGCCCAATCGTGGAGATCATGACCATCAATTTCATCGTGCTGGCCATGGATCAAATTGTCAATCATGCTGCCAAAATCTATGCCATGTTTGGTGGACAGTGCCCCATTCCGCTGGTCATTCGCACGCCCGGTGGAGGCGGTCAGCAGCTTGCAGCCACCCATTCGCAGAACCTGGAAGTCTGGTTCGCCCATGTGCCCGGTCTCAAAGTGGTAGCCCCGTCGACCCCAGCCGACGCCAAGGGCTTGCTGCGTACTTCTGTGCGTGACAACAACCCGGTGATCTTTCTCGAGAATCTCGCCCTCTATAACGTCAAGGGGGAAGAGCCAGGTAGTGACTATATGGTACCCATTGGCCAGGCGAAGGTGACCAAAGAGGGCACTGATTTGACCGTGATCAGCTACTCGCGCATGGCAGCTGTGGCGCTGGATGTCGCCCAGCGCCTGGAACAGGAAAACAATTTGAGCATCGAGGTGGTGGATCTGCGCTCGCTGCGACCACTCGATCACGAGACCATCCTCAACTCGGTCAGGAAAACAAACCGGGCGATCGTCTTTGAAGAAGACTGGCGCT